>UMES01003201.1_pt1 | contig 11095 bp, 7 predicted proteins | sample 1964791 | NCBI WGS metagenome assembly UMES01 (sample SAMEA4836024, study PRJEB28245) | human gut metagenome | biome: gut microbiome; material: fecal sample | place: Denmark | collected 2008
TCGGTTCGGTCGTTTTGCTGGTCGCCATACTCTTCTTTTTTACGAAACTGCCTGAAGTGCAGGTGGAGGAAGAGACGGACAAAGAGGAAAAGACGATAGCATCTGTGTCCGGTACTGTCTCCATGTGGAGACATCCGCAGTTTGTCCGGGCTATTATTGCACAGTTTTGCTATTGTGCTGCCCAGACGGGAATTTTCAGTTTCTTCATTAATTATGTGACGGAAGTCGATACTTCGATGACGAATATTGAGGCTTCGCGTATCTTGGCTTTCGGAGGAATGGCTTTGTTTATGATCGGCCGTCTGTCCGGCAGTTTTACGATGAAGTGGATGTCTCCGGCCCGTCTCCTGACATGGTTCGCTTTGGCGGATGCTGTCTGTATGGCGTTGGTCGTCGTGTCTGTCGGTACGGTTTCTTTGTATGCGCTCTATCTTTCTTTTTTCTTCATGTCCATTATGTTCCCGACAATCTTTGCACTCGGCCTGGAAGGTATGGGTTCTTCTACAAAGAAAGCATCATCCTATATCGTTATGGGAGTAGCAGGCGGAGCCTTTGCCCCAATGCTGATGGGATATATCGGGGCCGATAACATGGCGATTGGGTTTGTGATTCCGTTGTTGTCTTTCCTGTATATCCTGTATTTTGCTTTGCGGTGCAAGAAGAAATAACATAAAAACAATCTCTATTTATACTGTCATACTATCATACTTTGCCTTCTGCCGATTGAATATTAAGGTGTACAAAAAATGATAGGAGGCATGATGGTTGTTTTTCCACTATCATATTATCATAAAGACAAGCACATTTTTTATCAAAGCATATAGCTTATTTTTAAGTAACTACCTATCTATTCTTTTTGAGACCCGGATCTCGGTTCCTCTGATACCTGGGTCTCGATACCGTGCAGATGGGGGTCGGAATCCTGCTGGAATAAGGGTTTTCACGAGAAAACTTGCTTGCTTTTTGTTAAATTTGTCCGTTACTTTTGAAAGAAACAAAGGTAACGGACAAATCGCGGTAGCTGCCTTCCTATGAGTGCTATTGGTTCAACATTTGATATAACTTATCCAGCTTCGGAGCCATGATGATTTCGGTACGGCGGTTTTTAGCACGGCCGTCGGCTGTCTCATTGTCGGCAACAGGCATGAATTCGCCGCGGCCGCAAGGTTGTATCTGCAAAGGTTTGACACCGTAGTCCTTTGTCAGGATGCGGACGACCGAAGTGGCGCGGATGACACTGAGATCCCAGTTGTCTTTAAACTGGGCGGTGTTGATCGGCTTGCTATCGGTGTGCCCTTCGATATAAACGTCGATGTCGGATTGTTTGTTAAGGACTTCGGCGAGTTTGGCCAAAGCCTCCTTGCCACGCTTGTCGACACGGGCGCTTCCCGATTCGAAAAGAAGTTTGTCTGACATGGCAACGTAGACTTTTCCGTCTTTTTCGCGGACGGTCAGTTCGTCGCTACTGAAACCCAGGAGGGCATCCTTTACACTGTTGAGCAAGTTCTGTACCCGTTCAGTCTGTGCATTGATCATATCCTGTAGTTCGTTGATCGTCCGTTCGCGTTCATCCAGTTCGTTCATCTTCTGGCTCAGGAGTGAATTCAATTTTTCCTGCTCCGTCATGTTGGTGTTGAGCATGCTTTGATAGTTGCGGATGTTCTTGCCCATGCGGGTGGTATCCCGTTCAAGTGAAGCAAGACGTGAAGTGAGGCCGTCGTTGTTGTCACGGCAGTTTACAAGCTGATTCTGCAGGTCGTCTCCCCGGGCAATGGCTTCCAGGCGTCCGTTTTCGGCTAGCAGATACTTTTTTTTCGTTACACAAGAAGTGCAGACAAGCAGTACGGAGACTGCAACTAATAGAACTTTTTTCATTTTGTAGACAATTTTAGCGAATGTAATATTTATTACACATAACTAGTACTGGGTTTAGAATATTTGCAAATAATTAAACTATAATTAAGGTAGTATGAAAGTAGGGGAAATAATGGACACCTCTGAATAATATGCTATATTTGCTTCCTCATAGCAGAATAAGAAGATGGGAAAAGTATTGATTATCGATGATGAGAAGCAAATTTTAAGCCTCCTGTCCCGTATTATCGGGCTGGAAGGTTATGAAGTGTTCCAAGCAACCAACTGCAAAGTAGGTATCAAGCAGCTCGAACAGAACGATCCCGAAGTGGTGCTCTGTGATGTTTGCCTGCCAGACGGGAGCGGTGTGGAGCTTGTCTCTGAACTGAAACGCCTGCGTCCCCTTTCGGAAGTGATCTTGCTTACGGCCCACGGTAATATCCCCGACGGAGTACAAGCTATCAAGAACGGTGCGTTTGACTATATCACCAAAGGTGACGACAACAATAAAATCCTTCCCTTGATTGCAAAGGCGATGGAAAAGGCTACCGTTGCCTACAGCCAGCAGAAGGCTGTAGGCAAACAGTATTCGTTTGCCACTGTCATCGGCCGTTCGCCTGCTATAGAGGAGGCTGTTTCTTTGGCACGCAAGGTTGCCGCCACGGATGTTCCCGTCTTGCTCACCGGAGAGACCGGGACTGGCAAAGAAGTGTTTGCACAGTCCATCCACCAGCACAGTTCCCGCAGTGATAAAGCCTTTGTCGCTATCAACTGCTCCTCTTTCAGTCGCGATCTGTTGGAAAGCGAGATGTTCGGGCATAAGGCGGGAGCTTTCACCGGTGCACTCAAAGAGACGAAAGGACTGTTTGAGGAAGCAGACAACGGCACGATCTTCCTCGACGAGATCGGTGAGATGGCGTTCGATCTTCAGGCCAAGTTACTCCGTATTCTCGAAACCGGTGAATTCCTCAAGATTGGAGACACGAAACCTGTCAAGGTGAATGTGCGTGTGATAGCCGCCACCAACCGTGACTTAGCAAAAGAAATTGCCGACGGCCATTTTCGTGAGGACTTGTTTTACAGGCTTTCTGTTTTCCATATTCCCCTGCCGCCGCTCCGCGAACGGGTGGACGACATTCCTCTGCATGTCGAGGCGTTTGTTTCCGCACTGTCTTCTAAGATAGGAAAGACCATCCGCACGATCTCGCCGGACTATGTCCGTATCTTGAAACGGTATCCTTGGAAAGGGAATGTCCGTGAACTGCGCAATGTCGTGGAGCGCAGCCTCATTATCTCCGATGGAGACACCTTGACTGCAGACACCTTGCCGCTCACAATACAGAACCCTCAAGATAATACCGACAGCAGCTATTCCGGCTTCGACCTTGACGGCGTAGAGAAGATGCATATTCAAAAGGTATTGAAGTATACCAACGGCAACAAGACGGAAACCTCCCGCCTGTTAGGTATCGGCTTGACGACCCTCTACAGGAAGATCGAAGAATATGGCCTTTGATTGTGAAATAGAATTGGCGGTAGGGCGAAAAGGCGCTGGTGTGTTGAGAGTGTCGAATGCATTTTGGAATCCCCGGTTGGAAGATGCACATTCAAAGTCTGCATCGGTATGACTGCCGGTGTAGACGAGTCGTACCAGGTGCTGTCGGTTTTCTGATACAGGACGTTGCTGGACAGTTTGTTGCAGTTGAATATTGACCAGATAATAATAGCATAAGCGTATGGATAAGTTCTTAAGACTGAAAATAAAAACGAAACTGACCTTCGGGATCGGCCTTTTGTTTACGATGATCGTTCTGCTGGGCGGGCTGGCTGTGCAGAATATTACGGATATGTCTTCCGACACGCAGAATATCTTGGCGGATAATTATAATTCGCTTCTTTATTCTCGCCGGATGTTGGATGCCCTCGAACGGATCAAGAACGATCCGCAGGCACGTGCGGAGTTTGAAAAGAACCTGGATTTGCAGCAAAAGAATATCACGGAGATCGACGAGAATGTGGCGACGGCGCATCTGGTCGCACAATATGAGGCGATGCACCGGGACCTGAACGATACGACTATACAGCGTGTCAGGATGGCACTTAACGATATCATGAGTCTGAATATGGCGACGATCTACCGGAAAAGCAAGGTAGCCGAGCGTACGGCGGACCAAGCATTGTTATGGATTTGCATTATCGCGGTGGCTTGTGTCCTGATTGCTTTTGCTTTCCTGATCCGCTTGCCCCGTTCCATTACGTCGCCGATCCGTAAACTGACCGACGGGATCTTGGAGATTGCTAACCACAATTACGAAAAGAGACTCGACTTGGGCGATAACCAGGAGTTTGCCGAAGTTGCCTCCTCGTTCAACCGGATGGCGGAACGCTTGACGGAATACAGGAAGAGCACGTTGGCTGACATTATCCAGGCCAAAAAATATATTGAAGCGATTGTCAACAGCATCACTGAACCGATAATCGGGCTCGATCGGGACCGTTCCATTCTTTTTGCTAATGATGAGGCGCTCACCATCCTGAATCTGAAACGTGAGAATGTGATGGGAAAGTCTGCTACCGAACTGGCGTTGAAAAACGACTTGCTGCGCCGGCTGGTACGCGAACTGATACAGCACGACAAGAAAAAGGAGCCCTTAAAGATCTATGCAGATGATAAGGAAAGCTATTTTCAGGCCAAATATATCCCGATCCATGTGATGGATGGCGATGGACGTGAGACAGAGTATGTGGGCGATGTGATCCTCCTGAAAAATATTACCGAGTTCAAAGAGTTAGACTCTGCCAAGACGACTTTTATCTCTACTATTTCCCATGAATTGAAAACCCCGATCTCTGCTATTCTTATGAGTCTCAAATTGCTGGAGGATAAACGTATAGGAGATATGAACGATGAGCAGATCGCGCTTGCCGGAAGTATTCGAGAAAGCAGCGACCGCCTGCTCGAAATTACCGGTGAATTGTTGAAAATGACACAAGTGGAGGCAGGCAAGTTGCAACTGAATCCGAAGATCACGAAGCCGATTGAACTGATCGATTATGCGATCAAGGCGAACCGTGTGCAGGCGGAGCGCTTCAATTGCCATATCGAAGTGGAGTATCCTGAAAAAATATCCAAGCTCTTTGTAGACAGTGAGAAGATCGCCTGGGTACTCACGAACCTCCTTTCCAACGCCATCCACTACACGCCGGAGAATGGCCGTATCGTTATCGGTGCGCATCAGGTGGACAAGAAAGTGGAAATATTCGTGCAGGACTTTGGGAAAGGAATTGACCCGCGTTACCATCAGAGTATCTTTGACCGTTATTTCCGCGTTCCCGGCACGAAAGTACAGGGAAGCGGCCTCGGTCTTGCCATCAGTAAAGACTTTGTCGAAGCCCATGGCGGCACGATTCGTGTGGACAGCGAAGTCGGCAAGGGAAGTACTTTTGTCATAACCTTTGATGTTTGATATCGCTTGGAAGTGACAAAAGATCTCTACATTAAAACAACTGGATCATCAACAGTCCCAACGCCACCGACACTCCGGTAGCGACCAGTCCCGGCATCATGAACGAATGGTTTAGGACATATTTGCCGATATGCGTCGTTCCGGTACGGTCGAAGTTGATGGCGGCGACCACGGTCGGATAGTTGGGAATGAAGAAGTAGCCATTGACTGCCGGGAAAAGGGCGATTAGCATATAAGGAGAGATTCCGAGGGCGATTCCTAACGGCAACATGGCACGGATGGTTGCTGCCTGGCTGAACAAAAGTATGGACATCACGAACAGGGCCAGACCGAAAAGCCATGGCATTTCTGTTACGATATGTTCGATCGAGCCTTTCAGTTCCGCCATGTTCCCACCGATAAAGGTATCACCCATCCAGGCGATACCGAAAATCGCGACGACCGCTTGCATACCGGCGGAGAAGACGGAACCTTGTACGGCTTTTATCCCGTCTGTCCGGGTGACGAGCAGGATAAGGGCGGCGGCCGAGAGCATCAGAATCTCGATGATATGCGCCATCTGCATTTGTCGGAGACTGCCATCGGGCAGGCTGAACCAAGGGCGCAGTTCTGTCATCGAGCCGAACAGGACGATACCGATTGTCGCTGCTATGAATATAATCACCGACAGGAGGGCTGCATGATGGTTTTCGACTCCTTTCGCCCTATATTTGTCACTTGTGAACTCCTCGTTTGCGACACGGCGCAGGTATTCGGGGTCTTCCGCCAGTTCCTTTCCGACATGTAGCGAGCAGAATGCTCCTGCCAGGACACCGATCAACGTGCAGGGAACGGAGATCATCAGAATGTCCATCAATGATATATTATGTCCCGACAACATACTGAGCAATGCTACGGTTGCCGCCGAGATCGGGCTGGCCGTAATTGCCTGCTGAGACGCGATCACAGCAATCCCCAACGGCCGTTCGGGACGTATCTTCGTTTCCGTTGCCACTTCCGCTATCACGGGAAGGACCGAATAAGCCACATGTCCCGTTCCCGCAATAAATGTGAAGATATAAGTAACCAACGGGCTTAGGAGCGTAATCTTGGAGGGATTCTTGCGCAGCAATTTTTCCGCCCATTTCACCATCAGGTCCAGTCCGCCGGCTGCCTGCATGCAACTGGCAGCGGCGATGACGGCAACGATCATCAGCATTACATCGATGGGAGGGGAAGTCGGTTCCAAGCCGAATACGAAAGTGAGGATGGCCAGTCCTAAGCCACCTAATACTCCTAAACCGATACCGCCGAGACGGGCTCCGATGATAATTGCAATTAAAACGAATAGTAATTGTAACAACATGTCTTGTAAAATGCAGATTTAGTTTGTAAAGGTTGCAAATTTAATTATTTTTGTTGCGCTAAGTACTACAAAAAACAATTAATACGAATGAAAAGAATCTATTTTGCAGCTTTGGTAGGCTTGTTTGGGTGCGTGTCGGCATTGTCGGCACAAGGACGGAGTGAGCTTCTGTTGGAAAAAAACTGGAAGTTCACCCGCGAAGACAACAATGAGTTTATAAAGCCAGCTTTCGATGACAGTAAGTGGCAGTCCGTGACTGTCCCCCATGATTGGGCGATCTACGGCCCTTTCAGTTCCCTGAACGACAAACAGGAGGTCGCTATCTCGCAGGACGGCCAGAAGGAAGCGATGGAGCATGCAGGACGTACCGGCGGGTTGCCGTTTGTCGGTGTGGGTTGGTATCGCACCGAGTTCGACGTTCCGCAGTTTCAGGCAGGCAAGCGGGCAACGATCCTGTTTGACGGGGCGATGAGCCATGCCAATGTCTATATCAATGGGCAAAAGGTCGGTTATTGGCCGTATGGTTACAACTCCTTCCACTTCGATATCACGAAATATCTGAAGCCGGGCGAGAAGAACACGTTGGCTGTACGTTTGGAAAACCTGCCGGAATCTTCCCGCTGGTATCCAGGTGCCGGACTTTACCGGAATGTTCACCTGATCATTACCGAAGACGCCTATATTCCGGTTTGGGGTACCTATATCACGACTCCTTCGGTAAATGAGAAGTTTGCTAAAGTGAACGTGCGCACCAAAGTGGTGCTTCCCGAAGGCGCCGATCCCGCCAAATATAGCGTGGAAACCAGCGTGTGGAATCCGAACAAGCAGAAGCTGACGGCTGTCCGCACTTCTCTTGCGCAGATGAAATATAACAACAATCAGGCAGAGCAGGAGTTTGTCATCCAAGCCCCGTCTTTATGGTCTCCTGAAATGCCTGCATTGTATTCTGCGGAAACCCGTCTGTATGAAGGCGACAAGCTGAAGGATATTTATACAACTCCTTTCGGTATCCGCTCGATTGAGATAATCCCGGACAAGGGTTTCTTCCTAAATGGTAAGCGTACTGTCTTTAAGGGCGTTTGCAATCACCACGATCTCGGTCCGTTGGGGGCGGCCGTCAACGATGCTGCTATCCGTCGCCAGATACGGATCCTGAAAGACATGGGGTGTAATGCGATCCGTACTTCCCACAATATGCCTGCTCCTGAATTGATAAGGGCTTGTGACGAAATGGGTATGATGATCATGGCGGAGAGTTTTGACGAATGGAATGTGGCTAAATGCAAGAACGGTTACAATCTGCTCTTCGATGAATGGGCGGAGAAAGACCTTGTGAACCTGCTTCATAATTTCCGCAACAACCCGAGCGTTGTCATGTGGTGTATCGGTAACGAAGTGCCCAACCAGTGGAACGAAGGGGATTGCAAGATTGCCAAATGGTTGCAGGATATCTGCCATCGTGAAGATCCGACACGTCCGGTAACTCAGGGAATGGATGCTCCTGATGCCGTGGTCAACAATAATTTTGCAGCCGTGATGGATGTGGCCGGTTTCAACTATCGTCCTTTCAAGTACAAGATAAACTATAAGAAGTTGCCGCAGCGGATCGTTTTAGGCAGCGAAACAGCCTCGACAGTAAGTTCCCGCGGCGTTTATAAATTCCCGGTCGAACGCAAGGCGATGGCGAAATACGATGACCACCAAGCTTCCTCTTACGACGTGGAACATTGTGGCTGGTCCAATCTTCCGGAAGACGACTTTATCCAGCATGAAGATTTACCGTATTGTATCGGTGAGTTTGTGTGGACTGGCTTCGACTATTTGGGTGAACCGACTCCTTATTATACGGATTGGCCAAGTCATAGTTCCCTGTTCGGCATCATTGACCTTGCGGGTATTCCGAAGGATCGTTTCTATCTGTATCGTAGCCATTGGAACAAAACGGCACGTACGTTGCATATCCTGCCTCATTGGACCTGGCCGGGACGTGAAGGGGAGGTGACGCCTGTATTTGTGTACACGAATTACCCTTCTGCCGAGCTGTTTATCAACGGTAAGAGTCAAGGAAAACGTACGAAAGATCTGAGTGTTGAATTGGACAGCAGCTATACGGAGGCCGCCCAAAAGAGCTTCGAGCGCCAGAAACGTTACCGCCTGATGTGGATGGATACGAAATACGAGCCGGGAACCTTGAAAGTGGTTGCTTATGACAAGGATGGCAATGCTGTTGCCGAAGAGGAAGTTCATACAGCCGGCAAGCCTCATCATATCGAACTGACTGCTGACCGCGACCGCCTGAAAGCCGATGGCAAGGATCTCTCTTTTATCAATGTCCGTGTTGTCGACAAGAACGGTAACCTTTGTCCCGACGCCACCCACAAGGTGAAGTTCAACGTCCGCGGTTCCGGTTCTTATCGTGCGGCCGCTAACGGTGATCCTTCGTCACTCGAATCTTTCCAAGCTCCGCAGATGTCCCTTTTCAAAGGACAGCTGACGGCAGTCGTACAGACAGAAGAAACACCGGGTGTCATTGTCTTCGAAGCCTCTGCTTCGGGTGTGAAAAGTGCAAAAATAGAACTGATCAGCGAATAAGTCGAATTTCGTGATCATCCCGATAAAAGCGAATAGGCATCGGATTGGAAACGGGCAGGTATCCGTTATGAATCCGATGCCTATCTGTTTTTTATTTGTTGGTAACGATATTTCCAAACACATCGAACTCGACCGTTACGGCCTGCCCGTTGTGGATGACATTGAATTTGTGGAATGCACCGTTGGCATCGGTAAACATGTAAATGGATTCCACTTGGTCATTTCCGTATTCGGAAGCCTTGAATGCATCCATGATAACTGTCGGGACTTCCTGCTCTGAAACTTTCCAGGTCGTACTTTTCCATGTATATATCTGGGTTAATTCGACAATCTTTAAAGTCTTCCCGTCGAGGATTGCCAACTGTACACCGAAAGTCGTGTTTTCTATATCCAGCAACTCAGCTCCCTGGAAGGTCAGTTCCATCAGGTCGGCCACTTTTTCGGGGACGGAGATAGGTCGGTCAACATCATCTTTAGCATTATCGACCGCTTTGATCAGGTCGCCGTATAAAGTGTAATACAAGTCAGTCTCCTGTTCTGCCTTTTCTACTTCTACTTTATATACGGTTCCCATTCCGGCTCTGCCGATGGTATCGGCTTCCTCGATCTTCCAACCGGCATATTTGCCTTGTTTGATATCGTTCGAGATAGCCGTAGGCAACTGGTTAAGCGGCAAGTCCGTCTTAATCATGGCCCATACTCCGAGATGGTCGAACCAGGCGGTGTTATCGAGCGAGTTGTTTTCAAAGTCAATTACATAATAATCGTCATTGACTGTCCATTCTGTGTCGCGGGCATCCGGATATTTGGCATTGAAAGCGTCCAGGATGGTTTTAGGAGGTTCGATGCCGCCCGGTATGTTTTCGTCGTCTTTGCTACAGCCGGCAAAGAGCAGGGCGAACCCCACGAAGATCGTAAAGACTGAAATTTTAGTGTTCATAATTTATCGTTTTAATTTGTTACGAATAAACAACAACCGGGATGGAAAAGTTTTCTCAAAACCGAACACACTGTCCGATATTGAACACTTGTTTTGAAGTGTATTTCCATATAATCAATGATTTATGTTTTTGGCACGGAGTTTGCCCTGTGAAAGCCGTCAAGGTAGAAATGCCGGGAAAAGAAGAATTAAAGCAATATTAAATATGGACAGAGAGATTTCAAAAGAAGTACAGAGAAAGGAGCAACGTAAACAGTTTATCAGGATAGGGACAGCTGTCGGCGGTTTTATCGTCCTGATCGTAGTCGTGATCTCCATGCTTCAGACCAGCCTTAAACGGAAAGACCTCAATATTTCGACAGTCGATAAGGGAGTGATAGAAGTTTCGGTCAGTGCGTCTGGCAAAGTGATCCCCGCGTTTGAGGAAATCATCAATTCACCGATCAACTCTCGTATTGTGGAGGTGTATAAGCGAGGCGGGGATTCGGTCGATGTCGGCACGCCTATCCTGAAACTGGATTTGCAGAGCGCCGAGACGGAGTATAACAAGCAGTTGGACGAGGAACAGATGAAGAGCCTGCAACTGGAACAGCAACGCGTGACGAACCACAACAAACTTTCGGAAATGGAAATGAACCTGAAAGTCTCCCGCATGGAGCTGGATCGTAAAGCGGTCGAACTCCGTAACGAACGCTATTTAGACAGCTTGGGAGCCGGTACGACCGATAAAGTCCGCCAGGTGGAACTTGATTATAATGTGAGTATCCTCAAACTGAAGGAAGACGAGCAGAAATATAAGAACGAACAGGCGCTGGCCGAAGCGGATCTGAAAGTAAAAGAGCTGGAACTGAATATCTTCCGTAAAAGCCTTGCCGAAACTCGGCGTACGTTGGAAGA
>UMES01050531.1_pt1 | contig 11038 bp, 8 predicted proteins | sample 1964791 | NCBI WGS metagenome assembly UMES01 (sample SAMEA4836024, study PRJEB28245) | human gut metagenome | biome: gut microbiome; material: fecal sample | place: Denmark | collected 2008
TCGGCAGGCGGCTGTTTAAGTATTCATAAGTTTCTTCTTCATTTTTCAGACAACACATCAGTCTGCCGCATACACCGGAAATCTTGGTCGGATTCAGGGACAGGTTCTGCTCTTTTGCCATCTTGATGGACACCGGCGCAAACTCTGTCAGGAATGTGTGACAGCACAGCGGGCGTCCGCAGATTCCGATACCACCGAGAATCTTGGTCTCATCCCGGACACCGATCTGTCGCAGCTCGATTCTGGTACGGAACACGCTTGCCAGATCTTTTACCAGCTCACGGAAATCAATTCGTCCGTCTGCGGTAAAGTAAAATAACAGTTTATTGTTGTCAAATGTGTACTCTGCCTGTACCAGCTTCATTGCCAATCCATGTTTCTCAATCTTCTCCAGACAGATCTTGTACGCTTCTTTTTCTTTCTCGTGGTTTTTCTCCTCGATACGATCATCTTCCGGTGTCGCCACTCGGATGACGACCTTTAATGGCTGCACCACCTCATCATCTGTAATATCCTTTGGCGGTACAATGACGGTACCATATTCAATTCCGCGCGCAGTCTCCACGATAACATGACTGCCACGCTCCAGCTTCAGGTTCTTCGGGTCAAAATAGTACACCTTTCCGGCCTGACGGAATCTTACTCCGGTTACTTTTATCATCTAATGCTCTCCTTAATTGTCAACGCCAGCATTTCCATGGTCAGGTCAAAATTTACATTTGCCCGGATCCTGCGGTCTGCTGTCTCAATTGCTTCTAATATCTGCTGCAGTCCCAGATAAGAACTTTTCTCCGCCTGCCGCCGGATCTCCGACGCCTGTTCCCGGAAAATAAGCTGTTCCTCTCTGCCTGCTGCTTTATATAATAACACATCCCGATACCAAAACAAAACCAAATCGAAAAATTCTCTGATATCGTCCTTGAAATCGTTCAGTGGTTTTATCTCCTGTAATAAATCATAATTGCGGATATCTCCCAGTCTGCGCAGTAAGGAAACCGTCATATCCTTCAGTTCATTAAATCGTTCCGAGGAAGCCAGTGCCACCGCACGTCCCACATTTCCCCGGGCAAATGCCGCACACACTTCCGCTTTATAATCCGGCACCTGTCGTTTTTTCATCAGGAAGTCACGGATTTTTTCATCACTGACCGGCTTGATATCCAGCATGACACATCGGGAGCGGATTGTCTGCAAAAATGCATCCGCGTTCGTTGTCAAAAGCAGAATCACTGCATAAGCCGGCGGTTCTTCAATGGTCTTCAGCAGGGCATTCTGTGCCTGCTGATTCATTTTTTCCGCCTCATCTACAATGTATACTTTATACTTACTGCTGTAAGGCTTGATTTCTATATCATGGTTAATCTGTTCCCGGACATCTGCGACGGAAATCGTATTTGGTTTCTCATGTGTCAGATAGATAATGTCCGGCTGATTATTTCCCAGTGCCTGCTTGCAGGAATGACATTCCATACACGGCTCCACCAGTGCCGCGATATCCAGTTTATCCTTCGGAACACCTTTGATCTCTTCACGGTTTCGAATGGATGTCTCACATTGCAGCGCCATTGCGAATGCCTGTGCCAGCATCATTTTTCCACTGTCTTTCGGGCCATTGATAATATATGCATGCGATACTTTATCCATTGCAATCGCACTTTGCAAATGTGCGATCAGTTGTTCATGTCCGATGATGTCACGAAATCCTGCCATGTTCTGCTCCTACTTCATTCATGATTTCTCTGTTCTTCTGCGTTTCCCGATCATTCGCCGGAATTAATATCGGATTGCCAGATGTAAGCCGCAATCTCTTCTGTCACCTGCGTCAGATTCTGATTCAAAAAGCGCTTTTCAATTCCTGCTTTCTTCAGGTTTTCCTCTGAAAAATCCTGCTCGTCTGCCAGAAACCTGCGGCACATTTCCGCATATTTGGGCTGTTCCTGGGTGCGTTCCCGGTCCAGTGCTCGCTGCAGGCGTAATCCATCATCGACTTCCACATAAATCGGACGTACCTTTTCTGTTCCAAAATAGTTCCGAATCTGCTCATACGCTTCCAGTGTCCCAATCATCAGATAATCACTCTCTGTCAGACAGATCTGACCATCATCTGCGGTAAAATATTTCCACACACCGTAAACGGTGTCATAAGCGCGCAGTTCAATGATTTTTCCAGCTTTTTCAAATGCTTTCACCTGATCCTGCGTACAGAAAAAATAAGTCTCACCGTCTGTTTCTCCGGAACGCATCGGACGGGTCGTGTAAGGCACTACACGTCTGAGTTTTAATTCTTCCATTGCCAGAAGGCGATTATAGATCGTATCTTTTCCAGATGCACTTTTGCCCATCAGGCAATAGATTTTTCCCATGTCTCAGTCCTGCTTTCTTTTTAATCACTGTTCCAGTGTATTTTTTCACAAAATATGTTTATCAAAAATGTGCTTCATTTCCATATGACATTTAACACTTTTGCTGTAAATCCACCTGGTCTCGAATAGTTACAGTATAGTACAGATTTCCAGCCTTTGTCCACTGTAATCTTTCATTCCTTCCACTTCCATATTCCGTTTCTGACAGATACCCAAAGTTTCCAGAATCTCCTCTGTCACCCGCTCTCCCGGGGCCAGAATCGGTATCCCCGGCGGATACAGGTAAACGAATTCACCAGATACGGCTCCGGCAGCTTCCATCAGCAAAACAGTTTCTTTCGGTGCATCCATGGCCTGCGCGATTTCCAGCACTTTTTCGGCTTTACGATAAATATCTCTGGTGGTAAATCCGTTCTCCACAATTTTTTCAGCCATTGACACAGAGTCTGCATTTGCAGTCGGACTGTCAGTCACACTCAGATTTGGATTTTCTCCGTCAATCTCCTGAAGAGCAGCAAATAGCCGGTCAAATCCCTCCTGAGTATCCATAAACGTCGTCAGTGCCGTAGCATAATGTCCCGATGCCATCTCCAGTTCCAGATGGTATGTTTCGGTCAACCGTTGTGCCAGTTCCTGCCCATGCAGACCGACATTTTCCGCACAGATCAGAATCTTTGAAGGATCTCTGTCCCAGATTCCCGGATCTTTCTCTCCGGTCTGTTCATTACTTCCATCCGGCGAAAGCACCCGGATACGCTGTAAGGTTTTGCATTTTTCATAAAAATCATGTAACCGGGCTTCATATTTCGCAAACAGTTTTTCACCCTGTTCCTGCAAAATCCGGCTGCACCGATCGATCCCCGCCATCAGAATATAAGAAGGTGAACTGGACTGATAAATCCCCAGATATCGTTTTACCCGTTCCAGATCCACCCATGGATTTTTTCGATAGTGAAGCAACGCACTCTGGGTGTACGCAGGCAACGTCTTGTGTACACTTTCAATGCATAAATCAGCCCCTAATGCCAGCGCTTTCTGTGGGAACCCCTTTGAGAATCCGAAGTGCGCCCCATGGGCTTCATCTATAATCAGCGGAATCTCCTTTGCATGCACAATTTCGGCAATTGCTGCAATATCCGATACCACACCATCGTAAGTCGGAGAAGTCAGAAGTACCGCTTCTGTGTCCGGATACTGCTCCAGCATTTCTGCAACCTGCTCCGGCGTAATGCTTCCCTGAATCCCAAACGCTGTCTCTTCCGGGTAAAGATACGCCGTCTTTAATTCCATCAGATACACCGCATGATATACTGCCTTATGGCAATTACGGGCCATCAGCAGACGTCCGCCTTTTTTTACCGTTCCACAGACCGCTGCCAGCAGCCCTGCCGTGCTTCCATTTACCAGAAAAAATGTTTCATCCGCGCCAAAAAGTTCTGCCGCCCGTTGCTGTGCTTCCCGCAGAATTCCTTCTGCATGATGCAAATTGTCAAATCCGGTAATTTCTGTAATATCGAGTTCTTCCGGAATCCAGTTTCCCATCCGCTGGCGCTTATGTCCCGGCATATGAAACGGATAGGCATCGCTCTGACTGTACGTCAGTAGTTTTTTATCAAGGTATTCTTCTGATACCTGTTGTTCCTGTCTGTTATTACTCCGCTCCATGTGCTGTCCATTCCCTTCTTTCTTCCTAATATCATAAACACTTCAGTCCGCAATGCACGTCCGAAAAATCACAGATTTTCCGGACTGACGGGCATTCGCCAATCATGCGAGCACGTTGACTCTCTTGCACTCATTATATCGTAAACACTTCCATCCGCAGTGCACGTCCGAAAAATCACAGATTTTCCGGACTGACGGGCATTCGCCCTATCCCCTGAAAGTAACATACAAAAATGCCTGCAAGCAGTCATTTTGTATATTATTTTCAGGGGGCACTGCTCATTGCATACGCACATTATATCATGAACAAAAGCAGTTCATGATCAACATTCGTCGGTCGCCAATCGTGCGAGCACGTTGGCTCTCTTGCACTCATTATATCATATTTTTTATAATAGAAAAAGCTGCCGCTACATGGGGGTTCCACATAGCGGCAGCTTCTTATCTGTCCAAAGATATTTTATTTTCCTGACAATTTAAGTCTTTCAGACTAACGTACGTCTTTGTCAATCGGCTCTACTTTTAATACGCACATAGCGATGAGACCGATTATAGCCATAACTGCCATGATGATGTATGCAAGCTGGCAGGTAGGATCAATGCTGTTGCAAGCAGATACTACTGTGATACCAACACCTGTCATAACAGAGTTCAGCGGCTGAATAACAGAGAATGCGTTTTTGAAATCGTAACGTCCCCAGATAGCTGCTGTACAGGATACCATTAAGTTGGAAGATCCACCTAACATTACAGCAAGGATCGGAAGGGAGATATAATGTAATGCTGTTACATGTGTTAAGCAGCAAAGTACTGCTAAAAATGCCAGAACGTTGATCAGGATACCTGTTTTCTTTGTACCGATCTTAACGTCTAACCAACCTACTACGATAGAACCAGGAATAGCAAGAACACCTGCGATACCAAGCATCTGAAGTACTGTAGGAAGCTCATAACCCATAACCATGAATTTTGTTACGAAGTTGGACATGATACCCATGGACATGAATCCTGTGATACCAACTGCGATCCAGAGAACCCACATACGTCCTGTTTTCAGACATTTTAAAGCTGTCCATTTGGATGTTTTTAAGTACTCAAGAGCTGCCTGATGCTCAGCTTTTGCTTTCTCACCATCGAATGCAGGGTTGTTATCCGGGTAGCCACCTTTTTCTTCTGGGAAATCACGAACGAAAGCGATAACTACGATACCAACGATAACTGCGATGATAGCGATTGCGATATAGTATGCGGAATAACCAACTGTTCCAACGAACATACCTGCTACTGCAGAAGTTGTAGCTGCAGATAACGGATAACCTGCGGTACAAAGACCCATAGCTACACCACGTTTTGTCGGGAACCAGTGTCCGATAATCTCACCAGCAAGCAGCATAGCGGATGCAAGAGAGAATGTGTAGATTACCACATAACATACTACAACACCAACTGTGTTGTGTACCTGACCGATCAGAACTGTAAATACAGCTGTGATGATCATGCTCAGTCCCCAGTAGAGACGGATTGAATGTTTGTTGATCAGACGACCAAGGATGATACTACCGATGATACCGAATGGTACTGCGATAGTAGACATTGCGTAAACCGCTGCCTGGTTGATACCAAGACCGATGAATACATCACGGGTTACATTCAGGGAATCAGATGTCAGTGCTGAATACACATAACATGAGAAGAATGCCAGAATTACGATGATGTAACCTTTTACACCAAGGTTCCAGCTGCTAGTCTTTTTGTTGTTCATTTCAACTTTCCTCCTAAACACCATAAAACCATTTTATTTTGTTCTAAAAACTTCACCGGAACAGTTCAGATTCCTCTGTACCTTTATAATAGAAAGTAACAGCGTTTCTTTCCTGTCCTGAAAACATCGATATTTTATCTTAAATATTTCTTAAAGTCAATATATTTTCACCAAACACCGTACGTCTGTCCCTCTCATTTATGTGCATCTTGCACAAACGCCATGTGTAATAATGCATTTTGCGCATTACAGTAATCTATTTTTTCGATTTTTAATCTTCATTTTTTCCAGTTTTCCGCTTTTTTTGCCATTTTTTCATCCATATAAGATTTTTTTAATCCATTTTTGTTATTAAAAAATCCGTTTTTTTCACCTTGGATTGTTTTTATTTTTATACTTTTTTTAGATTTTTCACTGGATTTTCATATATCATGCATGATTTCAATTAAATTTTTGTTAATTTTTTCTCAAGCATTTCCATAAAAATAGCAATTGCCGGATTATAATTATTCTTCCTCCAGGCCATTGTAATGTTGTGGTTTTTTGCTTCCGGCACATCAATGCTGCGCAGTACTACATGGGGATTCTGACGCTCAATCGTCCGGTTGGAAGTGATTGCCACACCATTCCCTGTCTGTACCCAGAGCATTACGTCTTCCATTTTCTCCACCAGAAGGAAATCCGGATGAATGTCACAACGTGCACACAGGTTGGTGATATAACTATATCCTTCCTCACTGGCCTTCGGTCCCAGCTGGATAAACCGCTCATCTTTCAATTCTTCCAACGTCACCGTCTCCTGCTGCGCCAGCGGATGTCTGTGGTGCAGCATAATACAGGAATCAAACTTCTGCACATTTACCGTCATCAGATCCGGCTTGTCATACAGCGAAAAGCCATAGGTCAGTATCAGATCCAGATCGCCCGCTGCCAGTCTCGCCGGAAGCTCCCCAAGCGCAAACCGCTCCAGACTCATCTCAATATTCTCATACGCCTCCCGGAATTCCCGGATCACATCATCAAACAGTTCTGAAATATCATAAATATCCAGAAATCCAATGTGCAGCTCACCTTCAAAACCGGAATTCGCATGTCTGGCTTCCTCCACTGCTCCTGCATAATCATTCAGAAGCTTCGGCAATCGATTATAAAGTACGCTTCCACCCGGAGTCAGTTTCAGGCGTTTCTTATCCCTGACAAAAAGCTTGGTTCCAAGTTCCTCCTCCATGGCATTGATCTGACGGCTCAGTGCCGGCTGTGTGATAAACAGGCATTTTGCCGCCTCAGTAAAACTCAGGCATTCCGCCACTGTCACAAAATATTTAATCTGATTAAAAGTCATTCTCTGTCCCTCTTCTCTCTTAATATACTCGCGATAACAGCCTGTAACTTACCATAACTTCAGAAATTTCCAGACATTATTACCAGCAACTAAAGAGTCTGCAATCATATAGCATCTGATATAAATTTGTATCTTTCTCTTCTACAAAAATCTCTATATATTATAACCTTGGTTATAACTTAAATGCAAATATTCTATTACCAAAAGGCATATTTATATAAACCTTTTGCATGTATTGATAGAAATACATCACTAGGAATGTATTTTTGTTCATGTTACACTGAATACATCAGGGCAATCTGATGTTTTGTAATAATGATTGTCTTATGTAATTCAATTTTCAAATTAACATACCAATGTAAGGAAAAACACAGGAGGATTTACAATGAAGGTTTTAGGTATCGTGGCAGGACGCCACAATGGAAACAGCGAAATTTTAGTAAAAGAAGCTCTGCTTGCCTGTCAGGAAGCCGGCGCTGAGTGTAAACTCATCAACTTATTCGATTATAATATCGAGCATTGTACAGGATGCGAAGGATGTACCATGCAGATGGGTAATGTAGCAATGGGTAAAGCTGACAAATACAACGGCTGTATCTTAAAAGACAAAGATGATATGGACAAAATTGTTCAGGAAATGTATACATGCAACGCAATCATCGTAGGTGTTCCGACATATGATCTGACACCAAGTTCTCTGTATCTGAAATTTGCTCAGAGATTCCTGGCTTACGAGCTTTCTTTCCTGCTTGAGATCGGCGCAGTAAAAGAAGATCCGCATATGGTTGGCGGACTTATCTCCGTTGGTGGATCCTGTCATGACTGGCAGTCACTGGCACTGGAAGGTCTGGGCGCAACTATGTTTACACAGTCCGTTCAGGTTGTTGACCAGATGCTTTCTACAAGAAATGGTCGTCCTGGTAACGTATTACTGCGTGACGAGCAGATCGCACGTGCTCACAAGATGGGTGAAAACATTGTAAAAGCAATCAACACTCCGGTAGAAGAGCGTGGATGGCTTGGTGATCCGGATCAGGGAATGTGCCCGAGATGTCATTCTGCACTGATCTACAAAGGTGACAAACACTGGGATGGTATCGAGTTTCCATTCGAGTGCGCAGTATGTGGAGCAGGCGGAGATCTGGTAAAAGACGACAACGGCGAGTACAAATTTGTTCTGGCTGAGAACGGACTGATCCGTGACAGAAATCTCAATTCCGCACGTGCAGAGCACTTAAACGAAATTGTACAGACAAGAATTGATTTCATGCAGCACATGGATGTCGTTCAGGAAAAATACGGTAAATACAAAAACCTTCAGTTCCCGGCAATCTAAATTCCTGTTTAGGTAAGTTTGGTGGCTAAACGGTAGGTTATGGAGACGAAAACGGAGAATTTTGCCTCGACAGCTAGACGTTCACTACCCTCACTTCGCAGCAGTTTTATCGCGCTCGCTCCCGGCTCCCATAAAAGCCGGGTCGCCTCCCGTTCACGCAAAACTCTGCGAAGATCGGTCGTTCACTTAATCGCTTGTCGAGGAAAAATTCTCCGTTTTCGTCATTTCAGTTACTGACCGATGCCACCAAACTTGCCTAAACAGGATTTTACTTTCGAGAACCCCGGCGGTTCCATTTCCGGTTGTTTTTGATGGTTTTGAATCGACGGTCGCGACCTTCCTTGCGGCGCCAGAACCGACGGATATTGTTATACAGGAACCATATAATGAGTATGACTACGATGGCAATTGCCACTCCGCCACCAACCAGCAACAATTTGTTTTTGCTGATCTGAAGGCCGCTTCTATTTCCTGTATTATTTTTTTTATCATTTGTTGCCTCTGCCTTTGCAGAGCTGTCTTTACTGTCATCTGCAGACTGCATGGTTCCGGATTTTTCTCCAAATGGATATTCGGTCACTTTCGCACCGGTAGTCACTACATTCGCAGTTCCCACCTGTCTGCCACCGTATGAATATACCAGTGTGCCAAGGATACTGTCACTTGCCTGATCGTAATTGACCTCTGTCTGTGTATCCAGGAAGTTTGCGGAAACCGGCAAAACAATCGTGGCATCATCGTCTACTTTTGCAAACGTATTCCATTCCGTAAACAGTGTATTTTCTTTTTTCCCCGTATTCTCGTAGCGGGTTTCATTCTGTGACACGTTATACAGCTTAAAGTTTTCAAAACAATAATCAAATAAGGTTCTTGTATCGCTGTACTGACCACCTGCCGTGCATCCCATAACCACACAGATCAGTGTCATGCCATCTTTTTCTGCAAAAGTTACCAGAGTATTGCCTGCATCCGACGTCCAGCCTGTTTTACCACCGATACAGTATTCGTACAGGTTCTGGCGACCTTTGTAGGCACTGATCATCTGATGGTGATTGTTCAGTGGTGTCGGATCTGCATGTTTGTTGGTTGGCGGAATCTCATAGCGCACTGTTCCGACGATTTTTCGAAACATATTGTTTTTGATTGCTTCTTTTGAAATCAGCGCCATATCCCGTGCACTGACTACATGCGCCGGATCCGGCAAACCGTTGCAGTTGTTAAAATGTGTATTGGTACATCCCAGCTCTGCAGCCTTTGCATTCATCATATCGATGAACTTCTGATAGTCACCGCCACCGACATGTTCTGCCACCGCATAAGAACACTCATTTGCAGACTCCAGCATAATAGCATACAGACACTGCTCCAGTGTCATCTCTTCATCCAGATCTCTGGCTATATGAGACGTACCACCTTCGTTTTCATAAACAGCCGTTGCACCAAAATGCACCATTTCATCCAGACTGCAGTTTTCCAATGCAAGGAGTGTCGTCATGATTTTTGTGATACTTGCCGGATAACGCGGTGTATCCGCATCTTTTTCATATAGTACCGTTCCTGTTGACGCATCCATAATAATAGCACTGGCCGCCTGTACTTCCGGTCCTGCCGGCCACTGCGCCTGCGCATCTGCTTCATCTGCAAATGCCGTCGTCTGTCCAGCCAGACCTGCTGCAACAATTGCACACAGACATATACCTGCCAATTTTTTCCATAGTTTTTTCATCTTTTTCCTCCAACACATCAAAAGCAGCCATCATAAGGCACACGTTTCCTTCATTCATCCGCAACTGCTCCAGCTACGACATATTTTTTTCGAGCATTCTAATAGCAAGATGCAATCATGATTTTTGCTTTTATTTGAGTTTCTATCTGTATCTTTCCCAGATTATCATTTATCAATCTGAATTGTTAAAAGTATATTTTTCATGACTAATGCTTCATAAATATACCGTTTTTCTGAATTGTCGTATTATTTCAGACAATATCTATCATAGCAAAATTCCCATATCCCGTCCAGTAGAAACACTTATCCTTCATAAAGAAACAAGAATTAGCGATGTAATTCTCTTGTCGCAATTCAAATCTTATAGTAAAATACCAGACAGACATATCATCTTTTTATTCATCACAGTTCCATTGTATCCAGGCAATGGTGTATTGACAGAGAAAGGAATTATTTTATATGAGATTAAGAAATGTACCGGGATCCCGGGAGGCGATTGCTGAACATCCGCTGTGTTTTCTTGAGGAAGATCCACAGGCGGGAAACTGGCATACTGTATTTGGAAATGACAATCCGATCCGCATTGAAGTAGGCATGGGAAAAGGACAATTTATCACTACCCTTGCACAACAGAATCCGGAGATCAATTACATTGGTATCGAGAAATACTCCAGTGTACTGATCCGTGCTCTGGAAAAAACTGACGCATTGGAGGAGCAGCCGAAAAACCTCCGTTTTATCCGCATGGATGCTGAAAATATCTGCAATATGTTCGCGGAGCATGAAGTAGACGGTATTTACCTGAATTTCTCCGATCCGTGGCCAAAAGATCGCCATGCCAAAC
>UMES01050799.1_pt1 | contig 10967 bp, 9 predicted proteins | sample 1964791 | NCBI WGS metagenome assembly UMES01 (sample SAMEA4836024, study PRJEB28245) | human gut metagenome | biome: gut microbiome; material: fecal sample | place: Denmark | collected 2008
TCCGGCGCTTTGCCACATGTCGCGGAACACCAGGCTGAATTTTACTTCTCTTTTTTCCATTGTATGTTTTTTCTTTTAGATTTCGATGACTGTTTGTGCTTATAAGCGTTCTACCTTGCTCACGCTTCCCTTGCCTCCGGTGATTTGGCTGACAGCCTCCCGGATGACGGCCAGTGTCTGGGCGTCGATGGCCGTGGCCATACCGGGTGCGGGCTTCCGTTTCGGAGTCACCGTTTCTTCGGGGGCTACTTTGTTGACTATCTGAATCAGCCATTTGCCCAACTGGATGACAATCATAAGGATGATGAACACCGTAACCATGCCCACCACCATGAGTTGTAATGCTAAACCTATGTTTTCCATTGTTTTGGTGATAATTTATTATGTGATTTTGTTCTTTTGTGTCTGTTTCATGTTATTGCCTGCTAAATTACGAAAATTTCTTGTGGGATGGAAGAATAAGTGTAGAAAAATATTCTTAAAAAATGCAATCTCGGTATTCGGTTTGTATGGAGGTTTTTCAGGAGTTTCCGATAACCTTGTTTGAGATAAATGACACGAAAATGTGGCTTTCTGGGACAAAAAGAAAGATAAAGACCGATTTCGGGAAGAAAGAAATCAGCGTAAAAAACACCTTTCGGGCAATTTTTACTTTATTTTCTATATGTTTTTTTGCATTTCGGGCCGTATTTTAATCTTTGTTAAAGATGTTGGGGCGTCAAGCACAGCCAAATAATTTTTCGTTGGGCTGAAAAAACATTTTTTTTCTCCGCAGGATGTGGAAAAAACATCTGTCCGATGGCGTGCCGACGGGTAGAAAACGATGTGAGGAAGTGCGTAAATCGCCCTCTTTTTCTCTATTTGGAGGTCGGAAGTTGTCGAAATCAGGATGGCACAATGAGAGGTGAATCCCCTTTTGGGTTTACTTGTTTTTCGCTTGTTTGCGCGTTGTATGCCTCATTCTTGTGCAAGAAGTAAGCAAAAGTCGTGGTAGGGGTGACATAAGGGCTTTTTGCAAATACGTGAGAATCGTTTTTTTCTTCGTGTGTGCCTTGCTGTCCGGAATATGCGATTCTGAGGAGGCGGAAGTGACAATTTGGCAAAATGATGTTTAGACAAAAAGACATAAGAATAGAAAGTTAAGGAGAGACATAAGGACAAGGGGATAAAATGGTATTAAGACATAAGAACAAAAGAACAAAAAGCCTTTTAAGACTTGAAAATATGTTCTTTTGTTCTTATGTCTAAAACATAGATATTCTGTCTAAAAACAGTTCATACCGATGTTCGGGTTCTTATCTTTCCGCTTCGATTTCCACCCCGGCTTCGCGGCAATCGGCCCCCATAGGCGGATTTTCCTTGGTCAGGGTCAGACGGATGCGGCTGATGGAAGGGAAGTCGTCGAAGAGTCTTTGAAGGATTCTTCCCGCCACATGTTCCAATAATTTTGAAGGGATGTCCATTTCCGTCTTGATACTTTCATATAAGTCGGCATAGCTCACTGTGCCCTCCAACCGGTCGGTCTGCATGGCCTCGTTGAAATCCGTGTCGGCTTCTATCCCGACGTGGAAGTAAGCACCTGTCAGTTGTTCTTGCGGATCCACGCCATGGTGGGCATAGAAACGTACGCGGGGCAGCAGGATGCGGCTGTTCTTCACTTTCATAGAGCCTATCCGCATCTGGAGGCGCCGCAGTGCTTACAGATGAGGCATCCTTCTTGATATACCAACGATTCGTGACCGCAGTTCGGGCATTTCATACCTTTGGCTTCCGTGCCGTCCGTGATGTATTTCTTCAGGGCACGTTCCACACCGTTTTTCCAAGTGTTGATACTTTCGCTTTCCAACTGTAGCGAGCCGACAAGCTTGATGACGTGTTCGAGCGGCATGCGGTAACGCAGCACACCGGAAATCAGTTTGGCGTAGTTCCAATATTCCTTGTTGAACTTCTCGGAAAGCCCTTCCACGGTGGTCTTGTATCCCTTCTTGTTTTCGAACTGGAAGTCGTAACGTTTGTTGCCGTCTTCGTCCGTATTCTTGATGATGCGTCCTTTCATAACGCTTTTCGGAAGGACGATGCCCTCGTCGTCGTCCTGAATACCCGTGAAGATTTCATAGGGATAGCCGTTCAACAGTCCGACGAAAGCCACCCATTTTTCTTTGTTGTTCTGGAAGCGTACTACGTCGCATTCCAATACCTGCGGACGTTTTTCCGTCACTTCGGGACTTTTGCAGGGAAGTTCCGGTTGTTTTTTCTCGTTCTTCACGGAAATCATCACGCCCGAACGCGAACCGTCGCGATAGATGGTACAACCCTTGCATCCCGAACGCCAGGCTTCCACATAGAGTTGATTGACCAGTTCTTCGTCCACATTGTTCGGCAGGTTGACCGTCACGCTGATACTGTGGTCCACCCACTTCTGGATGGCTCCCTGCATTTTGACTTTCATCAGCCAGTCCACGTCGTTGGCCGTGGCCTTATAATAAGGAGAGCGTGCCACCAATTCATCGATTTCCTCTTGCGTGTAACGTTTCTCCGTGTCGTAGCCGTTGATTTTCATCCACGTGAGGAACTTATGGTGATAGACGATGTATTCCTCGAAAGCGTCGCCCGTCTCGTCGATGAAGTCGATATGTACTTCAGGGTCGTTCGGGTTGACTTTGCGCCGACGTTTGTATACGGGCAGGAATACCGGTTCGATGCCGGATGTGGTTTGCGTCATGAGGCTGGTCGTCCCCGTCGGGGCAATGGTGAGGCAAGCGATGTTGCGTCGTCCGTATTTTACCATGTTTTCATACAGTTCCGGGTCAGCCTCACGCAAACGGTTGATGAACGGGTTGTTCTTTTCGCGTTCGGCGTCGAAGATTTCAAACGCCCCGCGTTCTTTGGCCATCTGTACCGATGAGCGGTAAGCCTGCAGGGCCACGGTCTTGTGTACTTCCACGGCAAAGTCCGTGGCTTCTTGCGTACCGTAACGGAGGCCGAGTGCGGCCAGCATGTCGCCTTCTGCCGTGATGCCTACGCCTGTACGCCGTCCCTGTCCGCTTTTCTTGTATATCTTTTCCCACAAATGACGTTCCGTGCCCTTTACTTCCTCGGATTCCGGGTCGGCGTCTATTTTTTGGAGAATCATTTCAATCTTTTCCAGTTCCAGGTCGATGATGTCGTCCATCAGCCGTTGGGCCAGTTGCACATGTTTCTTGAACAAATCGAAATCGAAATAGGCTTCCGGCGTGAACGGGTTGACCACGTAAGCATAAAGGTTGATGGCCAACAGGCGGCAACTGTCATACGGGCAGAGCGGTATCTCGCCGCAAGGATTCGTACTCACGGTACGGAAACCGAGATCGGCATAGCAGTCGGGTACGGATTCGCGCAGAATCGTGTCCCAGAATAAGACACCTGGCTCGGCGCTTTTCCATGCGTTGTGCACGATCTTCTTCCACAAATCCTGTGCGCTGATGTTCTTGGCCACCATGGGCGACGAGCTGTCAATGGGGTATTGCTGCGTGTAGGATTGCCCTTCGATGGCAGCGTGCATGAATTCATCGTCGATCTTGACGGATACGTTCGCTCCCGTCACTTTGCCTTCGGTCATTTTGGCATCGATGAAAGCCTCGGCATCGGGGTGCTTGATGCTGACGGACAACATCAGTGCGCCGCGCCGTCCGTCTTGTGCCACCTCGCGGGTCGAGTTGCTGTAGCGTTCCATGAAAGGAACGAGGCCGGTAGAAGTCAGGGCCGAATTTTTCACCGGCGAGCCTTTCGGACGGATGTGCGACAAGTCATGGCCTACGCCGCCGCGCCGTTTCATCAGTTGCACCTGTTCTTCGTCGATGCGGATGATGCCGCCGTATGAGTCGGCTTGTCCGTCCAGACCGATGACGAAGCAGTTGGAAAGCGATGCGATTTGATGATTGTTGCCGATTCCGGTCATGGGACTACCTGCCGGAATGATGTATTTGAAGTGATCAAGAAGTCCGAATATTTCTTCTGCTTTGAGCGGATTCTCATATTTATTCTCGATGCGGGCGATTTCGTTCGCGATACGCCAGTGCATGTCTTCGGGCGATACTTCATAAATATGACCGTATGAGTCTTTCATGGAGTACTTGTTCACCCAAACCCTTGCGGCCAGTTCGTCCCCCTTGAAATATTGAAGGGCTGCCTCAAAGGCTTCGTCATAACTGTAAGTCTTCTCTTTCACGACTGTTTGAATTTAAATGGTTTACTTTAGGATTCCGTTATCAGATTTTGTAGAAGCAATAGCGGTCAATCCGGAAGGATGTTGCAAAACTACACATGTTTTCTGATATGACCAAAAGAAAAACTTAAAATCTTGTCTTTTCATGCAAAGTTTTCCATTCTTGTGTGTTATTCACCTGATTATAAGTACTATGTGTTTTTGGCGAATCGGAAAAGTTATCCGAAAATGAAAATCTTATGAAATAAAAACCTTTGAAATCTAATCTATTATGAATCATTTTGTGTATCTTTGCCCGAAGTAAAAAACGAATGAATCATGGAAACAGTAAAGAACCGTAGAAGTATTCGGAAGTATGCCGGAAAACCGGTGGATGAGGAGTTGCTGCGCCGTCTTTTGGAAGTGTCGGAAAGGACACAGACCATGGGGAACATGCAGCTCTACAGCGTGGTGGTGACGCGTAGCGAAGAGATGAAAAAACGTTTGGCGCCGGCGCATTTCAATCAGCCTATGGTGACTCAGGCGCCTGTGATCCTGACGATATGTGCGGATTTCAACCGTACGGTCAAATGGGCGGAGCAGCGCAAGGCGCAGCCCGGATATGACAATTTTCTTTCATTTTTGAATGCCGCCACGGATGCGCTGTTGTTTACACAGACGTTTTGCAATTTGGCCGAGGCGGAAGGGCTGGGGATTTGTTATTTAGGTACGACTTTATATATGCCGTCCCAGATTATCGACATCTTGCAGTTGCCCCGCTTGGTGATGCCGGTGGCGACACTCACCGTGGGATGGCCTGATGAACATCCCGAGCAGACCGACCGTCTGCCTTTGGAGGCTGTGGTACATGAAGAGACCTATCGCGACTATACTCCCGAAACTATTGACCGATATTACGGGCCGAAAGAACAATTACCAGAGAACAGGCATTTTGTGGAAATCAACCACAAGGAGACGCTGGCTCAAATCTTCACGGATATCCGTTACACCCGTAAGGATAACGAAGCTATGAGCCGGGGCATGTTGGAGGCTTTGAAACGTCAGGGGTTTTTAGACTGACGGGCGCAGGCATGCGTCGCAAGGGCGTGCCTTTTACTTTGTGTTAAATAAACTTAACGGGGGGGGTAAAAAAGCTTTGCCTCCCTTTTTGTTTTGTCGGAGTTTCAGTATTTTTGAAGCCGTATAAAACCAACTTTAAAAAAATAAGTGTATGAAGAAGATCTTACTTTTATTGTGCTTGTTCTTAGGCATGCAGACTTATGCCCAAGACGAGGTGAGAGAGTTGACTACGGTGATAAAGGTCACCCCGTCGTCTTCCGAGCGTTTCGACGTGGCGCAGTTGCAACTTGAACTCAACGGGCAGGGGATGCCTGAGAATGGGTTTGTTTGGGATGCAACTTCCAGTAGTTTCAAGGGCAAGTTGTCTTATAATCCTTACGAGGATAACTTCATCCGGCTTTACATGCCGGACCAGTCGATTTCTTACGAAGGGCCGATTCATTTTGATTTCGGCAACCCGGAAATTACGACGGTGGAAGTGAATGCGGATTTTTCTCCTTATCATTATGTGAGTTTCACGTCGGGAAGTCCGGAGGATTACAATGTAGAGTTGGATTATATAGGATTTTCCGATGGCAGCAGTTGGAATAGCTCTTATCCCGGTGTGCAGATTCGGCAGATGGATGACGGCGAATATCTGCGTGCGGAAGAGTACAGTTATGAACTGTCTGCGTTTACGCCCGAGGGAATCAGCGTAGCTGTGAAAAACGGTAAAGTGACCGTAGAGGATGAAGATGTAGCTGTAATTACGGCGGAGAAATTGGATGATATGACACTGGTCACTTTTCAGGTCAAAGATGCTGAGGGGAAACCGGGCGAAGCCGAGGTCATTCTTCTCCAAGCGAATTTAGATTTGTCTACCGATGAACAGGGGAGCGTGCAGGGATATCTTCAGCCCGGTACATATTACTATTATCCTGAGATGGAAGGAAACTATTTGGCTTCTCCTGCGACGGATTTGGCTACTTTTACGGCTTCAGGGAAAACTACCACTGTGGATTATTCTTTCCAAGACAAAGGGTATAAACCCGTGACGTTCCGTACGGAGGGCGATGTGCAAAGCGGTAGCTTGATAATTTCGCCTGTGGGTATGGAGTATAATGAATTTTATGTGAATAATATAGACTTCCCTTATTCCGTTTACATGGTAGATGGCTTGTATAAGTATGTAGTGGAGCCCGGCTACAACGCTAATACGAATTTCGAAACGGCTCACGGGCTTGTGAATACGGCAGAAAACCGTGACGTGGTTTGCGCTTTCCATTCCTCCGATTATGGGACGATGCGTTTCAAGTTGAAAGGGGCGGAAGAAGGTTATGCCTATACGATTTATGCCATGAGCGGACAAGAAAGTCGGGCTACTGATTTCATGCCGGTTACAGGTGGTGATGGCGTTTTCGGTACATGGGAGGCCGAGTTGGGTTTGAAAACCGGAGCATACACTTATGCGTTGGAAAGGCAGGATTATGCCACGCAGCAAGTAGACTTCCTGACACTCGGTGCGTTTGATATGGAGGAGCAGCAGGAGGTTGAGATAGATTTGTCAAAGACGGAGAGTGTGCCGGTCGAAGTCTCCGTGGCGAATTTGCCGGACTTCATGGAAGGGCGGTCGTTCACGTGCGAGGTCAGTACGTCCCGGGGTGAAAGGCTGTGGCAGTTCCGCATTGAAAGCGGAGAGACGAAGTTCCGGACCCGTTTGCCGGAAGGGGAATATGTTTTCAACTGGAACAGTTATTCCTCTTATTCGGGAGAAGATGGCATAGAGTTCGATTACGTGACACATGAGACCGTAGAAGGTGTATCGGACAAGGTGGCATTGGACTTCAGTCGTCTGGCATATGCCCGTGTGAAGACCGTTGTGCCCGACGGATTGGAGGCGGATTATTGCAATGTGTCCACCGGAGGGGATTTCATCACTGAGATAGAATTCGAGGGTAGTAGTATGGCGACTTATGTCATACTCGACCCCGGTCAATATGACATACAGGCCACGGCTTCGGATTACGAAGGGTTTGACGTGCATGTATCCGATTTGCAGGCTGTGACATTGGAGGCAGGCCGTTTGACTGACGTGGAACTCCACATAGACCGCAAGCAGGAGGGTATCTTGGTTGAACTGGAAGTAGAGGACGTAAAAGGGCACAATCTGGCAGGGGCTACCGTGACGCTGAATGGTAAAGTGTACCGGACGAATGCTTCTGGTTATCTGACTTTGGCCGATGTGCGTGGTGACGAAATCCGTATGAAAGTGGAAGCTGAAGGCTACTTGCCTTTTGAAAAGGTATATGCCGTGAGCGACATTTATCGTTATGTCGGAGAAACGTATATGAATGTGGTGCTTATGCCTAAGGGTGGTTCTTCTGTTTCAGCGGTCGAGACCGGTGGTCTGTTAAGTGTGGAACGCACGGTCGTGGATGGTCGTATTGTCATTTCCAATGCCACGGATAAAGTCTGGAACGTGCGCTTGGTGTCATTGTCGGGAGCCGTCGTGGCACAGGACGAAGTGCCTGCCGGGACAACCGAATTGCAAGTGGGGCACTTGCGTAAAGGTATGTATCTCTTGAATTTGTATCGCGACGGAATGCAGAAGACCATCAAGGTCATCAAGAAATAAGGCTCGGATATGGGGTAGGCTACCTGCCCTCCATATCCCCAAAAAACTTCCGGCGCACTTGCAGAAGCAGGTGCGCCGGATGTTTTTTTAAGATAGAAAGCTTACCGTTGTTTCAGCAGCTTTTCTATTTCATCCATTTTAGATTTGAATGCCTTGTCTACGTGCAGCCGGTCTTCTACTACGCTGCAAGAATGCAATACCGTGGCGTGTGTGCGTTTTCCAATCAGCGAACCGATGCGGGCCAATGACAGATTGGTATGTTTTTGGGCCAAGTACATGGCTATTTGCCGTACCTGCGCTACGGGTTGTTTGCGGCATTTGGTGAACACATCCTCTTGCTTGACATTGAAGTACCCACACACTTTGTCGAGTATGAAATCTATGGTTACCGGTTTGTTCTCCTGTTTTACCGCACGTTTAAGAATCTGTTCCGCCAAAGGCAAGTCTATGTCGCGGTTCCATACGACGGAGTAAGCCATGAGAGAGTTGACGATACCTTCCAATTCGCGTACGCTGTCGTTCACGTTTTCCGAAACGAAGTCGATGACTTCTTCCGGTATTTTCAGGCCGTCCTGCCGTATTTTGTTTTCCAGAATATCATGGCGAAGCTGTTGGTTCGGCTTCTCCAGTTCGGCCAATAATCCCCATTTGAAACGAGTCAGCAACCGTTCTTCCATGCCTTGCAGGGCTGTGGGCGGTCGGTCGGATGTCAGGATGAGTTGTCGTCCGTTCTGGTGTAAATGATTGAATATGTGGAAGAACGTGTTTTGGGTCTTGGTCAGACTGGCAAATTCCTGCACATCGTCGATAATCAGTACGTCGATAGTCTGGTAGAAGTTGATGAAGTCGTTTACGGTGTTTTTCCGTACGGAATCCGTGTATTGCACCTGAAAAAGGTGGGCGGAAACGTACAGCACACGCTTTGTAGGGTGAAGTTCTTTGATTTTGGCCCCGATAGCGTTTACCAAATGAGTCTTTCCCACACCGGAAGCTCCGTAGATAAACAAAGGATTGAATGTAGACTGTTTCGGATGTTCGGCTATAGCCTGCCCTACGGAGCGGGGCAGCTTGTTGCTTACTCCTTCGATGAAGTTTTCAAAACTGTAGTTTCGGTTCAACTGAGGATCCAAATCCTGAGGCATGGGAGCCTGCAACGGACTGGGCGCCCTGTTGCTACCCGTTGCCTGTATCTTGGCACGGGGCGTCAGAGGCTGTGTGTTGACCGGCTCGATGTCTACGGTCAAATGATGGGTCTGGTCTACCATCAGGCTGTATTTCAACTGCGTTCCTTCTCCGAAAACTCGTCGTACGACGGAGAATATCAGCCGGCCGAAATGTTCCGACAAGAATTCATAAAAATACTGGCTCGGCAAGCCGAATGTCAGTACTTGTTTCTCGAAAGAGATGATCTGAATCGGTTCAAACCATGTCCTGTATTGTTTCTCGTCTACATTATTGCGAATGATGGGCAGACAACGTTCCCATAACGATTGCGCTGAACCTTCCATTAGATTTTGTGTTTATCCGATGAACTTCCTATATACTTCTACGCTGCAAATTTCGCAATATTCCGCGATAAAAACAAGCCTTCAGTTAAGGACGGGATGCTGAAGACGTTTTAATTCCCTTGCAGTCAGAATGATAAAAAATAAAAAAATAAAATTGTGCTTTTTGCTTGCTTTTCTCTAAGTGTTTGTCTTGACGAAGGATAGGCTTTCCGGGGGAAGTCGGGACGGAAAATACAAAGCCGGACACCTTAATCGGGTATCCGGCTTTACAAGCCTTGCGGCCTCTGTTTTTTCGAGGTTAGTTCTTACGTCCGAAAAGCGAGAAGTGTACGTAGCGTTTCGGATTTTCTTTCAAATCTATAAGCAGGTTATTGGCACTGCCCGCCGTATGAGTCAGATTGTTGTACAAAGCACTGTCGTTCAGCAATAGTCCCAGTGTATTGTCTTTGCGGTTCATTTTCTCGGTCATGAGCTGCACATAGCCCAATGTCGTGTCTACTTTGCTTAAAGTGGCTTGCAGATCCAGTTCGTTCATATGGTCGGTCAGAGTAATGACATTGTCGCCTATCCGGTTCATCTTTCCCGTCAGTTCCGGCAGGTCGTTACGCAGAAGCAGATTCAGTTGTCGGCTGCTCTGGTTCAGGTTTGCCGTAATGCTTTGGGCGTTTTCCATAATGCTTGGTAAATTCGGGTTGGCAGCCAACGTATTCAATGTAGTCAGCAGCGTGTCCACTTTGCCCATGATTTGTTCCACTTGCGGGACGATGTCGGCGGCCTTGTCCATCAGTCCCTTGGTGTCGTCTCCCTGTATGGTGTCGCCCGGAGCGTAATGCCCGTCTTCGGGATTGCCCAATAAAAGGTTGAGGTTACATCCCCCCAACATTTCAGTAACCAGTGTGCCTTTTGTACCCTTGGGCAGGCGCATGCTTTCGTCTACGCTGATTTCTACCAATACGTGCCCCGGCAGTTGGTAATTATAAAGGATATCGCGCACCGTACCTATTTTATATCCGTTGGCCAACACCGGGCCGGACTTGGCCAATCCTTTGATGTCCGAAAATTCTATGTAATAGGAATTGCTGGACTTGAACAGGTTAATGCCCTTCAAGAAGTTGAGTCCGATAAAGAGTGCGGCGATAGCCACAGCGCCGGTCAAGCCGATTTTAACTTCTTTCGTAAAGTATTTCATAAGTTTCTCAACGTTTATTTGTTCTTTTTATATTCGGAGATGGCTTCAGAGAGTTCCATCTTTTGGCCGTTTTTAAAAGCCACGATAAAAGCCCCTTCAAAATCTTCCTTTACTTTATTGCGTATTTTAATGGCTTCCTGGTAGTCGGTAGTTGCCCCGTACGTGTACTTATAATAAGCCCCTTCTTTATAGAAATCTATCGGAGAAAGGTTTTTGAAACGGGAACTGCCCGCAGGAATCTGTCGGGTGGAAGCCTGGATTTGTATTTTGAATACAGGCCGGGAGTCCGTTGCCGGTTGTTCCTGCTTTTTTTCCTCCGGTTCTGAGGTTGAAGGCTTATCGCTGTTTTGGGTCAATACGCCGATGTCGCTTTCGGGGGTATCCGTTACGGCA
>UMES01013435.1_pt1 | contig 10941 bp, 9 predicted proteins | sample 1964791 | NCBI WGS metagenome assembly UMES01 (sample SAMEA4836024, study PRJEB28245) | human gut metagenome | biome: gut microbiome; material: fecal sample | place: Denmark | collected 2008
CAGAGAGGTCAGGTCCGGGAACGAGCCCTTGGAGAGGGTGAGATTGATGACATTGGAGAGAGCGTCACACAGCCAGAAACTCCGCCACAGCTGGGGGAGGGACGCCTGTTCCCGGTCCCGCAGGACCAGACAGAACAGGGCCTCATAGCAGAGATAGAAGATGGCGCCCGGGTACTCCCTCAACAGGATTTCTGCCGCCCCGGCACCTCCCAGCATCCCCAGAAGGCACCGCACCAGAAGCACCATGCAGCTGGTGAGCACCCCGGTGTCCGGCTTCCTGCTGTCCTGCATCAGGGTCACCAGCAGCACCGGGTAGAGCACCACCGCTCCCGATACCCGGAAGCTGTCCACCCACACATTGACGAACAGCTCAGCGCTCAGCGCCGTGGCCAGGGCGGTGAGCAGCCGCCGCTCCCACCGGGCGGCCCGCCGCCGCAGGCGGCGCTTCTCCTGCTCCATGCTGGATTCCTCCTCCTCGTCTGTTTTGCCCAAATTATATCACGTTTTTTCCTCTGTTCCCATAGGAAAATGAAATTTTTCTCCAGACACTTTTGGCTGTGAGATGAGGCGGCGAGAGAAGTGTTTCACAGCAGAGCCTCTTGCGCTCATACGTTTCAGCTTTCAGGACGGACCTGATATGGATACTGGACTTCTTGGATTGCAGCTGTTTTTAATGTGTGAATATATGCTGACCTTCTGCCGGACTCTGATAACTGACTCCGGCACATAACAGGCTGGGATGGTTTGAAGTGCTGTTTCCCAATAGCGTGATAATGGATGGCGGGACTGATACATAGAATCCTGCACGCTTTGCTGATCCAATTTTCAACCTCTATTGTGAGAGCGGGTGAAGTTGAGCAAGTAGAAACAGCGATTTGAATATTATGCTGTATACAATAGCGGAATTATTGGCGTTTTATATGGAAAGAGCACAAAAGTGAGTTGACAAGATAGGAGGGATGTGCTAACATCAGTATAAAGTTAAAAATAATAAAACGTTGTTCCTATATTGTGTACAAACAAAAATGGGATCAGAAAAGCGGAATGTGATCGTCTCATATTCAAATATGTATGTAGAAGGCTGTGCATTCGGTAACGTATGGACGCAGATTTTACCGGATGTGCCACGCTTCTAACATAGCAAATCAGTCGCTGTGAGCCTGTGGTGCACTGTAATTGGAGTAGGTTGATTTGTGTGTTGCCACAACTGTGGAAAGGGGGAGCTGTCTCACGGATATGTACGCGCTTAACTCAGCATAAGTCATAAAAAAGAGGAGGGCATGTTAAAATGGAAGCTAACTATGGATTTTTGTCAGTTATCCCTGCGATACTCGTCATCGTCCTAGCATTGAAAACCAAAAAGACACTCCTTTCCCTGATGATTGGCGGCTACGTTGGAGCAGTTATTCTCAACGGCTGGAACCCGCTGATCGCGCTGCCGAATATGATTCAAAATGATGTGTTCCCTTCTATTGAGGGAAATGCCGGCACCTTGGTGCTGGTCACCATTGCCGGCGGTTTTGTCAATCTGATCAAGAGCTCTGGCGCTGCAAAAGCGCTGGGTGACTTTGCTGCAAAACATATCCATACCAAAAAGGGCGCTCAGACTGCTACATTCGCCGCAGCGTTCGCATTTATTTATACTGAGCCGAACTTCACGCTGGGCGTTATCATGCGTCCCATCACTGAGCGATTCAAGGTTGCCCGTGTAAAGCTGGCCTATTTGTGTGATGGTCTGGCCTCTACGATTGCTGCCCTGTCTCCTGTTTGCAGCTATGGCCCCTACATCACCGGCCTGATTGCAACTCAGATGGTAATGCTGGGCATGGGCGATAATCCGTGGCCCATTTACTGGAAGTATCTTCCCTTCAATTTCTATGCTGTACTGTCCATCATCACGGTGTTCATCGTGGTCCGTACCGGCCTGGATGTAGGCCCCATGTATGTGGCGGAGCAGCGGGCGACCCGTACAGGGCAGCTGATCGGTCCGAACGATCATCCCATCATTCAGGAGGATGCCAAGGGCTTTGTGCTGCCTGAGGGAGCCAAGCTGTCTCTGAAAAACATCTTTATCCCCATGGGGACCCTGTTTGTTACTCTGTTCGGCGTCATTTTCTGGACGGGCGACATTGCTGCCAACGGTTTTATTGGATCCTTCCTGAATGGCAAGATCACCCTGGGTGTTACCTGCGGCTTCATCACCGGCTCTCTGGCTATTGGCCTGGTGGCGCATCAGTCCAAGATCTTTACCTTCTCTGAAGCGATCGACAAGTGGGTGAAGGGCATCATCGACATGATGGAAGTCAGTATTATCCTGATCCTGGCCTGGTCCCTGGGCCGTATTCTGGGCGATCTGGGTCTGAAGTTCTTCATGGCTGACATCATCGCCAACACTGGCTTCCCGCCCCAGCTGGTTCCCGCTGTTGTGTTTGTATTCGGCGCTTTCATTGGATTCTCCACTGGTTCTTCCTGGGGCACCTGGGCTATCCTGCTGCCCATTGCGTTCCCGGTAATGTATCAGTTTGGCCTGCCCGTCGAGCTTGCGGTGGGCGCCACCATCAGCGGCGGTCTGTTCGGCGACCACTGCTCCCCCATCTCTGATACCACGATCCTGGCTTCCACCGCGTCTGCCTGTGACCATGTGGAGCACGTGAGAACGCAGCTGCCTTATGGCCTGACTGTTGGTGTGGCCTCCATCATTGGCTTTATTGTGTCCGGCTACACTGGTATGATGTTTACCGGTTTGGCAGTAGGCCTTGTGGTCAATGTTCTGGGGCTGGTCGTATTGTACAAAATTGCCCAGAAGCAGATTGCCAATGATCCGGAGTTCCAGGCCCACGCCTGATACTTAATTTTACAGGATTGAGCGAAACACCCCTACGGGATCGGCCTTTTGACAAGGCTGATCCCGTAGGGGAATGTGACGGGAGGAAACTATGATAAAAATTGATATGCTGGTCAAAGCTCCGCATTTTTATACGATGCAGGGCGATGGCGTAGGCTATATGGGGAATGGCGCCATGGCGGTGGACAAGGGGAAAATTTTGGCCATGGGACCATTAGAGGAGATTGAAAGCCAGTATGAGGGTCAGCAGATCCTGAATCTGGAGCATCATGCAGTACTCCCTGGCTTCATTGACTGTCATATGCATACCGGAGACTGCATCCTTCGTGGACTGGCACAGGATACAGGGTATTGGATGATGTATGGTCTGCAGCCATTTATGAATGGCTCCAACGATACTCAGAGAGAAGCTGGCAGCCGTCTGGCTATTGTGGAGGCTCTGAAGTCCGGTACGACGACCTTGGGCGATTATGAGAGCAACATGGAGCCGGTGTGCCGGTTTATCCAAAAGGTCGGCGCGCGGGGAAATATTACCTCGACCATCCGGGAGGCGAAGCGCAGAACGTACGCTCCCGGCGAGCTTTATGAATTTGATGAAGCTATGGGCGAAAAATCTCTGCAAGCGAATCTGGAACTGTACGACAGATGGCATAACAAGGCTGATGGCCGGATCCGGATCCTGTTTGGCCCGCAGGGCGTAGACTTTGTCAGTCCGGATCTCCTGAAGCGCGTATATGCCTTGGCGCAGGAGAGAAAAACAAAGGTGCATATGCACGTACAGCAGGGTGATCGGGAGACATACCAGATTGTGAAACGGTATGGAAAGCGGCCGATCGGCTTTTTAGCTGAGATGGGACTGCTGAACAGCACCCTGATGGCAGTACATTTGACTGATGCAAACGATGAAGAGGCGGAGCAGGTAGCTCGTAGTGGAGCATCTATGCTGCTGTGTTCTGGTTCTATTGGTATTATTGATGGTATTGTGCCGCCAGCGAAGGCATTCCAGGATGCTGGCGGTGTGGTGGGACTGGGGTCTGATCAAGCGCCGGGAAACAACTGCCACAACATCATCAATGAGATGAAGCTCACTGCATTGTTTAATAAAATTAAATATTGTGATCCGGAAATCATGCCGGCGTGGAAAACCCTGCGTATGGCTACGATTGATGGAGCGAGGGCCATCGGAATGGACGATTTGGTTGGATCTTTGGAAGAAGGAAAACGAGCAGACTTTATTGCAGTAGATCTGACAAAACCCACAATGGCGCCTATTTTTACCAATCCAATGCGAAACATCGTTCCGAATTTGGTGTATAGTGCCCGGGGCGAAGAGATCAGTCTGGTTGCGGTGGATGGTAAGGTTCTGGTACAGAATGGTGAGATTCTGACCGTAGACGAGCGGGAGATTGTGGCCGAGGCGCAGTCCTTCACTGATGAGATTGGAAATGCATCTTCCCAGGAGTTCTGGGAGATTCATGGCACAAATGCCGTATTCATGGAAGAAAATAAGCTGTAAGCACAAGTTTGAAAGGAATGGAAAGTATGGAAAATGTTCAGCTGATTGTTAAAAACGCAAATATTTATTTCCCCGAGACTGATCGCTATATGCTGGGTTCATTGGTCATCAGAGATGGAAAAATTTCTGAGATCAAGGAGGGCGATGTTCAGCCTGAGCTTCTGGACCAGGCGCAGGATGTGCTGGATGCAGCGGGAAAAATGCTGATTCCAGGCGGCATCGATCCTCATGTGCACCTTCGCGATCCCGGTAATTCGGAGCGTGAGACCTTTGCGACTGGAAGCATGGCGGCTGCAGCTGGAGGAGTTACCACCATTATTGAGCACCCCATCTCCAAGCCTCCCCAGTATTCTGCTGAGATCCTGCAGAACCGCATCGATGTGGCGAAGCCCCAGGCGTTTGTAGACTTTGCCTTTATCGGCGCTGCAGGCGGCAAGATCCCTGAGCGCATTCAGGAACTGGCCAAAGATGGCCGGGTGCTGGCTTATAAGACATTCCTCCATGAAGCGCCCAACGGCCGTGACCTGGAATTTGAGGGCCTGACGATGGCCAACGACTACGAGCTGTACCGGGGCCTGAGCGCAGTGGCTGAGACGGGACTGCACTGCATGGTTCATGCGGAGGATGATGACCTGATCAAGGGCCTGATTGCCCAGTTCAAGGCCGAGGGCAAGACCTATCCTGTGGCGCATACCGAGACTCGCCCGACGATTTCCGAGGTGGCCAGTGTAGCGCGTGTGATCACCTTTGCCAAGGAGACCGGTGCGACCGTAGAGTTCTGCCACATCTCCACACCTGAGGCGGCCCAGCTTATCAAGGAGGAGAAGGCGAAGGGGACCAAGCTGATCATGGAGACCTGTCCCCACTATTTGCTGCTGAGCACCGAGGACCTGGCGAAGCACGGACCGTTTGCCAAGTGTAATCCTCCTCTGCGTTCCCCTGAGGATCGGGACCGTCTGTGGGACTACGTTGAAGACGGAACTGTGGATATTCTGGGCAGTGACCATGCGCCTTTCCTGCTGGAGGAGAAAACCAGGGGCATGGATGATATTTTCCAGTCTATGTCCGGTTTCCCCGGGATCGACCTGCGGATGCCTCTGATGATGACGGCGGTGAAGCAGGGCAAGCTGTCCATGAAGCGCTGCGTGGAGCTGCTCAGCGTCAATCCGGCCAAGGTATTCGGACTCTATCCCCGCAAGGGCGTCATTCAGGTTGGCTGTGATGCGGACTTTACGATTCTGGATCCCGACCAGATGTTTACTGTGGACAGGGAAAAGATGTACACTAAGAGCAAGGAAATCGCCCATGTCTATGAGGGATGGAAGCTGTATGGCCAGGCCATTCACACTGTGGTGCGCGGACGTGTCGTTCTGCGTGACGGTGTGGTGGATCCTGCGTGCCAGGGATATGGTCAGCTGGTCACCCGCAAGGAGGGCTGAGCATGAAAATCTTGGTTCTGAATCCCAACTCAGATGAGGGGATGGCGGCCAAGATTCAGGCCAGCGCCCGACGCTTTGCTGGAGATCGCTTTCAGGTAGACTGTCTTTGTGCCCCTGGCGGACCGGCGTTTCTTGAGACCTATTTAGATATACAGCGGTCCGCAGCTGGGATGATGCAGCTTTTTCAGGAGAACCAAGAGAACTATGACGGATTTTTGGTCGCCTGTGGTTATGATCCAAATCTGGACCTGCTCAAGGAGCTGACCAATAAGCCGGTCGTGGGGACTGCGGAGGCCTCGATGAAAATGGCCACCATGCTGGGGCACAGATTCTCCATGCTGTGCACGGATGTCCACTCCATTCCCATCAAGGAGGATCTGGCCCTGCACTATGGTGTAGAACGTCAGGTGGCCTCGGTGCGGGTGGCGCAGCTGCCGCACTGCTCCGGTGAAGAAGATGATATTCCGCCTGAATTGGTAGATGCTTATGTGGATGCCTGCCGCTGTGCGGCAAAAGAGGACGGTGCTGAAGTTGTCGTTCTCAGCTGTGCAGGGTTCGCTGGATTAGACAGGCTGTTGACACAACGAGTTGGATTTCCAGTTTTAGATGGTGTCACTTGCGGACTGATCCTGTTGGAGGGAATGGTCCGAAGTGGGATTTCCATCAGTAAGGCGCGTAGATTTCAGGGCAGCTAAGGTTGTCCGAATGGAAAAGAGGATGTAACTATGCCAATCAATGCCCAGCGATTTATGGAGAATTTCACCCGGATCGGGACGATCGGCAGACAGCCGGATGGAGGAATCACCCGTTTGGCATTCAGTGAGCCGTATTTTGAAGCAGCCCGGGAGCTGATCAGGATTCTCTCTCAAGAGACTGGATGCCAGGTATATCGGGATTTTACGGGGAGCATTCATGCAGTGCGGCCTGGTTCCTGTGGAGATCTGCCACAGATCGTGATGGGTTCTCACCTGGATACAGTTCCGGATGGCGGGATGTATGACGGCCTGACGGGGATTATGGCAGGTGTGGAGCTGATGAAGGCACTGGAGGAGGACGGGGTCCAGCTGCGGCATCCCCTGCACCTCATTGCCTTTAATGCAGAGGAGGCTGGCCCGCTGGGTGGGACATTCTCCAGCCGTACCATGATGGGGACTGTTTCTCCCGACAGCCAAGCTGCCAAAGACGCACTGGCGGAAGCAGAAGCGAAGCTTTGTGACCTTCCAAAAGCAGAGCCTGGTTTAGATCGAATCAAGTGCTTCTTGGAGCTGCATATCGAACAGGGCGGGATCCTGGACGAGGAGCAGATCCAGGTGGGGGCAGTAACAGGAATTTTTGGTATCCGCCGTTATCACATTGTTTTGACCGGAGAGTCCAATCATGCTGGCACGACCCCCATGAGCCACCGTCTGGACCCCATGGTGAATGCTGCGCGATTGATTACCATGATCTATCAGAGAGCCAGTGCATTTGGAAAAGAGCTGGTTGCGACGGTTGGGAAGGTGGATGTCTCCCCCAATTTGGAAAGTGTGATTCCGGGACAGGTAGAACTGGTACTGGAAATGCGCAGTTTGTCTGATGACGCGATGGATCAGCTGCTGTCTGATGTGACTGCATTCGCAGAGACCTTTTCCATACCTGATCCGAATGGAGAAAACTGGCCGGTTACCCCATGCACCATTGAACTGAAGGTGGAAAAGCCGCCTCTGATGCTGGATCAGCAGATGGCAGAATTGGTAGCGGAAAGCTGCAGCAAGCTGGAACTGTCCTGCATCCCCATTCCAAGCGGAGCTGGACACGATGCCAAGAGCTTTGCGGCGGCTGATGTCCCTACGGGAATGATCTTTATCCCCAGTATTGGCGGAAGAAGTCATTGTCCTCAGGAATTGACCCGCCCTGAACAGCTGGAGCATGGAACGAAAATTTTGTGCGAAATGATCCGTTCACTGGACCAAAAAGATTGATTCCTCGAACTGAAGAAGGGATAAATATGGCAACAGATGATAAAACCACAATCAACTCCATCAAAAGGGCAATACGGATCCTGAATCTGTACAGAGATGGCGAGCAATATATTGGGATTACAGAGATGGCACGTCGGCTGGACCTGTCAAAGACCACAGTATTTCGAATCGTGCGTTCTCTGGAAGCGGAGGGATGGCTGGTTCAGAGTGCGGACAGCAGCAAATACCGTTTGGGATTTGAGATTCTGGCCGTAGCGAGCAGCCTCTACCGCCGATATGATTGGAGAAATATTGCTCTGGAAGTGATGACCGACCTGAAAAATATTGTGGAGGAAACTGTGATTCTTTCCGCTTATGCGGTAGATGCAGGGATCTGTATTGAAAAAGTTGACTGCGCCGAGCAAATCAAATTGACATCGGAGCGCGGCCAAATCATTCCACTTCACGCGGGTGCGACAGGAAAGACCCTTTTGGCGAATATTGCCAAAGAAGAGCAGGAACGAATTTTGCAGAAAGAACTGACTCGGTATACAGACCGAACACTGGTGGATCCAATGAAGCTTCGGGAAGAGCTGGAGCAGATTCGTAAGCAGGGCTATGCTGTTACGACGGGTGAAAGCAATGAGGGAGCCATGGCCATAGGCGTCCCGATCTTCGACCGCAGAGGGAAGCTGCTTTATGGCCTGTCTGTGGCGGGTCCATTGGAGCGGATGCAGCGAAAAGGGGAAGAGTTTTTAAAGGAGAGTATTATGCGGGCTGCAGAAGAAATGACCCGTATGATGCAAATAATCAAATAATTTATAGTTGAGGAGGCGCGCATACGTGAACAAGATTGTGATTGATCCGGAGCTGTGCAAGGGGTGTGAATTGTGTATTACCTTTTGTCCTCTGCATATCATCAAGCGGGGAACAACAGCCAACCAAAACGCGTATCTGATCCCTGAGCAGATCGATGCTTCGCGTTGTACAGCATGCTGTCTGTGTGCAATGATGTGTCCTGATTCGGCAATTGAAGTATATAAAGATGTACCAACTGAAAAAGAGGAGGGATAACAGAATGGAACGGAAATTTATGAAGGGCTGTGAAGCCATGGCGGAGGCTGCGGTAAGAGCAGGCTGCCGTTTCTTTGCGGGTTATCCTATTACGCCGCAAAATGAGATCCCGGAGTACCTGTCCAAGCGTCTCCCCGAAGTGGGAGGTGAGTTTGTACAGGGTGAGAGCGAGGTCGCTTCTATCAACATGGTCTTTGGTGCTGCCTGTGCCGGCGTGCGCTGCATGACCTCCTCCTCCTCTCCCGGTGTTTCTCTGAAGGCTGAGGGTATGTCCTATCTGGCTCAGACCCGTTTGCCCTCTGTCATTGTCAACGTCAGCCGCTGCGGCCCAGGTCTGGCCGGCATTTTGCCTGCTCAGTCTGACTATAACTTTGCCACCAAGGCTTCCGGTCACGGCGGTTTCCAGATGATCGTTCTGGCCCCCCATACTGTGCAGGAGGCCGTGGACATGATGTACGAGTCCTTCGATCTGGCTGACCGAGACCGTCAGCCTGTCATGGTTCTGGCCGACGGCGTCATCGGCGCTATGATGGAGTCCGTGGAACTGCCTGCCTTCCGCGAGGAAGTGCCCGACAACTCTTCCTGGGCCCTCTCCAAGACCCCTAACTACGGTGAGCCCCGCCAGCTGATCCCCATGTGCTGGGACGCTGAGACCCTGGAGCAGTGCAACATCGCGCACGCCGAGATGTATGAGCGCTGGGCCAAGGAGGATGTGCGCTATGAGGAATACATGATGGAGGATGCCGAGCACATTATCGTGGCTTACGGCACCGCCGCCCGTATTTGCAAGGCTGTGATCCGTACTCTGCGCAAGGAGGGTGTCAAGATCGGTATGTTCCGGCCCAAAATTGTCAATCCCTTCCCCTATGGTTGGTTTGACACTCTGGACTACGACCGGATCAAGAGCATCATTGACATCGAGTTCACCATTCCCGGTCAGATGCTGACTGATGTGAAGTGGGCTGTCAAGGGCAAGAAGAATGTGGAGTTCTTCGGCCGTTCGGGCGGCGTGATCCCCCTGCCTGACGAGATCCTTGAAGCAGTGAAGGCGATCATTGAGAAGGAGGGTAAGTGAAATGGAGCGGGTGTACGGAAAATCTGAAGCCCTTTTAAAAGTAGGAAATAAGTACTGCCCCGGCTGCTTCCACAGCATGGCGAACAAGCTGGTCGCCCAGAGCATCGAGGAGCTGGGTCTGCGGGAGAAGGCCACCGGCATCATTGCGGTCGGCTGTGCCAACCTCTCCCAGCTGTATTATAATTTTGACATGATCGGCGCCTCTCACGGCCGTGCCCCGGCTGTGGCGACCGGCTTTAAGCGTATGGCGCCCGACCGCTTTGTGTTCTGCTATCAGGGTGACGGTGACCTGGCCTCCATTGGTCTGGCTGAGACCGTCCATGCGGCCAACCGCGGTGAGCACATTGCCATCATTTTCATTAACAACTCTACCTACGGCATGACCGGCGGCCAGATGGCCCCCACTACCCTGGTAGGCCCGAACTCCACCACGACCCCCGGCGGGCGTAATCCGGATAAGGTCGGCTTCCCCATCCGGATGGCGGAGATGATCGCCGGCCTGGAGGCCCCTGTCTTTGTGGCACGTGCCGCGATGAACAATCCTAAAAATGTGATGCAGGCAAAAAAGATCATTAAGAAGTCTTTCGAACTCCAGATGGAGAATAAGGGCTATACCTTCGTGGAGCTGCTCTCCAGCTGTCCCACAAACTGGAACATGACTCCTCCGGCTGCTGCGGAGTGGATGAATGAGCATACGATCAAGTACTTCCCCCTGGGGGTGTACAAGGATACGTATCACGTGATGGAGGAATAAGACATGGAATACAGTGTTTTGATCGCGGGGTTCGGCGGACAGGGCGTTATGTCCATCGGAAAGATGCTCTGCTATGGCGCGGATGAGAACGGCAAGAAGGCCACCTTCTTTCCCACCTACGGCGGCGAGCAGCGCGGCGGTACCGCCAACTGTACCGTCATCATCTCTGATGAGGAGATCGCCTCTCCTGTTACCCGTCAGGCCGATATTGTGATCGTGATGAATGAGCCCTCGTTTGTGAAGTTTGAGGAGCGTGTCAAGCCCGGCGGCACTCTGATCATCAACAGCTCCAGTGTGG
>UMES01047593.1_pt1 | contig 10875 bp, 9 predicted proteins | sample 1964791 | NCBI WGS metagenome assembly UMES01 (sample SAMEA4836024, study PRJEB28245) | human gut metagenome | biome: gut microbiome; material: fecal sample | place: Denmark | collected 2008
GCATCCAGCTGGCGATTCTTCCTCACATAAGACTTTTTCGCGCATCCGCAAGACCGTCTTTAAAAAGTTACTGTAATCATATGAATAACCTTCAAAATATTCTTCAGACTCGCTGTACCTTCTATGCTTTTCTCGCCCGGATTTTCCGTACTGAAGCCGATCAGCAGCTGTTGGAGGCTCTCAACGGCATCTCATTTCCCGAGAAATCGGGCGACCCCGTTCTGGATGCAGGCTACGCAGCACTCACGCGCTGGAAAACAGCGCCTGGCAGCGATCCGCTCACAGAACTTGCCGTCGATTACGCACGCGTTTTTCTCGGCGCGGGTGTGGCCGGCAAAGACGCAGCTTATCCGTATGAATCGGTTTACACGAGTCCTCAGGGGCTTGTGATGCAACAAGCCTGGGAGGATGTCTGCCGTATATACCATGCACATGGCCTAAAGAAACCCGATCACTGCGACGTGCATGAAGATCATGTAGCGCTTGAACTCGACTTCATGGCCAAACTCTCAAGCGATGCACTCAACGCTGCTGAGCGCGAGGACGATACAGCGCTCCTCAAAACCTTAGCTGAATCTCTCAGCTTCGCCAGAGGACATCTCCTCAACTGGCTACCCGGTTTCTCAACCGATGTTGCTAAGTATGCCGAAACGCCCTTTTACGCCGCAGCGGCACAGATTGCACTCGCCTTTACGCAGCTCGACGCCAGCATGGTTGAAGAACTCCTTAAAGAACTTCACGGCACGGCCGGAGAAATATCGGCCTGAAGATGACAAGGTGAGGTCAAGCAATGACGAAATGCCAGCAGGAAACGCGCCAATCGCTGAAGGATCCCGCCCGCCGAGATCTGATCGCCGGTGCTGCAGGCGCTGTCGGGCTTGTCGTTTTCGGCGGATTCATTTGTCATTCAACCGTGTCGGAAGCGTCTCTTGTGCGCCCGCCTGGCAGTCGACCTGAAGCCGAATTCCTGGCCCGCTGCATTCGCTGCGACAGATGTCGCAGCGTCTGCCACACCAATGCCGTTGGCATCGCACATTTTGAAACCGGGTTCCTTGCGATGCGTACCCCGGTGATGACCTTTCACCTTGGACACTGCGATTTTTGCAAAAAATGCGCAGAAGTCTGTCCCACCGGAGCCATCGAAGACTTTGCACCCGAAACTGTGCGCATCGGCATTGCCGTAGTGACGGAATCCTGCATTGCCCTGCGTACTGGAGCCTGCACTAAATGTTATGAAGCGTGTCCCTATGATGCAGTCACCTTGGATGCCAGGCGCCGTCCAATCGTTGACTCGCTCAAATGCAACGGATGCGGCATGTGTGAATACATCTGTCCCTCTAATATCTTTCAGGCTTATCAAGGCAAACGCGTACGCGGCATCATCGTGCGCCCGCTTGAAGCCCTAAAAGTGAAGGTCCTTGGAGAAGTCGTATGAAGCGCACACGACTTCTGCGCATGCTCTGCGCTTTCGCATTCATTCTGCTCGTCTTTCTCGGTCTTATTCTGCACACGGGCAGCGGAACACTCTCCGCTATAGGCTGGCGCGACATTGCTGCAGTTTGTCCTTTGGGTGCGCTCGAGGCGATGCTTGCAGAGAAAACTCTGATCCCGCGAGCAATCTTAGGTGCCCTCGTAGTAGTCGCATTCTGTCTTATTCTCGGCAGAGTCTTTTGTGGATGGATTTGTCCCGTTCCTTTCATTAAACAACTTTTTGGCCAAGAGGAACATGCTTGTGAGTCGCCTTCAGAAAAAAAGGCTGTGAATCAACACCGCATTGCAACACCGCTGCGTCATACCGCTTCGCGTCATAAAAGACACCTCAGGCCGCACTGCAGCATCTCCGTCCACGACAGACACTGCTCAGACAAAATCTGCTGAGTCTGCTAAAACCGCCGCCGTCACCACAAACATCAAGAGCCCCAAAGGACCGTTTATGGTTCTTGCAGGTGCACTCGCTTCTTCCGCCGCTTTCGGCTTCCCCGTTTTCTGCCTTATTTGTCCGGTAGGGCTCACCTTTGCCCTCGTAATTGCTCTTTGGCGCCTCGCTGAGTTCAACGAACTTTCATGGTCTATCGCCATCTTTGCGGGCTTTCTCTTTCTCGAAGTTTTTGTGTTGCGTCGATGGTGCCGCAGCTTTTGTCCGCTAGGAGCCGTAATGACACTCCTCTCATGGGGTAACCGCACATTTCGGATCCGCTCTACCCCCAATGCCTGTCTTCGCAAGACCGGTCTGCCCTGCGAAGTCTGCCGCTCAGTCTGCCCAGAGGGACTTAATCCCACTACGCTTGAAACAACAGACCTCGCATCGGCACGCTGCACCAAATGTCGAATCTGCATTGACGCTTGCCCTTCACAAGCACTGCAACAGCCTTTTTTCACCCGCTCATCATCCGTTATCGACACCCTCTCAAACCGTCGACCTCTGCTGCGTGCCGTTCGCGAAATGCCAACCCCTGCTCCGGCGCAACAGCGCCGACAAAACTTTAATCCCGTCGACCAAACATTTAGCCAGACTGCCGCAGTCCTTCAGGCAAGCCGCTGCATTTCCTGCGGCGCTTGCGTTGAAGCGTGTCCGCAAGGAAATAGCATCCCAAGCCTAACCGCTGCATTAAGAGAAGAAAGGTTACGCAATGCAGCGCTTCTGATGCTTCGTCCGGGAGCTTTTCCCGAAGTCTGCGGACGTGTCTGCCCATCGATGCGCCTTTGCGAATCCGTCTGTCCGATCCCTGCGGATCTAGGTGGTCCTGTACCGATCGCGGCACTTGAACGTTTTGCTGCCGATTACTTGCTCGACAGTGGCTGGGACCCATGGCCGCTTGCTTCCAACGGCAAGCGAGTCGCCATAGTGGGTGCGGGGCCCTCAGGACTTGCCTGCGCCGATGTACTGGCTCGTCAGGGCGTCAATGTGACGGTCTTTGAGCGTGACAGCGAAATCGGCGGGTTGCTTACCTTCGGCATTCCGAGCTTCAAACTGGAGCACGCCCTGATCTCACACCGCCGTCGAATGCTTGAACGCTTAGGAATATGTTTCCGCCTCAGCACCGCGGTTGGCCGCGATATCTCCATCAAAAATCTTCTTCAGAACTTTGACGCCATCTTCATTGGCATCGGTGCAGAGTTCCCTGTAACACCGAACCTTCCTGGCCTCGATGGTCACGGCGTTGTCTGGGCACGTCCCTGGCTTGCTCATGTTGCCGGTGCACATTTGGCAATTCCGGGGTTCGCTCCGCTTCCCGATCTCTCAACTCAGCGGGTTCTCGTACTCGGCAGCGGAGATACTGCGGTGGATTGTCTTAGAACGGCCTTACGGTTGGGCGCAGATGCTCCAACGGCGATCTGCAGACGTTCCTTGGACAAACTAAGAGCACTCCATGAAGAAGTCGCCGCTGCGCAAGATGAGGGGGCACGCTTCATGGCGCAGGTTGATGCGATTCGCATCACACACCGGACAAACGGTTCGATCGCTGGTCTTGTCATCCGGAGCAGAGTTGACGGTATAGAGCGCATACTGCCCGCAGACCTCCTCATCATCGCCTGCGGGTTCCGTGCCAAACCTGCCGCATGGCTCCTCGAATGCGGAGTGACCTTCAACATGGACGGACAGATCATGATAGACAATCATCGAACTGCAAATCCAAAAATCTTCGCCGGCGGCGATGCTGTTCGCGGTGCTGATCTCGCTGTACGCGCCTTTGTGGACGGACGGGATGCTGCGGAAGAAATCCTCCGAACATTCACTCCAAATACGAACTAGCTGCCTCTCTTGAGATCTACCCGCTTACTTCGAAGGTACGCGTCCTCAATGATCTGACGACATTCATTGGCAGAACGTGCGGAATCCTCTCGCGCCGTGGCGGTCATCCAAAGCACGAAGTCACGAAGTTTTGCTGATCTCAATTCATCCTCACGGCGATTGACAAGGCACATGCACCAGGGCGTTTTGGTCCAACCCTCCAAAAGCGGCACAACGATGCCTCTGCGAATTTCCTCGCCAATATGAAGAATCGAAAGATCAACAGTAATTCCATGGTGTTCAAGCAGCAGACGCTTCAGTGTGAGCTGATCATGCGTGACGAATGTTCGCTTCCACTCAAGCGGTTCACTGCGCTCGCGGCCGAAAAAGAGCTGCTGCGTCACCGTGTCATCGTTGTAGGCTTTAAGCAGAAGCCCTTCGTGCATTTTGAGATCCGCCGGCGAGAGCGGCGTCCCGTGCCGTCTCAGATATTCCGGCGTAGCTAATGGAACCGTGGTCGAATTGTTGTAGTTGCGAATGATCAGACCTGAAGGATCTGCGGGACGACGGTTCAATACCGCAACGTCTACATCCCCGCGACGAATGTCGTCCGGCCCGACCTCCGGGAGCACTGCGAATTCAATATCATGGAAAAGCTCCGAATATTGGAAAAGCTTGTCTGAAAAGTATTCCTGTGCGAGTTCAATTGGTGCTGCAAAACGAATAGTAAAGCGTTCATGCGGCTCGGCCTTAGGTTCTAATGCAGCCTGAAATCCTGCGACCAGCGGTTCAACAGCACGCTGCAGTTCTGCCGCACGAGGGGTGGGTTGAATGGGCCGATGACTCTTATCGAATAGCGGTTCGCCAAGTTCTGTTTCAAGCGCCGATAAAAGTCGCGAAGCTTTCAGCAGATCAATGTCCAGCAGTACCGCAGCCTGCGAAATGCTTCGAGTGCGGCAGGTGGCGACAAAGCCCTGCCACGAAAGGAGGTTTTGAGAGGGCTTCATGACTGAGCAGCCTACCGCAGCTGAAGAAGATCTCAATTATAAAAAGTCCTCATGTATCGCAAGACACATGAGGACTACATGCCGGACTTGACCTACAAAGCTCTGAATCAGCGCCTTAAGGCCTCATCCTCCTGACTTATGCCTTGGCCAGGCAAGTATCAAGCCCGCGCGCAATAGCCTCTTCGGGCAGGTTTCGTCCGATAAAGACCAGCTTCGAAAACGGCTTCACATCGCCCCACGGCCCCATCACGTCCGACACGGCCAGCATATGCACACCCTGGAACACTACTCGGCGGTCGACGCCTGCAAAGTAGAGAATGCCCTTGTAGCGAAGCATATCCTGTCCATAAACAGCCGTGAGCGAACCGATATAGCGATCAAGCTTCTGCGGATCAAAAGGCGTTTCCGTTTCGTAGACAAACGTGTGGATGTCATCATTATGATGATGAAGATGATGATCATTCACGAAGAAATTGGGATCAACATCAAGCACATCGTTCATGTTAAAACCCGCGATGTCCAGCACGACATCAACGGGGCAGTTGCCCATATCTACACGGCGAATCGGAGCCCGAGCATTCATGCTGCGCAGCCGAGCTTCAAGCTCTGCGAGTTCCTCAGGCGTGACGAGATCGCACTTCGAAACCAGAATGCGGTCAGCAAAGCCCACCTGATCACGAGCAGCAGCTTCATCGTCAAGCGTCTTCGGTCCGTACTTAGCATCGACCACCGTCACGACACCATCGAGGCGGAAGAACGGCGCAATCGCATCGTCCATGAAGAAAGTCTGCGCAACGGGACCTGGATTCGCAACCCCCGATGTTTCAAGCACGATATAGTCGAAATCAATTTCTCCTTTATCACGCTGCAGCCGCAGTTTGGTCAAGATGCGCGAAAGATCGCCGCGGATGGTGCAACAGACGCAGCCATTGTTCATGGAAACGATCTGCTCGTTATTTTCCGTAACCAGAAGATCATTGTCCACGTTCTCCGTTCCGAACTCATTTTCAATAATCGCAATCTTATGATTGTGATTTTCCTTCAGGATACGGTTAAGCAACGTAGTTTTGCCGGCACCAAGGAACCCCGTGAGGATGGTTACCGGAATCTCCGGTTCCTGCGGTTCTTCAACGTTCATTTCCAAAATCCTCCCGATCAGGGTCTTACGGCAAGCCGCAGCCCTTTGAGATATTCGCCTTCAGGACAGGTCATCAGCAATGGATGATCTTCTCCCGCCCCAAAGCGGCCCGTAGCCCAGGCGGTCACACCGGAATCAATGACGGCACCGGCGACAATCTTCTGAAAGAGATCAACGTCGATTGCGCCCGAGCACGAGAAGGTAAAGAGTTCACCGCCCGGCCCAAGGAGCTTCAGTCCGTTGAGATTGATGTCCTTGTAGGCACGTGCAGCGCGATCGACATGATAGTGGCTTGAGGCGAACTTAGGAGGATCCAGAATGACAAGATCAAACTTCTCTCCGGCGTCACGCAGACGGCGCAGACACGTAAAAACATCCTCACAAAGCCATTTGGCTCGGTTGGTAAAACCGTTCCTTTCAGCATTGGCACGCGCCATCGCAAGAGCCTCTTCCGACGAATCGACGGAAACAACTTCTTCTGCACCACCCTTTAAAAGCGCCAGTGAAAATCCGCCCGTATAACAAAAGCAGTTCAGCGCCCTCAGTCCGCGACCATGACGACGACGGAATTCTTCCGCAGCACGCTGTGCTGAAAGACGGCTTTCACGCTGATCGATATAAAACCCCGTCTTATGCCCTACCCGGACATCAACCCCATACTTCACGCCATCTTCAACGATCTCAATGACGTCTGGCGCCGTTTCACCAACGAGCACTTCAGAGCGCACTTCCAGACCCTCACGCCTGCGAGTAGCTGCATCTGAACGGTCATAAACACCACGGGCACCTGTCACTTCCAGCAAAAGACGGCCGATCAGCTCGCGATGCGCCTCAACGCCTGCAGCCTGAAATTGCGTAACCAGCCAGTCGCCGTACTGATCAACGATAAGGCCGGGAAGTCCGTCCGCTTCGCCAAACAAAATACGCCGTGCATTCGTCCGCTCTAAAAGGCCATCACGCGCGGCAACCGCTTCACGAATCTTCTTCTCGAACCAGATGTCGTCGATCACCTCATCTTCACGGAAAGACCAGCAACGCGCACGCAGCGTCGATGCCGGTGAATAGGATGCCCAAGCCAGAAATCGACCATCCTTGGCAACCACTTTCACTGTATCGCCAGCCTTGGGGTTGCCAGCAGCGCGTTCGACTGCCGTGTCATAAACCCATGGGTGGCGACGCAAGAGAGACTTCTCCTTGCCCTTTTTTAAAATCAATTCATCCATACTTTTTCAAATTACGAAAAAAATTAAATATCCAGCGAAATGGTGCCGACGAACACCACTTCAGCAGGACCAATCAGATAAAGCGAAGTCGCCGGTCCGCGCCAAGCACAGGCAATGCGGCCGCCACGAGCTGCAAATTCGACTCGATCGTCAAAAAACCCGCGCAAACATCCCGAGGCCATCGCGGCGCTTGTTCCCGTACCGCAGGCCAACGTCTCTCCAGCGCCGCGTTCATAGACACGGATCTTGGCTGTCCGGCTGTCGATGCGTTCCACAAAGCCGACATTCACATCTTCGGGAAAGACTGCCGAAGTCTGCAGAAACCGTGCAACCGGTTCCACCGGGAAACTTTCGACGTTATCTACAAAAATTGTCGCGTGAGGATTCCCCATGCCGACAGCCGTAAACTCAATATCACGGCCGAGCGGCGGACAAAAAATAGTCCAAACATCAGCAGAATGCTCACAACGTTTAGACATCTCCGAATCTGCTTCAGGCACAAAGGGAACTTGCGCTGGCAGGAGTCTCGGCACCCCCATATCGACCACCATGCGCCCGTCGGGTTCCGCCCGAACGCAGATGCGCCCTTTCATGGTCTCAAAGTCCACACGATCACCAGCCGCATAGCCTGCTTCAAGGGCAAAACGGCCGATACAGCGAGCACCATTGCCGCACTGTTCCACCTCACCACCCGTGTTATTGAAGATCCGATAGCGAAGCGGCTCGCCCTCATGTTTGGCCGCTTCCAGCAGCAACACCTGATCAGCACCGATGCCAAAGCGACGGTCAGCCAAAGCGCGAATCAACTCCGGCGTCGGGTTGATGGATTGGCGGATGCCATCGAGAACAACAAAGTCGTTCCCCGCCCCTTGCATTTTCGTAAATTCTAATTTCATTGACATTCAGTGAAACTTAATAAAGTGAGTGCTCGCCCTCTGGGCGTGTTTTGAAGCGCCTGTGAACCCAGAGATACTGATCTGGCTGCTGCCGAATGAAGGTTTCAAGCTCAGCATTGAGCCGACAAGTATCCGCTTGAGGATCGTTTGTCGGAAAATTCTCCCACGCCTCAGAGATCTCTACTTGGTACCCTGTTTCTGTCATCGTAGCAATGCACCAGAGAACCTTGGCCTGCATAACGCGTGCCAACCGCGACACCATCGGAAGCGTTGCCGCTTCGACACCGAAGAACGGTACGAAAATGGAGTTGCGCCGACCGTGATCCATATCGGGAAGATAGTAGAACGGCAATCCTGTTTTCATTTCACGCATTACGCGGCGCAGATCGCTGTCTCCCGATTTAGCAATAAGAACAGGATTGCTAAAGCGCAATCGTCCCTTTAACAGCGCCTCGTCCCAAACAGGATTGCTTTGGGTCTGATAGAGCGAAACACCCCTTACATAAGTGTTGAGAGCAATCCCAGCTGCATCAAGACCAGCAAAGTGCGGCGAAACGACAATCACCGGTCGATTTTCCGGATTAAGCAAATGCTCAATCCCATGAAAGTGCACCAAGCTGCGCACATCCTCAGCCGAACCGCACCACAAGGTGCCATGGTCAATTGCTGCACGCGCCAAACGTACATAAACACGTTTAGCGAGCGATTCCCGTTCGGTTCTCGAAAGTTCTGGAAAGCAGAGCTCCAGATTGCGCAGGATAACGTGCCGGCGCTTTGGTACAGCAAACCACAGCACTGCGGCTGCAACGCGAGCCAACCGCCAACGCATCGGCATTGAAAGATAACGGAAGGATTTAACGAGCTGCACCCATCCGCGCGACAAAAGTAGATTCAGCGAACTCACTTCTGGTTTCCTTTAGACCTCGGCGCATCCGGCGGCGGTGCGCCTTGCGGGCGCTTATAGCGGTTGTAGCTCCAGGCATACTGTTCAGGCATGCGGCGAATGATGCCTTCAATCATTCGATTCATATCCTCCACATCCCTGGCCATATCCCCAGTTAGCTTCGAATCCCACTCTTCGGCTTCAATGCGCCATCCGTTCTTTTCCCGCACACCCCACGCAAAGATCCGTACAGCATTGAACTGTTTGGCAACGCGTACGGGAAGTGTCATCGTATAAGCTGGGCGGCCAAAGAAGTCTGCCCAAACACCCTCACCGTTCGAGGGTACCTGATCGGGCAATGCTCCAAAGGTATTCCCATTGCGCAGACTTCGTATCACATGCTTGACGCCAGCCAAGTTTGTCGGCACCGCTTCAATTCCCGGAGCTTGACGCGCCTCGCCTACAACTGCACGCAGGATCTCCTTGCGCGGCGGGCGATAAAGAATGGTGATTCGGCGACCGGTTTTCTCATAATGTGTGCCGGCAAGCCAAACCGGAAGGATCTCAAAGCATCCGACATGCGGGGTCAAAAACACAATCGGCCGACCGCTTGTCATTGCGCTGCCAATGATGTGCTCAGCCTGAGGAGAGATTTTTACTCTGGAAAGCACTGTCTTGGCCGGGCGATACCACACCCAAATACTTTCCATTGACTGACGGCCAGCATTGCGGCCCACCTTAGTAAAAAACTTCGCCTCGTTGTAACCCGCATGGCGAAGATTGTCGCGCGTTCGGCGGCGATAACCCGGAGAAAGCCAAAAGACCAGTTCTCCGATGCAGGCGCCGAAGCCCTGAAGAAATCCAAGCGGAAGTTTGGCGACAAGCGAAAGCAGCCAGTGCATCCGGTAACGTGCTCCTGCGGTTATTCAATCCCTCAGCGTCGAAAACACGCTGAAACATGCAATTTTAACGGCGACAGGGCATCAACCGTACAAAATCTTTACGGACAACCCAATAAGGAGGGCCATTTAAGTTCTAGTTCACGCTTGCCGCTGTATCATTGCGTCCTCCGATATAAGCGCCGAGTTAATGACAACTTGCGGGGCGCTATCCAAATTCCGCTAAAGCGTCTCACGCTTGGAACCAAGACCAATGCGCAGAGCGCTTCCATTTTTCTTTGGAGTCTAAGGTTCATGAGCAGTGAATTTCTCTTTACCTCCGAATCTGTGAGCGAAGGGCATCCCGACAAGGTTGCCGACCAGATCTCGGATGCCGTTCTTGACGCTTGCATCGTTGGCGATCCTATGAGCCGTGTTGCAGCAGAAACCCTCTGCACGACAGGTCTTGTGGTACTGGCTGGCGAAATCACCACGGGTGCTAATGTCGACTACATCGGCCTTACCCGTGATGTCCTTAAGCGCATCGGCTACGACAATACCGAATACGGCATCGATCATCGCGGCTGTTCAGTTCTCGTCGGTTACGACAAGCAGTCTCAAGACATTGCCCAAGGCGTTGATCACGCTATGGATGACGAGCTCAATCTCGGCGCCGGCGACCAAGGTCTGATGTTCGGCTATGCCTGCACAGAAACGCCCACGCTGATGCCCGCTCCGATTTACTACGCACACCGCCTGATGGAACGTCAGAGCATCGTGCGTAAGAACGGCACGCTGCCGTTCCTTCGGCCCGACGCTAAGAGTCAGGTAACGCTGCGCTACCGCGACGGCAAACCCGTCAGTGCTGACACGATCGTTATCAGCTCTCAGCATGCCCCGGAAATGTCCGACGGCACCCGCATGAAACCCGAATTTACGGAAGCCATCATCGAAGAAATCATTCGCCCGGTGATGCCTAAAGATTGGCTGGAAGGCACGAAGTTCCTCATCAATCCAACCGGTCGATTCGTAGTTGGCGGCCCGCAGGGCGACTGCGGTCTTACAGGCCGCAAGATTATCGTTGATACCTACGGCGGCTACTGCCCGCACGGCGGCG
>UMES01025736.1_pt1 | contig 10856 bp, 5 predicted proteins | sample 1964791 | NCBI WGS metagenome assembly UMES01 (sample SAMEA4836024, study PRJEB28245) | human gut metagenome | biome: gut microbiome; material: fecal sample | place: Denmark | collected 2008
CTTTGAACAGCGGATGCGGACGGTTCGGTCTGGATTTCAGCTCCGGATGTGCCTGTGTGGCAACAAACCACGGATGTGCCGGAATCTCGATCATCTCTACAATTCTTCCATCCGGTGAAAGACCACTGAGTTTCATGCCATGCTCTGTCAAAATTGCACGGTAATCATTATTTACCTCATAACGATGTCTGTGACGCTCATGAATGGTCTCTGTACCATATACTTCATATGCTTTGCTGTCTTTCGCAAGTACGCATGGATAGGAGCCAAGACGCAGGGTTCCTCCGATATCCTCCACACCGTTCTGATCTGGCATCAGTGCGATAACCGGCGCGCTTGTATTCGGATCCAGTTCGATACTGTGTGCATCTTCCAGACCACAGATATGGCGGGCATACTCGACGATGGAAAGCTGCATACCAAGGCAGAGACCAAGGAACGGTACATTATGCTCTCTTGCATACTGGATTGCAACAATCTTTCCTTCGATTCCACGGTCACCGAAACCACCCGGAACAAGGATTCCCTGTACATTTCCAAGTACTTCCTCTGCATTTTCAGCATTCAGTTCTTCTGAATCCACCCATTTGATATTAACGGTTGCGTGGTTGGAGATTCCTCCGTGTTTTAATGCCTCAACAACGGAAATATATGCATCATGTAACTGAATATATTTACCAACCAGTGCGATCTCAATCTCTTTATTCGGATGACGGAGTGCATCTACCATTTCGATCCAGTCTGTCAGATCCGGTTCCGGACAATCCAGTTTCAGACACTCACATGCAACCTGTGCCAGTTTTTCTTTCTCCATAGCCAGTGGTGCTTCATATAAATACTCTACATCCAGGTTCTGTAATACACAATTTTTCGGTACATTACAGAATAATGCGATTTTGTCACGAATCTGACGGTCAAGTTCATGCTCGGTACGGCATACGATGATATCCGGCTGAATTCCCATTCCCTGTAATTCTTTTACGCTTGCCTGGGTCGGTTTTGTCTTTAATTCTCCGGAAGCAGACAGATACGGAATCAGAGTTACATGAATCAGGATTGCGTTATCATGTCCTACTTCATGCTGGAACTGACGGATAGCCTCAAGGAATGGCTGGCTCTCGATATCACCTACGGTTCCTCCAACCTCGATAATCGCAATCTGTGTCTCCTCTGTTGTAAAATCACGGAAGAAACGGCTCTTGATCTCATTTGTGATGTGCGGGATTACCTGTACAGTTCCTCCGCCATAATCACCACGGCGCTCTTTCTGCAATACAGACCAGTATACCTTTCCAGTTGTTACGTTTGAGTTTTTGCTCAGGTTCTCGTCAATGAAACGCTCATAATGTCCGAGATCCAGATCTGTCTCAGCACCATCCTCGGTAACAAAAACCTCTCCGTGCTGAATCGGGTTCATAGTTCCCGGATCGATATTAATATAAGGGTCAAATTTCTGCATGGTCACTTTGTATCCGCGTGCTTTTAACAGACGTCCAAGTGATGCGGCAGTGATTCCCTTTCCAAGTCCGGATACTACTCCGCCGGTAACAAATACGTATTTTACTGCCATTGTTTCTTCCTCCTGTGTTTATTTTCTCTCCCAAAATAGGATTTTATTCTGCTATGATAACTTCTGAAGCCGTTTTTACTTACGCTTCAGCCGCTATATTCATAAAATTACATACAGATTTTATTATACAACCTCTGCGAGCAAAAATCCACTCCTTTTTTTCTTCTGCGCAAAGTTTTTTTATCAGATACTTTTTATATCCTGGCATGATCTGATTCTCACTTCATTTATCAGTTAGTTGTTTCACTTATCATTTGCTTTATTTATCAGGCAAATGCAATCATCATGATCAGCGGAACCGTTATCACGCTGAACAATGTCGTCATAAACACAGATCGTCCCGCTGCCGCCGTATTGGTTCCATACTGTTCGGTAATCATGGACTGCGCAGAGGAAACCGGAAGTGCCGCAGTCAGAATCAGGACGTTTTGCAACGTCTCATCCAGTTGTATCGGCAGCGCACGCAGTAATCCAAGCATCAGTAACGGAAAAATAATCAGACGGCACAGCGTCAGCAATAACATTTTTTTATCCTGAAAAACAGCCTTTACCGGCAGACGTGAAATGGAAAGTCCTACCACCAACATCGATAAACCACTGGTAATATTGGACAGATAGGTCAGCAACTGTCCTAATACATCCGGGATTGGAATCTGCAGGATACATACCAGCAAACCGAGAACTACGGCAATATTAATATTGTTCAGCACCATTTTCCGAACACTCAGTTTTTCTTTGATCGGATACTTCCAGGTCAGGATTTTAATTCCCACCGAGAAAATCAGGAAATTTCCAACTACATTGCCCAATGCCATCAGAAACATTCCCTTTCCGCTGAATACAGATAATGCCAGTGGAATTCCCATAAATCCATTATTGGAAAACAGCATACTGTAAATCCAGACACCCATGTCCTGTGTGTCTACTTTTACCAAGCGAACCAGGAGCAGACCCACAACAAGTGCACACAGATGCAATACGATAATCGATGCAAAAGTCTGTACTCCGTAAGACACAAGCTGTGATCTGTCCTGATCGATAATCGAACAAAATACAGTGACCGGCATCGTCACCTGCAGAACCAGTGCTGAAAAATCCGGAATACTTTCCTTATGTACAATTTCTTTTTTCCCAAGTATAAATCCAAGCACAATCAATGCAAACAGCAAAAATACGCTTGTTGCAACTACTGACATCTTAATTCCTCTTTTCTGCTGTCCTGATTTTTTTCTTTATCACTCATCAAATTCTACAATTACATAATATCCCTTTGGTGTTTCTTTGACTTCCACCACAGTTCCTTCTCTGGATTTTAACCGTTCACGGAACTCATAATTGGCAGACATCGCATACGCTTTTCCCAGTGTATAATACCAGGAGTTTGGCAGTTTGCTTTCTGTGACTGGAAGTACATCCCCTACTTCCAGCAAACCCGTCCGCTCCATTTTAAATTCCATTCTTCTCATATTATCGCTTCTTTCTTAATTCAAATCCGATCATCGGAATACCATTTACATTTCTGTCAGGCAGATCAATCGGATTTCGAATGGTTTTAAATACTCATATAAATACATATTACCATCTTCTGTTGGATTTATGTAGTCTGTTTTTTTCAAAGGCTGCGACATATCATTGATATACGAAACATCATATTGCATCTGTGGTTCCACTTTTCTGTATTTTTTGCAGAAATCGAACGCATTTCCAAAATCTTCATTAATGATACAGGTTTCTTTCAGATATATATTTCCCGGCAGATGCTGAAGCTGGATTTCATATTCCTGTCCGGATATTTCCTCAAATAATGCTTCGGAAATTACTTCATCTGTTATTTTTCCTTCACAATAGGCTTTCGACATTGGTTGATAATTGCATAACAGCAACTGGATCTGATGTTCTGAACGTGTAATCAGATAATTCTCTCCTCTGGTCACCAGCAACTCGCCCATCTGTGCCAGCATAGCATATGCATAATACGAAGACTTTTTGATATTATCATAAGTCAGCAGTCCGCGTTTTCCCTGGAAAGAACAATGTCCAATCACATCATCATGCGAACTTTCGACGGGATCCATTACACCAAATATAACATTTTCTTTCCAGCAATCAATCATATTTTTCACAATATATGCCGCCATAAACATACTGTCCTGAATCGGAGCATACAAAAACAGATTAAAATTCCATTCTGCCACGCACAGACGTTGGATATTCCACTGACAGACTTTGTTATTGTTTTTTATCTGATGAATCATCTTTTTCATTGCATCCGGTGCATCCATAATGACCGGTGGGAGATGTTTCTGGATGCTTGCGAGATCATTTTCGATCATATACAGATTAACCATCACAAAATCTGGCAGGCAATTGTTTTCACGGCAAAAATGATTGAAATGATTCATCCATTCCCCTTCAAGCAGACTTTGCGTCATTAAAGCCGGTGTTCCCACCTGAATTTTCGGATCAATTGCTTTCAATACCTTCCATGTTTCCAGATATATTGCATAATAATTTTCCTTTGCAAATGCAGACTGGTTAATTGCCTTATTATCCGGAGAACTCCAGACGCAGAAATTCCACTGCAACACTTTTTCTTTTCCATAGCGTTGCATCAGATGTTCTATTACTTTTCTGACCAGTCCCCTCCACTGTTCCATGTCAGCTGGCATATTGGACACTGAATTATGTACCATTGTTTTACGTGTCACATTTTCCGCCATGAGAAATGGTACAAAAGCCAGCTCCACATAAGGCGTCAGACCACATTCTACAACCAGATCAAATAGCTGGTCTAATTTATAAAAATGATATTTCGGGTTTCCATATGGATCTATGGAATAAATTTCCATATCATCATTAAATAGTTCGTGAAAATAGATATCGGTAAAATGCAGTTCTTTCACAATCTGCTTTACAGCTTCCCGTACCTGATACATCAGCAAATGATTTGCACGACGGATCGTCAGAATTCCATTTCGGTAGGCTGCTTTCTCATACTGATCCACGCAAACTCCGGAAACAGTCTGTTTTTTCCAGACTAACTGCACGCCTTCTTTTCGCTCTTCCTGCTCCAGTTTCTGTACAAAAGCAGCAAAATGTTCTTTTGCATTTATATCTAACAGCTCTTCTTTTTTTTCTTTCCTTTGTTTCCGATACTCGCTCGGAAGAATCTGATAACGTTCTCTGAACTTTCCACTGAAGGAACGGGCATTTTTAAATCCTGTAACCTCGGCAATTTGTTCAATGGTCAGCTTTTCTTCCAGTAAATATCTGACCGCATGCATCAATCTCACTTCATTTACATATTCCAAAAAATTTTTTCCAATTTCTTCTTTGAAAATTTTTGACAGATAGGAAGTACTTACATAAAATTTCTTTGCCAGGCCACCCAGCATCAGATTTTCCGCATAATTTTCAGAAATGTACTGTAAAATTTCACGAACGCGGGATGAGGAATGTTCTGGTACAGCTTTCACCTCGCTAAAATTGCACAGCAGTTCCTCCAGTAACTCATAACTCCATTTTCGTTCCAACACATAAGAATTATTCCGATTTCTGGCTTCAACCGCCATCGTCAGTGCATAGATCAGATGTTTGTACCTGTTCTTATTCGTCTCTCCGGTTGAATTGCACTGCACTTTTTCCAGTTCCTGCATCTGTCCCGGAATCAGTTCCAGCAGGTCGATCTGACAGGCCATACATGCCCCCTGAATTTCCGAAACCATAAAATGCTGAAATGGATGAATAAAAACAACATCCCCTGTTCCAATCTGGATTCTTTCTTTTTCCAGAAAAAGAACCGCTGTCCCCTTAACCGGAACTACAAAGCTGTAGATAGACGACCAATTTGTCTGCTCCTGCGTTTTTACCAAAATTTCATAACGAATCATAGCTTTCCCCTTTTATCACCGTTACTTTTCTTTTTTCATATTTCTATTATTATAACGCATTTTGAACGTAAATAAAGAAGAAGGCAAATCCTTTTTCTGTGATTTACCTTCTTCCCTTTCTGTTAGCATTCACCTATGACTTTCCATACACTTCGTGAATCACACAGTTATTTTACAACTTTTCCTCCACGGATTTTGTAGGTTTTTCCATGGTATTTTACTTTTCCGTTATACTTGAAATTTACTTTACCATTCTGCAGATACCAGGAGCCATTCTGATTTTTGGCAATTCCGGTAAAGTTAAAGTTTACTTTACCATTTTCAATTCTCCACCAGCCATTTGCATTTTTGGCAACACCTGTATAACCGAAATCTACTTTTCCACCACGGAGATACCACCAGCCGTTTTCATTTTTCTCTACACTGTTGCAGCCAAAGTCTACTTTACCATTGACAATTCTCCACCAGCCGTTTTCGTTTTTGGCAATTCCTGTATATCCAAAATCTACTTTGCCGCCTGTGATTTTCCACCAGCCATTTTCATTCTTCGCTACGGTATTTGCCGTAAAGTCTACTTTGCCTCCACGGATCAGCCACCAGCCGTTTTCGTTTTTCGCTACGGTGTTTGCAGTAAAATCTACTTTGCCTCCACGGATCAGCCACCAGCCATTTTCGTTCTTCGCTACGGTATTTGCCGTAAAGTCTACTTTGCCATTCTTTACATACCACCAACCATTTTTGTTTTTCGCTACGGTTGTTACATTTGTTGCGACTTTTCCATCTTTGTAATAATACCAGTTGTGGTCTTCTGCCGGAGCATTTGCCAATCCATCCGGAATATTGACTGCTGTCTTGAATGCAACACTTTCCACTCTTGCATCTGCATTTTTAAATACCAGATATACATCATGCACTCCTGATGTTGCGCTGATGCCTGTAGATACCTGTGTATAACCAAGTTCTGTATAACTTCCGGCATCCACATTATTCTCTGTTTTACGTTTTGCAGTCACTGCATCTGTTTTACCAAATGATACCTGTCCGATCACCTTACCATCTGGGGCATCCATACGCAGTTCGATGGTATTTTGCTCTGCAGTGGAAGCCACATTTAAAGTAGCCTCTGATAGTTTACTGAGATTTACTTTGGAAAGTGCCACATAAGCGCCTGCCTCTTTTGACATTACTGCAAACATCTTATTACTGTCATCAGCTGCTGCATCTGCTGTATTTCCTTTGGAATATTCTACATTTTTCACACCTGCAGATGCATAGGAATTTGCCCATACATTGATTGCCTTTGAAGTATCTGCCTGTGCAATTTCTCCACCTGTTACAGATACGCTCTTGTGCAGTACATTTTCTCCTTTCAGATCGGATGAATGTGCCACATAAAAATCATACTTGCCAGATTCTACTACATACTGCTCTGCATTGACATCCCATACTTCCAGTTCAGAAGCATCTACCATAATTTTTACAGTTTTGGATTCACCGGCTTTCAATGCTACTTTTTCAAATCCAACCAGTTTCTTCTCTGGTGCTGTATCTCCATATGCAGATTTAGCATTTGCAGCGTAAATCTGAACAACATCAGAAGTATCTACATTTCCTGTATTTTTCACATTGACAGACACCAGAACACTGCCATCTGATTTGGCTACTGCTTTCATTCCGGAATATGTAAAGTCAGAATAAGATAATCCATAACCGAACGGATAAGTCACATCTTTATCATCCGCATACATATAAGTCAGCTGATTTTCAGCCAGATTCGTCTCTGTCATATTGACAGTCACACTGTCATCCAGATCATCCAGTGCCATGCCTTCTACAAGGCTTGTACCAAGGTTTGCCATTGCATTATTTGGCATTGCATAACGGTCAATCTGTGGCAGGTTTTCTTCGGATTTATACCAGGTACTTACAAGACGTCCGGTAGGTGCTGCCTCTCCATACAGGATATTTACCAGTGCGGTAGCATCGTACTGACCTCCAAATGCATTAAATACAATTGCAGATACATTATCATCATTCTGCAGTGCTTCTGCCTCCACCGGATATTCTGTGTTGATAATTACAATTGTCTTCTTGCCTTCTTTTGCATAGTTGGCAGCAACTGTGGATACCATATCCATCTGATCTGTGCTGAGATTCAGATACTTACGGTCAATTCCTTCACCGGAAATTCCATTATACGGCTGTCCAACTACAACAATCGCATAATCTGTCGTTGCGGCAAGTTCTGCTGAATCTGCACCGGCAGCTTTGATGGTTTCTTCCGTAAATGTATATGGTGTCTTATCTTCAGCAGCATTGAAAGCGGCAACGCCAGGCTCCAGATTGCCACCCAGAATAAATGGCAGCACCGGTCCCTGAATCGGAGTTGCCTCTCCATTCAGCTGTACGGTACCATCCTGTGTTGTCTGCAGATACCAGCCCATCTTGTCACTCATAGCCCATGTGGTAGAGAAATCTGTATCATTGTATTTATCACCCATCTTCAGGTAATAATTATTCTCTCCGTCTGCTGCACGTTTGGACATAAAGACTGGCATATTGCTGACTGCAGTTGCCATACCGGAACTTGCTTTCATGCTATAAGCTCCTGTATTGGAAACAGCTGCATCATAAAGTCCCATGGTATTGCCCGGGAGTGAATTATTCTTTACTCCTGCATTGAGCCATTTGTTATTTGCAAGTGAAAGGAGACTGAATGCATCCTGTCCCCAGTCTGCGTATTCAAACTGATACTTTGTGTCATCTGCAGCGGAGCTTCCTTCTGCCAGTGGAGTGACTGTCAGCTGTGCACCATTCGCATCTGCAGAAGCAGTCATATATCCATTCGCATTTTTGTATGTAACCACGCGGTTACCACTGGAATAGGAAACTTTATCATTTCCTACCTGTGACTGAACCGCTTCCAGTATATTATCTCCGGCTCCCTGCACATACTGATTATAGGTCTGATCCGTCACATCCAACTCAGATGAATACTGACCATATTGCATGGTCTGAGCCATTTCTCCGTAAACTGCCGGGGAGGAATCCGTGGAAAGTGGCAGTGCATTGTCTTTATTTTTCAGAAGTACCACAGACTCTTCTGCCATCTGAAGTTCTGTTCTCTGGCTTGTCTCAGATTTGTGATCTGTCTTGATATTCGTATACGGATAATATCTCGGTACCCCGTTTTCATCTCTCTCATCCAGTGCACCGGCACGCGCCATTGTCACAATTGTCGGACGTGCAACTTTGTATACATCCTGTTCTGTCAGTCCTTCTACATGATTTTCTACTGCTGTCTTAATTGTCTCTGCAATGTCTACATCATTCATGCCCGAAGTTCCACCCTGAACATGTCCTGCAAGAATCATGGATGCGGTACGGTCAAGAATGGAAGAAGAATACAGTTTATCATATCCATTGGAAAAACCGGATGCATTCATTCGATACTGTTCGTTGATATATCCATACTCTGCCATGAAATCACAGCCGGTAATCAGACCGTCTTTACTGATTTTCTGCGCATAATCATGCATAAATGTAGAAGTTGTCGGAACACCATTCAGATTGCCATAGGAAGACATGTATCCTGCTATGTTTCCATCACTGAATGGTTTCTCTGCTGCCTTTGCATAATATTCGTAAAATGTACGGGCACTTACATCATTTCCTCCCTGTAAACGGAAAAACTCAGAATTATAAGTAGTCCAGTGTTTTGTCAGAGGAATAGATTTCATATATACATCTGACTGATCTCCTGTCATTCCAGATGTCCATGCATCGGCCATCTCACCGATCATAAATGCATCTTCTCCATACCCCTCATCATAACGACCGGACAATGGGTTCATTCTCGCATCAATCTGTGCCGCATAAGCACTTACAGCTGTGTTTCCAATAGAAGAGGTATCTCCCTGAGAACGAATTTCATCTCCATATACACTGCCTGCCGCTTTCATCAGATCTGTATTCCATGTCTGAGCCTGTGCCAGCTGATTCGGCCACTGTGTCTCACCATCCAGACCAACATCTGCTTTATTATTTATTGTCACCGGAACATGATAAGTTTTTGTCTGCTGTGCAGAATCTACATAACTACCTGTCGGAGATTTTCTGGCCAGAATTGAAATCCATCCGTCCAGACCAATTTCATCCATAATCAGATCCACATAGGTATCCAGATCTTCTTCTTTTCCGTTGTATAATGGCATACCTTCATAGCTTACATTACCATCTTTGTAAGCAGAAGATGCCCGGTTAAATGTTACTCCCTGATAAGTAACCGTCTCCTGACCGCCCTGGTTACCTGCCTGGACCGAAGCTGCATAAACATTCTGTGATGTCAGCCCCGGAATCTGTGCGCAACCTGCTGCAATTGCTGCCGCAAGCATGACTGCAAGTACTTTTTTAAATTTCATAGCAAAAGCCCCTCCTTAAACCTGTAATACAGATATTTTACCAGAGGGGCTTTTCTATCAAAATGTCAAAAAAAGCGTTTTTTACTATCTATTTTTACGCAATTTAACACATCTCAACTCATAACTATTCTTTTTATTGTAATTTTTTACATATTATCGCAGTATATGTGCATTTTTTTATTCTTCCTTATAATCCACATCAATAATGTCGTCTTCCGGATTGTGGTATTTTTTGTAGGCGTGACCTGCACGACCGTTCAGCCACAGACCGCTGATTCCATCATAGATCAGGATAATTCCGACAGCCATCATGCCAATTTCAAGTGCCAGCCAGGTATGCAGCATCAGAATCACTCCGATAATGATGGTCGCAATGGCTACCAGAAGGCCAAGCCACCAGCGCGGACTCTTTCCTTTTTTCACTTCCAGACAAAATACCAGATCTTTCAGACCATGATAAGCCAGCATCACACCGATCAGAATCGGAATCAGTGACACAAACACACCCGGTCTTACCAGAATCCAGATACCGATCACGACACATACAACAGCCGGCAGTAACCGCACGGAACGTCCCAGCATTTCCTGAATGCGGATTCCCTGAATCAGCAACACAACACCTGCCACCAGCAATACAAAGCCCGCGATCCTGCACAATGTCACCAGAATCGTTCCCGGCCAGATACAGAACATCACACCAAACACGATACAGATGATGGATGTAATCATTGATTCTTTTTTGATTTTTTGAAATAATTCAGACATATTGCCCTCCTTTTTGCCACAGGGTACACACGAAATCTTCTTTATAAGAATTGCAGCGCATACCTTTTACATTATTTGGCTTATTTCTTTCTCAGACTTGCTTCTTTTCCTGCAGTACCGTTTTATTCACAAAGCCAGCTTTACTCCGCCTGGATATCTGCCAGCGACGCCCCGGTCACCTCCACCAGATCTTTTGGGCTCATCTTCAGT
>UMES01003950.1_pt1 | contig 10744 bp, 9 predicted proteins | sample 1964791 | NCBI WGS metagenome assembly UMES01 (sample SAMEA4836024, study PRJEB28245) | human gut metagenome | biome: gut microbiome; material: fecal sample | place: Denmark | collected 2008
AGATCTGAAAGCAGTAGGCATCGACCAATATGTAAATGTAAAGAGCAACGTGCTTGAGACATTGAAAGCTTTCAACGTAAAATTAGGAATTAATTGATTTATGATTTATGATTTATAATTTATGATTGGCAGTTCGTTGCCATGAATCATAAATCGCAAATCATAAATGGTGAATCTCAAATCATCAGAGATATGAGACCAAATTTTAAAAACATAGATATAAAGAATGCCGGTTTTGCAGCTACTAATGCTGCCGAATGGGCAAAAGCCAATGGCATCGAGGCCAATTGGAAAACCCCCGAGCACATCGAGGTGAAACCCGTATATACTAAAGAAGACCTGGAAGGTATGGAACATCTGAACTATGCTTCCGGTCTGCCTCCTTATTTGCGTGGTCCGTATAGCGGCATGTACGCTATGCGTCCCTGGACAATCCGCCAGTATGCAGGTTTCTCAACTGCTGAAGAGTCCAACGCATTCTACCGTCGTAACCTGGCTTCCGGCCAGAAAGGTCTGTCTGTCGCTTTCGACCTTCCGACGCACCGTGGTTATGATGCCGACAACGAACGTGTGGTAGGTGATGTCGGTAAAGCCGGTGTTTCTATCTGTTCGTTGGAAAACATGAAAGTTTTGTTCGATGGTATTCCTTTGAATAAGATGTCTGTATCCATGACAATGAACGGTGCCGTACTTCCTGTACTGGCATTCTATATCAATGCCGGTTTGGAACAGGGCGCCAAGTTGGAAGAGATGGCCGGTACGATCCAAAACGATATCCTGAAAGAATTCATGGTGCGTAACACTTATATCTACCCGCCTGAATTCTCCATGCGTATCATTGCCGATATCTTCGAATACACTTCTCAGAAGATGCCGAAGTTCAACTCCATCTCCATCTCCGGTTACCACATGCAGGAAGCAGGTGCGACGGCCGATATCGAAATGGCTTATACGCTTTGCGACGGTCTTGAATATCTTCGTGCCGGTGTGAATGCAGGTATCGATATCGATGCTTTCGCTCCGCGTCTGTCCTTCTTCTGGGCGATCGGTGTGAACCATTTCATGGAAATCGCCAAGATGCGTGCTGCACGTATGTTGTGGGCGAAGATCGTGAAGAGCTTCGGTGCCAAGAACCCGAAATCTCTGGCTTTGCGTACTCACTGCCAGACTTCTGGTTGGTCGTTGACCGAACAGGATCCGTTCAACAACGTTGGCCGTACTTGTATTGAAGCTATGGCTGCCGCTTTGGGGCACACGCAGTCTTTGCACACGAACGCATTGGACGAAGCGATCGCTTTGCCGACAGACTTCTCTGCACGTATCGCTCGTAACACTCAGATTTATATCCAGGAAGAAACAAAGATCTGTAAGGAAATCGACCCGTGGGCTGGTTCTTACTATGTGGAATCTCTGACGAACGAATTGGTTCATAAAGGCTGGGCTTTGATCCAGGAGATCGAAAGCATGGGCGGTATGGCGAAAGCTATCGAAACCGGTCTGCCCAAGATGCGCATCGAAGAAGCGGCTGCCCGTACGCAGGCTCGGATCGACTCCGGTATCCAGACAATCGTTGGTGTGAACAAATATCGTCTGCCGAAGGAAGATCCGATCGATATCCTTGAAATCGATAATACTGCCGTTCGTAACGAGCAGATCGAACTGCTGAAAGAACTGCGTGCCAACCGTGATGAAGAAGCCGTACAGAAAGCATTGGCCGACATCACGGAATGTGTTCGTACGAAGAAAGGCAACTTGCTGGAACTGGCTGTCAAGGCAGCCGGCTTGCGTGCATCACTGGGAGAAATCTCCGATGCTTGCGAAGTTGTAGTAGGTCGTTATAAAGCAATCATCAGAACTATATCAGGCGTGTATTCATCAGAAACTAAGAAAGATGCAGACTTCCAGAAGGCTTGTGAGCTGACTGCCGAGTTTGCCAAGAAAGAAGGTCGCCAGCCGCGTATCATGATCGCTAAGATGGGTCAGGACGGACACGACCGTGGTGCTAAAGTTGTAGCTACAGGTTATGCAGACTGTGGTTTCGACGTGGATATGGGACCGTTGTTCCAGACTCCGGCCGAAGCTGCCCGCCAGGCTGTAGAAAACGACGTTCACGTAATGGGTGTTTCTTCTTTGGCTGCCGGACACAAGACTTTGGTTCCGCAGGTGATCGAAGAACTGAAGAAGTTAGGACGCGAAGATATCATCGTGATAGCTGGTGGCGTTATTCCTGCACAGGATTATGACTTCCTGTACAAGGCAGGCGTTGCTGCCATCTTTGGTCCGGGTACTTCTGTGTCGAAGGCTGCCGTTCAGATCTTGGAAATCCTGTTAGGTGAAGAATAATAGCTGTAAATTTTTTATTATAATATAGTAGACTGCGTAGCTTTCGATGGAGAGTTACGCAGTTTTTTTATTACCATTATAAGTATTGATATGAACAAACAAGCAAAACTAAAACAAGATCAGGATGTGGCAAAAGATGATTTAACTATCATACTATCATATCCACATGTATATCGGTTTAAGCCAATATGTTATGGCATGATAGTTGCTGTTTTGAACTGCCATTCATCTGTCATAACCATCATGGAGAAAAACGATAATATCCTGTGTATCAATTATACGATAAAAACAGGGACCGTCCGGGAACAGGTGCAAAACCTGTTAAAGCGGCTTCTTTTTTCATCAAGACAGGCTTTTCTTTTGTCAAAAACAGCTTGCAAAGCCGCTTGAGACCCGGGTGTACCCACCACAGAGGCCCGGGTGTGGGAGAGGTGCAGACCCGGGTCTGCGCGAGGCCTTTGCGGGGGTGTGGGGATGTTTATCTGCTGTGTTGGATGCGTTTTTATGCCCTGTTTTTGCATCTTTTCCGGCGAAAAAGGTCGTTTTATATTTAAACGCCTCCGTTTTGTCGATGGTTATTATTTGAACATTCTTCTCGATTCGTTGCTTACTCATTAATAATGGTTATATTTGTGCCATAAGTAATAGTGAATAAAGCAAAAAAGGAAGAGTCGGATTTGGAAATCAGGAAAGAGATGGAGAGAAGGGTGTTGCAGGATAGGCCTATTCGCTTTGACTGGGTCATCAAACGTTTGTTGTACCGGAAGGCCAACTTCAATGTGCTCAATGGTTTTGCCGTCCTCGCGGGATTGCTGGCTATCCTTTTGCTTGTACCGTCTTGTACGACGGAGGATGAGGTTCCGGATCTCTCCGACGAGGGTACGAATGGTTGGATCTATAAGATTATGGCGGATTACTATTTGTGGAATGAGGATATGCCCGGCAAAGGAAATTTGAACTTCTCACAATCTCCAGATAAGTTCTTCGATTCATTGTTGTCTGATCAGGATGGCGTAAAATACGGAGACGGATGGCTCACTTTTTCCCGGATAGAGAAAAAGGAAGAGGAGACGAAATCTGTTTCGGAGTCCGATTCGTATGGTTTTGAGTTTGCATCATATAAAAACGGCAACCTTTATTATGCCTGGGTTTTATATGTCTTGCCTGGCTCTCCTGCTGCCGAGGCCGGATTGGAACGGGGGGACTGGATTATTGCCGTTGGTAGTGAGACTCCGAATGTGACGAACTTGTCTGCTTTTTATAGCGGAGGTGAAACTACTTTCTTATTGGCAGATGCGGTAAGAAAAGGCAATGAGGTCACTTTTTATAAAAGAAAAACTATTTCGGTTGCAGCTTCCCGTGCAGTGGAAGACACGCCTTTTCTGAAAGATTCTGTCTATACGGTGGGTGGCAAGAAGGTTGGTTATTTGGTTTACAACAGTTTTTCTTCCGGTCCGGACGATGAAAGTACAATCTATGACGACCGGATGAAACAGGTCTTTGCCGGGTTTAAGGTTGAAAATGTGGACGAGTTTATATTGGATTTGCGATATAATCAGGGAGGTTTGGTCACTTGTGCGCAGTTGATGACCTCTCTTCTGGCTCCGGCCGATGCTTTGGGTAAGACATTCTGTATTATGGAGCATAACGAAAAGCAATCAAAAAGTGATGAAACTTTGCTGTTGAGAAAAAATTCTGAAATAGGAAATGCTAATCTGGACTTGAAACGCATTTACGTGCTGACAGGAAGTGTGACCGCATCTGCTTCGGAAGCCGTGATCAATTGCCTGATCCCTTATCTTACCCGTAGTAACATTACGATCATAGGAGAAAAAACGATTGGCAAGCGGGTGGGCAGCAACACTTTCGGAACCAAAGAAAAATATGGCTGGCTGTTGCATCCGATTACATTACGCATTTATAATGCCGATCACGAAGCTGACTATGCAAATGGTTTTGAACCGGATGTGAAGATCGAGGAACTGGTTATAGGAAATGATTTGTTGCCCTTCGGAGATACGAACGAGAGGCTGCTGAGTGAGGCGCTTTCGCGGATAAGCGGATTGAAGAGCCTGCCGGTACATGCGGAAAGCGAAGGTCGTATTTTGCTCACCCCGTCATCTCTCGAAAGAAAACAAACGAAAGGTCTTATCTTCGAAGATGGAAAATAAGGCCTCTTGTGCCGTCTATAATTGAAGGTCTTCTGCCAGCTTGGTTTTATTTTTGATATACTTACAAAGATATTTTTCTCTTCCGGCAAAAGCTCATATTTTATCCTTATTTTTGTTTCCGGTATCAACTAATTACGTTATGAAAATGATAAATTGCTTCATTCCGTTCCTTTCTTTACCCCAGGCCAGGCAAACCGTAAGAGCGTTGGGGTTATGTGACCGGATAAAGAATATCTACTTGTTAGCGACGGAAAAGATTCCCGATGAGGTCGAGGGTTGTGAGATGCTGATGATCGATTCGCCCGCCAGTACCGCTACTTTTCGGACGATTGCTTTACATGCAGATACGGCCTATACATTGTTATATACCAAATATACGGCATTCGAGCCGGGGCAGTTCGCCTTCGAACGCCTGTTGGCTATTGCCGGCGATACGAATGCCGGAATGCTTTATGCGGATCGTTACCTGTTAAAAAACGGCAACAGCCAACAGGCTCCTGTCATAGACTATCAGAAAGGAAGCTTGCGTGATGATTTTGATTTCGGCTCCCTGCTGTTTTTCCGTTCGTCCGTTTTGAAGCAGGCGGTCCGGGCGATGGATGCTGATTACCGTTTTGCCGGGCTGTATGACCTTCGCCTTCGTGTCTCGGAGCTGGCCGAACTGGTTCATGTCAATGAATATTTGTACTCGGAAGTGGAGACGGATATCCGCAAGAGCGGAGAGAAGTTGTTCGATTATGTTGATCCGAAAAACCGGGCGGTGCAGATCGAGATGGAAGCTGTTTGTACGGCCTACCTGAAACGGGTCGGCGGTTATCTTGCCCCGGACTTTGAACCGGTCACCTTCGATGCTGGCGGTTTCGAGCAGGAAGCCTCCGTTATCATCCCGGTCCGCAACCGTATCCGTACGATAGAAGATGCTATCCGTTCCGTGCTGGCACAAAAAACGACCTTCCGCTTTAATCTGATTATTGTGGATAACCATTCGACAGACGGAACTTCCGAAGCGATCGAAAAATATACCGCAGACGGACGTGTGGTTCATTTGGTTCCGGAACGTTCCGATCTGGGGATCGGCGGTTGCTGGAACGTGGGTGTGCATCATCCGGCTTGTGGCAAGTTTGCCGTCCAGCTCGATAGCGACGATGTATATAGCGGTCCTGATACGTTGCAGAAGATCGTTGATGCTTTTTACGAACAGAACTGCGCGATGGTTGTCGGAACCTATCGGATGACCGATTTCAAGATGAACGAAATACCGCCCGGCATCATCGACCATCGGGAGTGGACGCTTGAAAACGGACGTAACAATGCGCTCCGCATCAACGGTCTGGGAGCTCCCCGTGCCTTTTATACACCTGTGCTCCGGAGGATCAACCTTCCGAATACAAGCTATGGAGAAGATTATGCTTTGGGGCTGCGAATCTCCCGCACCTGGCGTATCGGGCGCATCTATGATGTCCTTTACCTCTGCCGCCGCTGGGAAGACAATTCGGATGCCGCGCTCGATGTCGTGAAAATGAACGGACATAATACCTACAAAGACCGTATTCGTACTTGGGAATTGCAGGCGCGGATTGCCTTGAACGCTCATTCGCCCAAATGATTTCTTCTTGGTCTTTTGGCTGTTTGCTCACTATGGATTCTTTTTTCACTACATTTGTGTTGCGGGACAAGTTGCCGGCAACCATGAAAACACGAAGCTTATGAATGATTTGGAACGAGAAATAGAATTCCTGCTGATAGACCAAAAGCAGGATTGGAAACTGGCAAGGGAGAATTATGGTTCTTTGACCAATGTGCAGACGCGTTATTTCCAGGATGATTACAGGACAACGATTCTTCAATTTAATCCGGAACGGATTCGTTCTTCCGCAGCTAAGATCGACAAGGCATCCTTGCTGGCGCGCCCCTGTTTTTTCTGCCATCGGCCGGAAGAACAAAAGGGAGTGACGTATAATGATGCGTTTGAAATACTGGTTAATCCATATCCTATTTTCGAAGACCATCTGACCGTTCCCCTGCGTTGGCATGAAAAGCAACAGATAAAGCCTTATTACGAGGATATGCTGGACATCGTTTCGGATTTATCTGACTATGCCTTGTTCTATAATGGTCCGAAATGCGGTGCTTCCGCTCCGGATCATATGCATTTCCAAGCTGGAAAGAAAGAGGAGTTTCCGGTTGTGAGAAATTGGCCGAACTTCCCGAAACAGGTCGTTTGGGAAAGTGAACGGACTGGTTTCTATGCTTCAGTCGATCTCCTTCCGGTCTGTTTTATCCTAGTGTCGAGGGATAAGGGTGAGGCGGCGGCCGTTTTCGAGTTGTTATACGACATGATGCCGATGGGACCGGAGGATTACGAACCAATGATGAACCTGTTGGTCTGGAGGGAGGATGATGTTTGGATTACCTGTATCTTCCCCCGGCGGGAATTGCGTCCATCCTGCTATTATGCCGAGGGAGATGCCAATATTCTCATCAGCCCGGCGACGGTCGAGATGGCCGGTTTATTTGTCGTCCCTTTGGAAAAGGACTTTAAGAAAGTGACATTTGCAGACCTCGAAAAGGTCTGGGAAGAGGTAAGTATTACGGAGGATGAGGAGAATGAGCTCATCCGGAAAATAAGAGATGAAGCATGATATCATATAAGCCTATGTCTGATAAGCCATCTGTACGGTCTCCTTGGTTTTGGGTTCCTTCCCTGTATTTTGCGCAGGGAATACCTTATGTCGCGGTGATGATCGTCTCTGTCCTTATGTATAAGCGCCTGGGAGTTTCAAATACCGATATCGCCCTTTATACGAGTTGGCTGAATCTGCCCTGGGTGATCAAACCTTTTTGGAGTCCTTTTGTGGATTTGCTGAAGACTAAACGCTGGTGGGTGGCCACGATGCAGTTATTGATCGGGGCAGGACTTGCCGGAGTGGCGTTTACGATCCCGACGACGTTCTTTTTCCAGGCTTCATTGGCTGTATTCTGGTTGCTGGCTTTCAGTTCCGCCACACATGATATTGCGGCGGACGGCTTTTACATGCTGGCTCTCGATTCGCATGAACAGGCTTTCTTCGTCGGTATCCGGAGTACTTTTTACCGGATTGCGATTATTGCCGGACAGGGTGTGCTGGTCATGTTTGCCGGATTTCTGGAAAACAGTACGGGGAATATCCCGCTTGCCTGGTCTGTTACATTCTTTATTTTAGGCGGGCTGTTTTTGGCTTTGTTCCTGTATCACCGGTATATACTTCCTTTGCCGAAAGGGGATAAGCCATCGGCTACGGTGACTCCTTCCACAATCTTAAAAGAGTTTTTCGCGACTTTCGCCTCTTTTTTCAAAAAGAAACAAGCCTTTGTCGCGATCCTGTTTATGCTGTTGTACCGTTTTCCGGAAGCCCAGTTGACTAAATTGGTAACGCCTTTCCTGGTCGATCCCCGCGAAGTGGGTGGCTTGGGGCTTTCGACGGCTGAAATCGGACTGGTGTACGGGACGATCGGTACGATCGGTTTGACATTGGGCGGAATATTGGGAGGTATCGCCGCCTCGGCAGGAGGATTGAAGAAATGGATCTGGCCGATGGCGTTGGCAATTTCCCTTCCTGACGCTGTCTTTATTTATTTGAGCAGTGCGTTGCCTGATAATTTGTGGATAGTCAACATTTGCGTATTTATCGAACAGTTTGGATACGGCTTTGGCTTTACGGCCTATATGTTGTATCTGATTTATTATTCCGACGGAGAACATAAGACGGCACATTATGCGATCTGTACGGCTTTTATGGCTTTGGGCCTGATGCTTCCTGGAATGGCGGCCGGCTGGTTGCAGGAACAGATGGGTTACGAGAATTTCTTCTGGTGGGTGATGGGATGTTGCCTGGTGACGTTGCTTGTCACGGCCTGCCTGAAGATCGATCCCGAATTCGGGAAGAAGAAACAAGGAAATAACTAAATATATTTGCTTTGTATGGTGGCGAAAACGATATTGATAGCGGATGGCGGTTCCACGAAAACGGATTGGAGTATTGTGTCCGGCAATCGGGAGATAGACCGGATCAGGACAGGAGGAATTAATCCTTTTTTCCAGACGGAAGAGGAGATCTCGGCTGAGATAAGGGACAATCTGATTCCCCGGATAAGGGAGTCCGATTCTGTCGGGGCCGTTTACTTTTATGGTGCCGGATGTGCATTCACGGAAAAGAACGAGATTATACGCCGTTCTGTCACGCGCTATCTGCCGGTCCCGGTGGAGGTCGGCAGCGATTTGCTGGCAGCCGCCCGTGCCCTTTGTGGAGACAGCCCCGGCATTGCTTGTATTTTGGGGACCGGTTCCAACTCCTGTCTGTATGACGGAAAGGGTATTGTCAAGAGCATATCTCCGTTGGGCTTTGTCTTGGGAGATGAGGGGAGTGGCGCCGTACTTGGAAAATTGTTGGTTGGGGATGTGTTGAAGAACCAGTTGCCGGCAGCTTTGCAAGAGGCTTTTTGGGCGGAGTCCGGTTTGACACCGGCCATCATTATGGAAAAGGTTTATAAAGGGTCTTTCCCGAATCGTTTTTTGGCAAGCCTGTCTCCTTTTTTGCTCCGGCATATAGAAGAACCTGCAATACGTGATCTGGTGAACAATAGCTTCCGGGCGTTCTTTGCCCGCAATGTCATGCAGTATGATTACCGGGAGCATCCTGTCTATCTGACAGGCTCCATTGCTTGGTATTATCAGGATATATTGAAAGATGTTGCTCGTGAGTTCGAGCTTCGATTAGGAACGATCGTTCAAAGTCCGGTTCAAGGTCTGATCCACTATCACTGTGTTTTATAAATAATAAATTATCTAATTCGGTTTTTATCATGAAAAAATCTTTATTCTTATTGTGTTTGCTTCTGGGTATGTTGGGTAATTGTGCGTTGGTGTTGGCACAACCAGCCCAGAAGTTGGTCAATGTGGTGGTTTCGCCTGATCGTATCGATTGGAAATGCAAGGCGAAGGAAGAAGTCAAGTTTACGGTACAGGTTTTCAAGAATGAGAATTTGTTGAAAGATGTAGTTGTCGATTATGAGTTGGGACCGGAATATTTTCCGACGGTTGTAAAGAAAGACGTTCGTTTGGCGGATGGAAAAACGATACTGAAAGCGAAGATGAATGAACCCGGATTCTTGCGTTGCAGGGTGACGGCCAAAGTGGACGGACGGAAGTATGAAGGGATGGCGACAGTTGGCGTGGATGAAACGAGGATTCGGCCGACGACGGTCAATCCGGAAGATTTTGATGCTTTCTGGACCGGTGCGATCGCTGAAGCCCGTAAGCAGCCGCTAGATCCCAAGATGACTTTGTTGCCGGAAAGATGCACTTCTACGCAGAATGTCTATCATGTCAGTTTCCAGAATGAACGCCCCGGTTCCCGTATATATGGCATTCTGATTGTACCGAAGAAAACTGGTAAATATCCGGCGGTCCTCCAGGTTCCAGGAGCGGGCATACGTCCTTATAACGGATTCAATTTGGGAGAAGATATCATTACGTTGGAGATTGGAATACATGGTGTTCCTGTGACGATGCCGCAGGAAGTGTATAACAACTTGGCTGCTGGAGCATTGAACGGATATAATGCAATGAACAAGAATAATCGCGATACGCATTACTACAAACGGGTCTATCTCGGTTGCGTGCGGGCTGTGGACTTCCTCTATTCTTTGCCTGAGTTTGATGGAAATACAGTCGGTGTGACCGGTGGAAGCCAGGGAGGAGCCTTGTCTATTGTCACGGCCGGACTAGACCCGCGTATCAAGTTTCTTGCTGCTTTCTATCCGGCCTTGTGCGATTATGCCGGCTATCTGCATAAACGTGCGGGAGGCTGGCCGCATTACTACCGGAATGCGCAGCCTGTGGCAAACGAAGTGGAAACGCTCGCTTACTTTGATGTCGTGAATTTTGCCCGCCGGGTGAACGCTCCGGGCTGGTATAGCTGGGGATATAATGATGTGACTTGTCCTCCGACATCCATGTATTCGGCCTACAATGTTATTCCGGGAGTGAAGGACTTGCATCTTTACCTCGAAACCGGTCACTGGACATATCCGGAACAGCAGTCGGAACGTATTGAATGGTTGAAAGATAAATGCGGAAAGTAAATATGTTTCCCGGTTAATAATAATGCATGTATGTCGAATTTAAAGTATTTTTTAGCGGGGGTGTTAATTATGGCAATAACATCGTGTATGCAAAAGGATAGTGAATT
>UMES01051133.1_pt1 | contig 10711 bp, 12 predicted proteins | sample 1964791 | NCBI WGS metagenome assembly UMES01 (sample SAMEA4836024, study PRJEB28245) | human gut metagenome | biome: gut microbiome; material: fecal sample | place: Denmark | collected 2008
TTGCTCGTCAACATCACCGCGGCAATCGGAGCCTTTGCTTTTGGCTATGTGGAGGATCGTATTGGTCACAAAAATGCCTTGATCGTGACGCTTTTTATTTGGATAGCCATGGTGGGTGTGGCTTATTTTGCTCAAACTAAAGCGCTTTTTTGGGTGGCGGCGAATTTGGCCGGTATTGCAATGGGATCAAGCCAGTCAGCAGGTCGCGCTTTGGTTGGTGTTCTTGCGCCTGAAAAAGACCGTGCGGCATTTTATTCATTTTGGAATATGGCGCTGTGGGTAGCCAATATCATTGGTCCGATGACTTATGGACTGATCACTTGGGTGACAGGTAACGATCAGCGCTTGGCTCTTTTGTGTACGGGGATGTTCTTTGTTGTGGGTTTGATTTTTCTGCTTCCGATGAAATTATCAAAAACGAAAGAAAATTTTCAGAAAATCTGAAAAATATTTTTAGAAAATATATTCAGAAATTTAAAGAAAATGAAATATCTACACAGAACAATAGAAAACGTTTTACCTAAACAGTCTGCTTTTTATAAAGGTGTAATGCTTTCAGGCATGCGCCAAGTGGGTAAAGGTACATTGCTCAAACAAATTGGTGAGCAGAGACGTTACTTGTCACTTAATAATTCTCGTCTCTTAAGAATGGCCAAAGAAGCACCGGAAGAGTTTTTAGTCCTTAATCCTCCTCCTGTTACCATTGAGGAAGTGCAGTGGGCACCGGAGCTTTTTCCGGCATTAAAGGCTGCGTTTGATGAAACCGAAGACAGAGGATTGGTCTGGTTATCAGGATCGCAACGTCTGTCACTTTGGTCTCAGGTGGCAGATAAACTGCCTGGCCGAGTGGCATCCTTTGACTTGATGCCCTTTTCTATCTATGAGAGACAAGGTTTAGGCTTGTCTCAAAAACCCTATATTCCGAGTTTAAATCTGCCAAGGTTGCTAAAACCAAAGACTGTTTCTGAGACATGGGACATTATTTTTCAGGGAGCCTGGCCTGATGTTTTACGGGCGGACAACGATAACCGAGAAATCTTTTATGACCAACTCATTAACCTTTATATAGCTAACGATGTTGTCCAACTCAATAGCATTGAAAAACGGTTGGAATTCCAAAAGTTTTTGGCAGTGTTAGCAACTCGTTCAGGACAAGAACTCAATTATTCAGATCTATCGAAGGATTGCGGCATCAATTTGCCTACAGTAAAGGCCTGGTTATCCATCGTTGAAGCGAGTGGTCTGGTTTTCTTGTTGCCGCCTTTTTACGAAAACATCGAAAAACGTCTGGTTAAATCCCCAAAAATGTATTTTGTTGATACCGGATTGGTCTGTTTCTTGCTTGACATTCAGTCATCTGAAGAATTGTCCCGTTACTATAACCGTGGTGCAATTTTTGAGACATTTGTCATATCGGAAATACTAAAAAGTTGGGTACATAACGCCAAGAGTCCTTCTTTTTATTTTTATCGCGACTTTGAAAAGTCTGAAGTCGATCTATTGATCCATGATTCGGGTGTTTATTATCCAATCGAGATAAAAAGTTCAGTCACTGTTTCTTCTAAGAAACTAACAGGTCTTGAGGCGTTCAAGAAAAATGTTAAAAATTCTGCTATGGCTTCTGTCATTTCAATGACGCCGGAACCCTATGCGATGGAAGGGCAGGTCATCAATCATTCCATTTGGGATATTTGAGATCAACCAATTGCGTAAGTTATTTAAGAAAAATAACTGGTGAGTCTTAGCTTTGGCTCACCAGTTAAATGGCTATAAACAATGGTTAGTGCAAGAGCAATCAAAGCAACCAGGCTGGGAACGAAAGTTCGTTTTGATACTTCTAACGGATTGACCATTGCGATGCCGGAAACGACAACCATGGCGCCTGAAATAGGTGATGCAGTGCGATGTTGAAAACGCTTAATAAAAAATTTTTGCTTTGCTAAAAAACGGTCATCAGATCTCACACAAACTCGCAGTCTGGTGGCTACTATTGAGCGAGAAGTTTAACTTAAATTTAACAGATGCTCTCATGAATGAATCGGTATGCCCTTAAACCTAGGGCATACCTTCAAAATTAACAATTAAAGCATTAGCTGTTAGGCAACATCCTCGTCAAAGCGATCGATGCTAATACAGCTGCTCCAGTCGCGATGGCTTTGTCATTGAAATTGAAGCGCTCATTGTGAACGGGAGCCGTGTGATCCGCATCTTTCATTCCTAAGCGGAAAAGACACCCCGGACGCTTTTGTAGCATGAAGGAGAAATCTTCACCTCCTGTTGTTCTGGTGATTTCTTTAACATTGTTTTCTCCCAGCACTTGTGTGGCGATGGCGCGAGCCGCCTCAACCTTTTCAGGCGTGTTGTACATGGCGGGATAAAGACGCGTGTATTTGACCTCGGCGTCAATATCATAGGTTTTTGCAATACCGTGAGCAATTTCATTAATACGCCGTTCAATCGTGTCTTGAACTTCTGGCTCGTACGATCGGGTTGTGCCGCTCAGCATTGCTTTTTGAGGAATGACGCTTACGCCATTGGGATCTCCGGCTTGAGCGCAGCAAACGGAAACCACCGCGGCCAATTGGGGAGAAATGTTACGCGAAACAAGCGTTTGTAAAGCCAAAATAGCCTCGCCCATTGCAATTACCGGATCTTTAGCAAATTGAGGGCGAGAGCCGTGTCCGCCTTTTCCCTCAAAAGTCACCTCAAAGACATCCGCATTGGCAGTGGCGTATCCGGAAATAAAACCGACGGTCCCCACATCAAGCGAAGGCTCGGCATGAAGCGCATAAAATTCATCGATTCCGAATCGCTCCACAAGACCGTCTTCGATCATGTATTTAGCGCCGGCAAAACCTTCTTCGCCCGGCTGGAAAATAGCCACTAGTGTTCCGGCAAAATGCCGATGTTTCATAAAATAGTTCACAACGGCCAAAAGAGTAGCGACGTGACCATCGTGACCGCAGGCATGCATATGTTTGGGGCGTTCACTCGCATAAGGTGCCCCCGTGTTTTCATTGAGAGGCAGGGCGTCGCTGTCGGCTCGAATACCGATTGTTCGTCCCGGGTATTCTCCCTTGACAACGCAGACTACGCCGGCAACGTCTAATCCGCCGACACGAGTGTGAATATCCTCACACCCAAAGCTTTTCAGTGCTTCAACGATTGTTTGCTCAGTGCGTGTTAAATTGAGTCCAATTTCCGGATATTGGTGAATAGCGTGGCGAATTTGCGCTGCCACGGCGGCGCAATCAATCAGATCTTCCGGTTTAACCATTAAAGAGTCACTCATGATAATTTCCTTTTCAATTTGTTTGTTCGACCGTGTTAAGCCTGTATTAAATAAGAACGCTCATGACCGCTAATGTCGCGAAAGCCAAAACAATGGGGATGAGCATGATGACATAGAGCATATGATCCTTAATGCCGATAACGCCCAGGCATCGTCCCATATACTGGAGTTGTCCGCCCATGATGAAAATGGAGGGCAAAATGATCGCGGCTTGTTCACCATTCATGACACCGTCGCTTAAAAAGGCCAAAAGCACACCGATAGCACCGCCGCTTGACATCCAGGCACTCACGAGGATCATGGCGCTTTCTCCCGGTAAACCGAAGATAGACATGATCGGTTCAAACGCCATGCCGATGTAGTTTAGAAGGCCTGAAACAGTCAATACTTTGATGAGTACGAAAGCCATAACCAAGTTTGGCAACATGGACTTTGTAGCCAAGTCCCAACCGCGCCTTGCGCCATCGATGAACACTTCCGTAATCAGAGGTTTTTGAGTGCTGAGTTCAGTCATGATTAATTCCTTTCAATGGTTAAAGCAACAGGACTTGTCTGCAAAGAAGTTGTGGCGATCTTTTCACGCTGAGCGATCCTCAATTGAATCAAACGCATGATGTTGGCGCCGATTACTTTGGCGATTAACAAAACGGCTAAACCGGTGCCCATGGAAAGAGGCACAGTGCCGGAACCATCGGCGTTGCTGAAAGCCAAGACGGCCGCGCTAAATGTCACGAAGTTGGTGATTGGCGCACAGGCAACCATTTGGAAAGCTGAGAAATTATTGATTTCGGTATAACTTAAGGCGCCCGAGTCTTTAAGTTGACGAGTAAGCGCGGCACCGCCATCGGTTGATTGAAGGCAAGCGATTAAAGCTAAAGTAGCCGTGCCGGGAACACCGATCAAAAATTGAAGAATCGGGGTCAAGAGCTTTCGGGCGGCTTTGAGAGCGCCATAGTGTTCAAAAACGGTAATCATGCCCATGGCCAACATGACGCCCGGAATGATGAGGGAGATGGCGAGCATGAACCCATCAATGGCTCCGGATCCGCCAAGACCTCTTAGGGTTGTCATGGTGGTGCTGACACCATCGGCAGTCTCTGTCACCTTCCCCACCACTTTGCCGGCGCTACCCATGAGGGTTGTGAAGTCCAAGAAACTCCAAAAATAACTACTGCCGGCAGCAATTCCAGAGAAAAATACAATGGCCAATGCCAATGAGATGTAACAGCCTATGGTGACGTTTTCTTTATCAATTTGAGTTTGCTTATCAGACATTTTGTTTTCCTAAAAGTTATGAAAGCGCTGAAAAAGAGTTGGTTGCAAACCTAAATCGATAAATAGGGGGACCAATCTGACGCATGGAGCGCATCAGTCGAGCGCAACCGAAGATGACAGAGAGAGTTCGTTTATTGAGACGAATATTGATATTTGCATTAGCCTTGCCACGGATAGACGGATACATAGCAACTTCCGAATTTTCAAAATTTTGAAAATGTCCGAATACACGTGGTGAGTTTTAGGATTTTCAGTAACGGTATTCAGACCGTTTGGGGTGGCTCCCGAAGGAACCTGTCATTTAGCAGCGCCAGCTGAAAACGACAAACGATGGAAGCGGGAAACGACTAAATCGTTCCCCGATGCTAAAGCTGAAAAAAACAGCCTTACGAGATGTGCTCGAAAGGCCGATGGGTTTGACTGATGAGATCGCACAGCAAGACTTACAGGAATTGTCCTGCAAGACTTTCTGTAATGTGTCTGAACGGTTGCTCGAAAGCATTTTAGAGACGATCTCATAAGTTATGAAAAGGATGAGAACATTTTGATTTAAATTTAGAAATGGAACAATCAGGAGAATTACGTATTTTTGAGGAAATCTACAGTTTTTTGCTTATGGTCTGGCCACATGGTGTACAAACGAAAAAAACAGAAAACTCAAAGTGATGTTGGCTTGCAGTTCTTTTCCATCCGTCTTCTCTCCATAGCGTCTGGATTGGGTTTGATCAATTGCTTCCTTGACTAATCCGTCGACCCCAGAAGAGCTATGAACGTACTTGAATTCGAAAACCCCGTGGCGATCTTCAAAGGTTCCCTTTTTTTATGTGTTATGTAATAATGATGTCGTATGTCTTACAAATAACATATAAAAGAGATCAAAAAGGAGTCAAACAATGACAACTGTACAAAGAACCTTTCGGTTGGATGAGTCCTTGGATCAACAATTTTGTGATATTGCCGAAAAGCTTGGTACTTCCCCTTCGGATTCACTGAGAATGTTTGTGACGGCCTTCGTTTCAAATAGAGGCTTCCCTTTTAACTTGCGACTGCCTGAATCCAAGGTAAGAAAATTTAATGTGGATCATCCAAATATCACGACACCGGTTATTCGAAACGGTCACGCTGTTTTACCTGCATCGTGGCGTGAAGGGGACAGCTATGACGAGTGATAGTACAGCGAAATTTGAGGAACCACAGTTATATGATGTTTGGCGAATGCCTTTTGAGTACGAAGACCAGCCGGGCGTTTTTAAGAACCGCCCGGTGATCGTCGGAGGGATAGATGAGGAATCTGTTGAAGTTTTTGTTCTATCAATTAAAGTAACCAGCCATCCACCAAGACCCTATTACTTTGGTGAGGTACCGATTTTAGATTGGAAAGAAGCCGGTCTATCCAAACCTTCAACAGCGCGGTGTTCACATATTGCTCGATTACCTAAGAGTTTCTTTGAAGGCCAACTTAAATACGGTCATCTCAGTCAACGAGATACTTCTGCTATCGAGAAAGTTCTTACCGAGTTGGGTTATTTGCTTTAGTTCTTTTGCCGGCAAAAGTTTTCGAGGCCCCGAATTGGGCCTTTTTTCACTGCTGTCCATCTGCTATATAATCACGCCCCTTCATGACAAGAGTCCTTGTGGCACGACACTAAGAAATGCCCAATAACCAATCAGCCGCATTCAGTTGAATTATTCCATTGAAATTTCTTCCACTGCCGATTCTGTCAGTGGTGATAAGGTATCTTGGATAAGCATCTCGTATTGAGTTAAAAGCAGAAAGTTCCCTCTCCAAAGTGGTTGGATCCATGACGGACATTGCGACTTGGAAATAGGTGAAGCCGTCGGATGATTCTGCGACGAAGTCAATTTCCCGTTCGCCGATCCGTCCAATGACGATCTTCTTAAAACGACGTTGGAGTTCTAAGTAAACGATGTTTTCCAAAATGTGACCGTAATTTCTGACAGGAGAAGACGTCATCGCATAACGAAATCCCACATCACACAAATAAAATTTCTCATCACTTCTTAAGGCTGTTTTTCCTCGAATATCAAATCGAGGTACTCTGTGGAAAAAATAGCTGTCTTCCAAAGCTCGCAAATACCCATACACCGTGGGCAACGAGACGTCAAAGCCTTCGTGTTTAAAACATTCATAATATTTTTGGCGGAGACAACACTTCCAATACTTGTCGCTAGATAAGTTGCTAGCCGATCCAATAACGAAGCGTCCCGAATTTTGAGTCTGTAACAAATATCTTTAAGAATAATAGAAGACACAAGACCTTCATAATAGGATTGAATCAATCGGTCATTGTTTCGGTAGGGGATAATCGCAGGAAATCCTCCAATACGCATGTATCGCAAAAGCTCATCGAGTAGGTTTTGGCCATCTTCTCTGCATGCGTAGTGGAATTCCGCAAACGATAATGTGGATAAGTGAATTTCTGAATATCGACCTGTTAAAAGGGTCGCCAGCTCGCCGGAAAGCAAAAAGGCATTTGAGCCTGTAACGTAGATATCCAAATTTTTGTGCCTAGAAAAACTGGCCAAAACTTCGAGGAAGTTCTTGCACATTTGAACTTCATCGATGAAGATATAGTACGTGTCGGTGTCATTGCATCGATTCAGTACAAATTGATGAAGTGTTTCTGGATTTCTTAATGCTTTATTTTCAAAGTCATCTAGATTAACAGTAATTATTCTTTCATTGGAAATGCCTTGTTGTCTCAATTGGTCTTGAAACATTTCCAATAAGAAAGATTTCCCACAACGTCGAGGGCCCAAAATAACTTTGATAAGACCATTGTTTTGGTAATCGTGCAATAAATTTAAATAATAGGGACGAGGAATAATTTGGAAATTCTTTAGCCATGGTCTTATTTAATTATGTTTTATAAACTTCATTAGATATGCAAAATCATAAAACACATTTTATAAAATCAATTAATAACATAAAAGACATTCCAAGGCCAGATTGCCTTTTTGCAGTAATGCGTTATTCATCGCGGTCAGCGTTGTTTGTCTCAGGGGCTTTTTTAATTTTTCAATTACCGTTAACAATAGTCTAGTTGAAGTCCCGATCCTGACGAAATTATCCTCATCAATGATATTGGCATACGGAAAATCGGTTTTTAGTCGATTGAGTGTGTAACCAGTCGCCATTAAATCATCTTTTTTACAATCAATCCATCCCCATGGTTCAAATGGTGCTACTCGATATGAGCCTAAATTTAACAAAGTGAGACTGCCTGCGTGAACACGTATGACAGAAGAAAAAGTTTCCTCGATTTTGCGTGTATAAGCGCAGGCGCTCCAGAAATCATCATAAGTCTCTTTCGGTTTGGGGATTATGTGTTGAACAAAATATTTAGCAGCAGGGAAAATCTGAGGCCATACAGGGTGTGCCCGAGCTAAATCCAATTGATGCCTTAAACCGGGATGCATGCCTTGGTAGGTTTGAAGCCACAAACCGGAGCCAGTGCTTTTTTCTTGGGGATTAAGCCAATCATTTAATTCAGAATCATTCAGGATGCTTTTTAGATTTTTGCGATTTTCTAAATGGCGTTCTCGAAGGGCAAGGTTATCCAAAGGGATCCCTTTCTTTTCAGCCAGAGCAATCAATTGCTTCTCTTTTTCATCAACGTACTTAGCCAGAACCGGCATGAAGGCCAATTCTTCGATCACGACTCCTCGGGCCAAATGTTGTTCAAAACGAGCCGGCATATTGTTTGTTTTACCGATGTATGCCGTCTTATCGGGTCGGATTTGGAGATAAATTCCCGAGAGGATCATCGAATTTTTAAACAGGCTCACAACGCTTGTGATCCCGCGAACATCGGCGATTCTCTCAAAACCCAATTGAAATGCGGCATTCATGCCAAAAGTTGATATTTTTGCCATATTTTTATTTTGATCCTTTGCTTAAAAAATAGGCGATGAAGATCATAGACTGTGTCAATTAGATCATTGATTTTTATAGGAAAAATCTATTGGACAATAGGGTTGAATTCATGTTTAAATACTCACCGTTGACAGACATCGGGCCCATTGTTTGAAAACAGATTCGGATAATTTTTTAGGGAAATTTGAAATGAAATTTTGGGAATATCTCACCACGCCTCCTGTTCTTGGAGATGAATACGCTAACCAGATTTTGAATTTGAAAATCTCTTGGGAAGAAGTGTTCAACACCGTATATTTTTTTGTAGCACTAATCATTTTTTCTCCATGGTACGAAATGGATGAAAAGGGTGAACTTCACTACAGATATAAAGGCCATAGGCCGTCTCGTGTGCCTGCGTCACTGAAATGGGGAAATACTCCAACATTTTGGTTTTAATAAGGTGTTTTGAATCTATATTTATTTTTGAGCGGAGCGTTCAACGTCAGAAAGTTCCGCTTTATCTTGTTTGCCGATTTCTTGCATAGCTTTTCTAAAGCTTTCGGAATTTATTTTCTCAGTCAGTTGATCCTTGTACTCGTGAGGACTTGAGTAAAGTGCCCCGCCAAGGTAAGCGTTGGCAAATACTGTTGGAACGCCGGATTGCTTTTCTTCATACACTGCCTTTGCCGATAGTGTTGTTCCTCGCTCGGTAAGAAGACTGTCTTGCAGTTGTGTTTTGTCTGCATTCATCGATTCTCTGAAGTTGTTGACTGAGTTAGTCACCGCTGACGTTTGCGGTAGATCTGCGATTTCTTTGTCTCCAATAGTGCTTTGCTTTGAAATTTGATAATCCAAATGATTAGCTTGGCGAGTTTGGTCAAATTGGTTGAATTTTTCAGTTTCAAAAGATTCACGATGAGGTCTTGCCATGGTGTCAATGCCAATAGTTGATAAAGGTTGAGGAGACTTATTATTCCAATCACTTTGACTCATACTCTGATGAAGCTGCTGGGCAAAGTATCTTCTTGCGGAAGCACTATGGAAAAGAGCGTTTTGAGCAGCCTCAGCAGAACCAAAAGTTTCAATAGCCTTTTGCATAACTGCAGGGGAGCTATCCATCATTGTTCTGATGTCTTGGTTAGAAACATAGCCGATTTGAGAAGAAGCGCTGAGACTGGCACTTTGTTCAAAACTTTGACGATTACCGAGTTGATAAGCATGAGTGAGTTGCTTCTCAAAGTTTTGAGCAGCGTTACGAATGCCAGAGTCTGAGGTACTTTCAACAATTTGTCTTGTCGCTGTCAGTAGAGATTTATAGGCTTCTTGGCGTTGTTTTGCATTTGCAATACTGCTTTGTTGGTTTACGGAATCCAATAACTGTTGAGCTGTGTTAATTTGACCGGATGTACCACCTGAGAGCGAAGGAGTGCTCCCTCCCTTTATGATATTTTGTCTAATGCTTTCAAATCCTTCCAGGGCCTGAGAAGTTGAGGATTCAGAGGCATTAACGAGCTGGGATGAGGAAGGCAAAGTTTGCTCCTTGGTTTGCAAAGCATTGCTACCACGGTTACTCTGATTTGATGAGGTTGAGCTTGAAAGAGTAACAGATGATTTAATCGTTGCTGTCTGTCCGTTATTGAGAGTTGATTCTAATGTTTGGTTAGATCCTGAGGCTAAAGAAGAACTCACCTGATCTAAGCTACTATCCGCAGACTGCAATCCGGACTGACGATTTAACGTTGTATTTAAAAGTCGCGTAAAACCTGCTATCGACTTATCCGCCGTTTGCGTTGTGTATGAGCGCAGAGCTTGGATAGAGTCCGAATTCCCAAAGCTATTGCTCATTGAGCTGGTAGCGCTTTGAGAATTAGCCTCTCCCAATGACATGGCGCTTGAGACACCCATCGAGACCGGTGTCATGGACAAACCGGTTACGGTGCCTGAGCCATTGCGCGTGACCGATCCATAGGCCGAAGCGGTTTGAAGCATCGAGGAGTCGGTAAAGCTCATCGAGCGGTCGCTCTTATTGCCGGATTGGGTATTGGTTGAGACATTGCCCCAACTTGTGTTGCCTAAAGAAATATTGCCGGAGGTGAGACTTGCGCCTTGAGACTGCGCGGCGCTTTGAGCCGGCGCCATGACGCTTGCGGCTAACTGCGCCGTTGCAAAGTCACTTCCCTTGGCAATGGCAAAGGCAATGACCGGAGCCAGAATCGTTAAGAAGCCGGCTATGGCTTGAGAGCTTGCCCCGGCTTCTCGAATGA
>UMES01046566.1_pt1 | contig 10640 bp, 9 predicted proteins | sample 1964791 | NCBI WGS metagenome assembly UMES01 (sample SAMEA4836024, study PRJEB28245) | human gut metagenome | biome: gut microbiome; material: fecal sample | place: Denmark | collected 2008
CTTATACTCCCGTACCGGTTCGATTCCGGTCTGCGGCATTAAGTAAAAGACGGAGAAATGTTTTAAAGTAAACATTTCTCTTATTTTTTGGCATAAATGATAGCAAATAACAAAAACTGCTGAGGTTTTACCTCAGCAGTTTTTGTTATCCGATAAACTGATAAATATTATAGATATTGATAAAAATAATTACAACCATTAAACCAATAAAAAGCTTGTCCACAGTTTTTTCTTCAATTTTTTTATTGAGAGCTCTTCCGGCGATACCTCCGCCAATGCCTCCTATTACCATAAAGATAAGGGTTGCGATTTCAAAATCAGGAACGCTTTTTGTTACAATGGATGATAATAAACTAGCTATCTGGGAAAAGAAAATAATATATAGAGAATTTTCAGCCGCAATTTTTGTTGTCATTGAGAAAAAGAAAAATAAAACAACAAGATTGATAGGACCGCCTCCAATGCCTAAGAAGGAGGAGAGAATTCCCAGAAAAATACCGATGGCGACACAAGCCATTAAGTTTGTTACATGGTATGTTTTAATCCGTTCTTTGTAAAGGGTATAAACTAACGTACCGACAGTTACCAGCATAAGGCAGGCAGCCTGAACAGCGCCTACTTTGTTTTTGTCTGGGCTTAGAGAAGATACGAAAGAAAACATCCATTTTCCTAAAAGCCCACCCACAGCAGCGCCCAGCGCCAATGGTAAACCTGTTTTCTGCTCAATATTAGAGCTGCCGCTTAATTTACTTTTGATTACAGAATATGTAGTCATGGAAAGTACAGTACAGCCGGATAAAAAGCTTATGGTGGCAACATCCATAACGCCAAATGCGTCAAGAACAGGCTTTATGATAACGCCGCCTCCAATACCGCAAATTGCCCCTATGATGGAGGCAAAGAAACAGATTAGAAAGAAAACTACTAATAACATAATAATACCTCACATTTTTTTATTCTATTCTATTTTAGCTTTTTTCTAGCTGTATAGCAATTATTATGTTATTATACTATGTATAATAAAAAAGATATGGATGTAAAAGGAGAGATATGACATTACGACATTTAAAAATATTTTCTGCGGTTTGTCGTTTGGAAAGCATTACTCTTGCCGCAGAAGAAATGAACATGGCGCAGCCGGCAGTAAGTTATGCAATTCGGGAATTAGAAGGATATTATGAAACAAAATTGTTTGAGCGGATGAACAGACGCTTGTATATCACGGAGGCAGGAGAGCAGCTTTTAATTTATGCAGACTCTATTTTGGCGCAGTTTGATGAGGCAAGGGACGTTTTGCGGGATATTCAGACGGTGACCAAAGTGCGAGTGGGAACAAATGCTTCTTATGGAATTAGTTATCTTCCGCAGCTGATTGCAGGATTTAAAGAAGAGTATGGGCAAATTCCCATTTATACATTAGTGGATAATTCCAGACAGATTGAGGAAAAACTAATAAGAAATGATTTGGATTTTGGAATTACAGATTATCCTTCTAATCCGCAGTTTTTTAGAAGCGTGCCTGTGGGAACGGATAAAATGATAGCAGTTTGTTCGTCTGATTATTCTTGGCAGGGTTCGGCAAAAATGGAGGAGCTTATTGAGATGCCGCTGCTTTTAAGAGAATTGGGAAGCGGCTCTCGGAGTATGGTGGAGGCTCTTCTGAGCAAATATAAAAAGAAACCGGAAATTGTAATGGAGAGCATTAGTATTCGAAGCCTGATTGAAGCATGTGCCAAAGGAATGGGAGTTTTGCTTCTCACAAAATCAGTTTTAGAGCCTTATATGAAAAGCCATCATTTAAGAGAAATTAAAATTACAGATGAAAGTATTGTGAGGGAATATTATTTTGTATATCATAAGAGCAAATTTCTGACAAAAAGTATGAAATGCTTTCAAGAATTTGTTTTGGAGAACAGATAGGAGAGTTTTATGGAATTATATGAGTTAAAAGAAGAGCAGGAAAAGGTAATTTTGGTCGGTGTGCAGACAAGAGAAAACGATGATACGGAGGACTCCTTGGAAGAGTTGAAGGAGCTTGTAAAAACAGCCGGTGCAGAGGTTTTAGGTACTGTTATACAGGCAAGAGAAGCCGTTCATCCGGGGTATTATGTGGGAACAGGCAAGCTGGATGAAATCCGTATGATGCTTGACGGATACGGAGCTACGGGAATTGTCTGTGATGATGAGCTTTCTCCTTCACAGATAAATAATCTGGAGCGAGAATTGCAGTGTAAAATCATGGACAGAACCATGGTGATTTTAGACATTTTTGCGGCAAGAGCAAATACCAGTGAAGGTAAAATACAGGTAGAGCTGGCGCAGCTTCGATACAGAGCTGCACGCTTAACAGGACTTGGAAATTCCATGTCAAGACTGGGAGGAGGTATAGGAACAAGAGGACCGGGAGAGAAAAAGCTGGAAATGGACAGACGTCTGATTAAGCTTCGGATTTCTCAGTTGAAAAAAGAGCTGGAGCAGGTAAAACGACACAGACAGGTTTTACGTGAAGGAAGAAGCAGAGAAAATATTATGACAGCAGCGATTGTAGGTTATACAAATGCAGGAAAATCCACGCTTTTAAATACGCTGACAGATGCAAAAGTTTTAGAAGAGGATAAGCTTTTTGCCACCTTAGACCCGACTACCAGAATTTTAGAATTACCGGGAAAACAGAAACTTTATTTGACAGATACCGTAGGATTTATCAGAAAGCTTCCCCATCATTTAATTGAAGCTTTTAAAAGTACCTTAGAAGAAGCAAAGTATGCAGATTTCATTATTCATGTAGTGGACATTTCCAATCCCCAAAGGGAAAAGCAGATGTTTGTGGTATATGAAACATTACAGGAATTAGGGGTAGAAGATAAAAAAATTGTTACATTGTTTAATAAGCAGGATAAGCTTCAGGATGCTGAAACCATAAGAGATTTTAAAGCAGATTATATTGTGAAGACAGCCATAAAAACAGGGCAGGGATTGGAAGAATTAAAGGAAGTTCTGGAAAAAATATTGACAGAAAATCAAATATATCTGGAAAGAATTTTAGATTATCAGGAAGCAGGACAGATACAGCTTATTCGAAAATATGGACAGCTGATTTCAGAGGAATATACGGACAAAGGAATTGAAATAAAGGCGAGAGTTCCCCAGAATATATACGGAAAAATAGGAGGAAGATAAAAAGAGGAGGCTGTTTTATACAACAGCCCCTCTTTTCGCTAAAAATTATTTATTTTCTTTTGCAGCCTCTGCCATTTTCATAGCACGAACTTTTAACGGCAGACCGAATAAAGTGATAAATCCGTCTGCGTCATGGTGGTCGTATAAATCACCTGTCGTAAAGGATGCAAGAGACTCATTATACAGGCTGTAAGGAGAAACAGTACCTGCTTTAATGATGTTGCCTTTATAGAGTTTTAATTTTACTTCTCCGGTTACATACTTCTGTGTGCTTTCCACAAATGCCTGAATTGCTTCACGCAGAGGTGTGAACCATTTTCCTTCGTAAACGATTTGAGCAAATTGACTTCCTAATTTCTTTTTCATTTCCATTGTGTCACGGTCTAAAATCAATTCTTCCAGCTGTGCGTGAGCTTCCATAAGAATTGTTCCGCCGGGAGTCTCATATACACCACGGGATTTCATACCTACAACACGGTTTTCTACAATATCAATAATTCCGATACCATTGGCGCCGCCTAATTCATTTAATTCTGTAATAATTTCAGATACCTTCATGGATTTTCCGTTTAATGCAGTAGGAACGCCCTTTTCAAAAGTAAGAGAAATTTCAGTTTCTTTGTCCGGCGCTTTCTGAGGAGTTACGCCCAGAACCAGTAAATGTTCATAATCCGGTTCAGCAGCAGGATCTTCCAATTCCAGACCTTCATGGCTGATATGCCATAAGTTTCTGTCACGGCTGTAACTGTTGCTCATATTAAACGGAAGGTCAATACCATGTGCTTTACAGTATTCCATTTCATCTTCACGGGACTGCATGGTCCATACATCTGTCATACGCCATGGAGCGATGATTTTTAAATCAGGAGCAAGCGCTTTAATTCCTAATTCAAAACGGATTTGGTCATTTCCTTTTCCCGTAGCTCCGTGACAGATAGCGACAGCGCCTTCTTTTCTTGCAATTTTTACTAATTCTTTTGCAATAGGCGGACGAGCCATAGAAGTACCTAACAGATATTTATTTTCGTAAACAGCGCCTGCCTGAACGCAAGGAACAATATAATCATCACAAAATTCATCTACAATATCTTCAATATACAGCTTTGAAGCGCCGGATAAAGCTGCACGTTCTTCCAAACCATCTAATTCTGAACCCTGACCACAGTTGATGCAGCAGCAGATAACCTCATAATCAAAATTTTCCTTTAACCAAGGAATAAGAGCTGTTGTATCTAAACCGCCTGAATATGCTAAAATAACTTTTTCTTTCATAACGAAATCCTCCAAAGAATTATTTTGTATGAATGTAATATACACCTAAATAAATAATTATGCAATAGTTTTTTTAAAAAAATAGAAAAAAACTCATAAAACAGATAAAAATAGAATAAATATACAACTGTATGCAAGGTTAGATATGAATAAAAAAAGAAATAAAGGTAAAAATATGAAGAGAAAATAATGGAGGAAAATGAAAATGTGGGGAATTTTAATTGCATTGCTGTCAGGAGCGCTTATGAGTGTACAGGGAGTTTTTAATACGGAGCTGACAAAGCAGACAAGTCTTTGGGTTTCAACAGGGTGGGTGCAGATTTCAGCATTTCTTGTTTGTGTGGCAGCATGGTTGTTTACGGGACGTGAGTCCGTGGGAGCTTTGATGAAGGTCGAAAATAAGTATATACTTTTGGGTGGAGTAATCGGAGCTTTTATTACTGTAACAGTTATTCAGAGTATGTCCTCTTTAGGACCTGCCAAAGCGGCAATGCTGATTGTAATCGCACAGCTTGCAGTGGCATATTTTATTGAATTATTTGGGATGTTCGGTGTGGAAAAGGTGGATTTTCAATGGAGAAAGCTTTTGGGAATGGCAATCGCTATTGCGGGCATCGTTATTTTCAAATGGGAAAAATAGACAAAAACAGCCGGTTGCTTACGGCTGTTTTTTGGATTGCAGGGAAAAAAGAATAGTGCTATACTGAAGCTACATTTCAAATAGGCAAATCGGTGTTTCTGCCGTAATACCCATAAAACGTATTAGAACACAAAAAAGTTTATGTATTTTTTAGAAAAGAAGTTATCAATTTGATATTGTAAAGAGATTGCAAATTCGTTACAATAGACATAGTTGTACGAAGTCCTCTTTACAAGCTCGTAAGGAGGTAATTGTATGATGAAAGCAAAAAATATCTTATTTATAATGCTTATGGGCATAATATGTCTTGTTTTTAGTTCCTGTAATTCCCCAAAAGAGGAAACGGTTGTGATAGAGCAGTCGGAAGAAAAACAGAATAAACCAAAAACAGAGGAACATTCTGAACAAGAAGAAGCTTGGATATGGGTAGATGTCAGCGGAGCAGTGAGCGCTCCGGGGGTATATTGTCTGAAACAGGGTTCCAGAGTATTTGAGGCAGTTCAGGAAGCCGGAGGCTTTTTGGAAAATGCAGATACAACGGGAATTAATCAGGCTTCTGTTTTATCAGACGGGGAAAAGCTTCAAATCTATACAATAGAAGAAGTACAACAAATGGAAGTACAGCCTGAAATGTTTTCCGGCTCATCGGAAAATACAGAAAGCGGTGGTAAAATTAACATAAATACAGCCGATTTGACAGAGCTTCAGGAAATTCCGGGAGTAGGAGAAAAAAAGGCACAGTCCATTATGGAGTATCGGGAAGCCTGCGGAGGTTTTCAGAATATTGAACAGCTTCAGGAGGTACCGGGGATTAAAGGGAAAACATTTGATAAAGTCAAGGATTACATAACAGTAAAATAAGGAGAATATAGATGAGCAAGCGTGTATTAGTAGTAGACGATGAGAAACTGATTGTAAAAGGAATACGTTTTAGTCTGGAACAGGAAGGAATGGAAGTGGATTGTGCTTATGACGGAGAAGAAGCACTGGAAAAAGCTAAAGAGAAGGAATATGATATGATTCTTCTGGATATTATGCTTCCGAAGCTTACAGGACTGGAGGTCTGTCAACAAATCAGAGAGTTTTCATCTGTTCCCATTATTATGCTAACTGCAAAAGGGGAAGATATGGATAAAATTTTGGGGCTTGAATACGGTGCGGATGATTATATCACAAAGCCTTTTAATATTCTGGAGGTAAAAGCACGTATTAAAGCGATTATGCGAAGAATGCGTAAAGAAGAAGCAAAAGAAAGCTTTGGAAAAACATTGGTATCGGGAGACTTGAAATTAGACTGCGAAGGCAGAAGAGTATTTATCGCAGGGAAAGAAATTAATCTGACTGCAAAAGAATTTGATGTATTGGAGCTTTTGGCAAAAAATCCAAACAAAGTATACAGCAGAGAAAACCTCTTAAATTTAGTATGGGGATATGAATATCCGGGAGATGTGCGTACCGTTGATGTACATATCAGGCGTTTAAGAGAAAAAATAGAAGCTGTTCCAAGTGACCCGAAATATGTTCATACAAAATGGGGAATTGGATATTATTTTCAGGGCTAAGCTAACGCCGCAGTAGATAGATGCTATTGCGGCAATTCTTTTCTGAGGCTTTTTGAAAAGCCCTATTGATAGAGTGAGGAAATTAGAATGAAGATAAAGATGAAACTGTCATTTTTGAAGAGTCTTAGGTTTCGAGTTATGGTACTTCTGGTGATTATCGGAATTTTGCCGTGTATCATTGCAGAAAGCGTAATTGTAAGCAGTTATGAAAATCGAGCAGTAGAGCTGAAAAATATCAGCGTGAAAAATCAATGCGATATTCTGGGAAAACAGCTTATGAAGGAGGAATATTTAAAATATCCCCAGTCAGAGGTTATTAACAGTGAGTTGGCTATGTTTTCTTCCGTTTTCAGCGGAAGAATTTTAGTGATTAACCGAGATGGAAGAATTGTAAAGGATACCTATGATATTGATGAGGGAAAATATCTTCTTTCAGAGGCTGTAATTAAGTGTTTTGAAGGAGAAAATACAGGATATTATGATAAAGATAATTCTTACATTGTACAGACGGTTCCTCTGAAAAACATGATAAATAAGCAGGTAGAAGGTGTAATGCTCATTAGTATTTCTACCAGCGATATTAAAGACAGCATCGCTATTTTAAGACACAGGGCAAATTTACTGCTGTTGATTATTTGTGTATTTGTTTTAATTTTAGGTTTTGTATGGTCAAAAACATTGGTTCGTCCATTCGCACGAGTTGGAAAAGCTATTGAAGAATTGACGGACGGGTATTTAGATGAAGAGATTTCAGTGCCGGATTATACAGAAACGGAGATGATAAGCAGTGTTTTCAATAAAATGCTGAAGAAAATGAAGGTTTTAGACGACTCCAGACAGGAATTTGTGGCAAATGTGTCTCATGAGCTGAAAACACCGATGACATCGATAAAAGTTCTGGCGGACTCTCTTGCAGGACAGGAGGATGTTCCCGTAGAGCTGTATAAGGAATTTATGCAGGATATCGCAGTTGAGATTGATAGAGAGAATAAGATTATTACAGACCTGTTGTCTTTGGTGAAAATGGATAAAAAGGCATCAGAGCTTAATATTGAGAAAGTAAACATCAATGAGCTCATGGAAAATATTTTAAAGAGACTGAAGCCGATTGCTGATAAAAAGAAGGTGGAGCTGGTATTAGAAAGCTATCGTCCCATTGTTGCAGAGATAGATGAGGTGAAGCTGAGTCTGGCATTATCAAATTTAGTAGAAAACGGTATTAAATATAATGTGGAAGACGGATGGGTACATGTGACTTTAAATGCAGACCATAAATATTTTTATGTTTCCGTAGAAGACTCGGGAATTGGTATCCCACAGGAGTCCATTGACCGTATTTTTGAAAGATTTTATCGTGTGGATAAGTCACACTCCAGAGAAATCGGCGGAACAGGTCTGGGACTTGCTATTACGAGAAATGCCATTGTTATGCACAGAGGTGCGATTAAGGTAAAGAGCGAAGAGCATAAAGGAACTACGTTTTCAGTGAGAATTCCGTTAAATTATATTGGATAGGAGGCATACAGGTGAAAGGAAAAAGACAGGGCATCCTGTTTCTTTTGCTCTGCTTTGTTATAGTGGCTGTAACAGGGTGCAGCAAAAAGGAAGAAAAAAATGAAAAAAGAGAATATCAAATGTATTACTTGTCGCCTACGGAAAGTTCTTTGGAAACGGATGAGTATAAGCCGACAAAAAGGACAACAGAGGCAATGGTAAAGGAAATCGGCGAGATGCTGGATGAAACGCCGAAAAAAGAGGAACATTTTCGACTGCTTCCAAAAGATGTAAATATTTTGGAGTGCAGTTATGATGGAGAAAAGGTTGTTGTTAATTTTAATGAAAATTATAAAAAAATGAAAAATACCAGAGAAATTCTGGTAAGAGCAGGTATTGTAAAAGCATTTACCCAGATACCCGGAGTTGAGTATGTGGAATTTACAGAGAACGGAGCGCCCATGACAGACTCAGAGGGTGTGGAAATCGGGAAAATGGATAGGAATACCTTTGTAGAAAATGAAGGTGAAAATGTAAACTCTTATGTACACAGTAATCTGAACCTCTATTTCGCAGATGAAAGCGGAAGCAGCTTGGTGAAAGAGACGGTTTCGGCATATTATAACAGCAATGTTCCGGTGGAACGGGAAGTGGTGGAAAGATTGCTGAAAGGCCCTAAGACAGAGGGGTTAAAACCCACCTTATCACCGAATACAAAAATTTTAGGCGTTTCTATTGTAGAAGGAATTTGTTATGTAAATCTGGATAAAAGTTTTTTGACAGACTCCATGGATGTGCAGGAAAAGCTTCCGATATACTCTATTGTCAATTCTCTTACAGACGCATGTAACATTCGTGCTGTGCAGATTTCAGTGGAAGGAGAAACAAAGGTTACGTTTCGGGAAACCATGAAATTAGACGAGCCGTATCATGCAGATTACGGATTGCTAAAGGAGGAAGAAAGTGAGTAAAAGACCATTATGTGGGGCTGCCCTTTTATGGGCAGTCATGCTGTGGCTTTTGGGACAGATGCAGGTTTCGGCGTTCACTTTTCAAACGCCGAAGCTTCCTCTTAAAATTCCTCTGGAAAAAGCAGCAGTAAGCGGAGAAATTTATAAGAAAGAAGAATTTACTCTTTATACAAATCTTTATATCAAGAATGCAAATCTAACTATAAATTCAAAACAATATTCCATAGATGATGTAAAAGTTCATATAAAAAGAGAAAAGTGCAGCACTGCCTTTTGCTGTGGGGACAAGGTTTTCGTAAAAGGAAGGTTGGAGGAAATTCCTCTGCCTGCTAATCTGGGACAGTTTAATGAAAGGGTTTATAACTATGCCAGAGGGATAAAATGGTATCAGTCCGGGGAGTCTGTACAAGTGTTGAAAAAGAATTTTAATCTGTTTTTAAAATGGCAGAACAAGATTAAAGAAATGTGGATAAAAGGGATTTCAAAAGTTGTTCCGGAGGATAAAATTGGATTTTTTGAGTCTGTTTTGTTAGGAGAAAAAAGAAATTTGGACAGTAGTCAGAAGATATTGTTTCAAATTATGGGATGCTCTCATATTTTAGCCATTTCAGGACTGCACCTTTCTATTATGGGAGGAGGACTTTTAAAAATTTTGCAGAGACTTTCCGTTCCCTTTTGGGCAGCAGGGAGCATTTCTATGATTGCAATGATTTTATATGGAGGTCTTACAGGCAGCGGAGCGGCAGTCATGCGGGCGGCAATTATGTTTTCAGTCTGGATTGGAGCATTGATTTGGAAAAGAACGTATGATTTTTTATCTTCAGCAGCCTTAGCCTGTATTTTACTCCTCATAAAATCGCCGTTGTACTTATACGACAGCAGCTTTTTATTGTCTTTTGGTGCAATTTTAGGCTTAGGTCTTGTTCAACCTGCACTTTTTTCAAAGAAAATGCAGAGAGGAAAGAAGACATTAGGAGAGAAAATCAAAAATCTTTTTATGGATGGAATAAAGGGAGGAATTGCCGTATGGGCAGTGCTGTTGCCTATGATGATGTATTTTTTTTATGAAATCTCCGTGTTTGGAATAATTATAAATCTTTTGGTTCTTCCAACCGCAGGAATTTTACTGATATCCGGTTGTGTAGGAAGTCTTTTGGGAATGTGTGGAATTATTCCCTTGGGAAAACTTGTTACAGCGGCTGCGCTGTTGATTTTAGAAGCTTATATAAGTGTAGGAAAGGCCATTCAGAATATCCCTTTTGCAGTATGGATTACAGGAAAACCGGCTTTGTGGAAGTGTGTGTGCTATTATGTAGTTCTTTTTCTGGTATTGTGGATAAAGAAAGAAAAACAGTGTAGAAAATTTTTTTATGGAATATTAGTATTCTGTATTTTGCTTTTGTATGGAAAGCTTCCGTGGGAAACGAGAAGTCTTACGTTCTTAGATGTAGGGCAGGGAGATTGTATTTGTATCCATACGGATAACAGAAGCTGTTTTCTCATAGACGGTGGCAGCAGCAG
>UMES01007972.1_pt1 | contig 10560 bp, 16 predicted proteins | sample 1964791 | NCBI WGS metagenome assembly UMES01 (sample SAMEA4836024, study PRJEB28245) | human gut metagenome | biome: gut microbiome; material: fecal sample | place: Denmark | collected 2008
CACAATCTAGCCCAGTCTATATCGGATGTATCCTGGTCAAAATTTACCACACAGCTAGAATATAAAGCCCAGTGGTATGGAAAAGTAATCAAGAAAGTGGATACGTTCTATGCGAGCAGCCAAATCTGTCATTGTTGCGGATATAAGAATGAAGGAACAAAAGATTTAAAAGTAAGAGATTGGACCTGTCCAAAATGCCATTCAAATCATGACAGAGATGTAAATGCATCCATCAATATATTGATGCAAGGCATATTAGCAAATTAAACATAAACAAAAACAACCGCAGGAGCTGCGGGGATAGCTTGGTAAGAAAGGTTTCGATAGAAGCCTGTTCCCAAGAATCTTGTCACTTCAGTGATGAGAGGTTCAATCAGGTATTTAAAATCACCAAAGAAATATCGAATGATGGAGGATTAAGATGAAAAGGGCAGTTGAAGAAATCTTAAAGTTTAATGAAGAAAGAGATTGGGATCAATTTCATAATCCAGAAAATTTAGCTAAATCGATTAGTATTGAGGCAGGAGAGTTGTTGGAATGCTTTCAATGGAATAATGAATATGATAAGCAACATGTTTGTGAAGAACTGGCAGATGTGATGAATTATTGTATTTTAATGGCCAACAAACTAGGTGTGGATATGGAAGAGATTTTGTTGATGAAATTAGAACAAAATAAAAAGAAATATCCGGTAGAAAAGTGTAAAGCATCTTCTAAAAAGTACACAGAACTGATAAAATAGGGGTATGTTAGACATCGAGCGATTACAATTCTTAGATTTATATAGTTTTGAACTACGATTGGATTATTTTGAGAAGATTTTAGAGTTTACGAGTTCTTCTTATTCCTTTTATTGGTTAGAGGCCATATTAAATTTAATGATTTATAAGGATACAATTGAATTTAATGAAATCTTGGATGAAATGATTTCTTTAGCCTATGAGGATGTGGTAGAAAAAGGGTATCATTTGGGTCCGTTGATTCATCAAAAGCGTACAAACGCATTGGAAAATGCGATTTTAAGCATCCAAAAGTATTTGCCTGAAAATTGCTCGAAACAAGAAATTATCATTTGTGTGAAACAACATGATGAAGATTTAAAGGAATATAAGAAATTATTGATCATGCAGACACCATATCGTTTATTATCGAGTTTTTTGGTGGATGTAGGTGGTAATGATCCAATTTGGAATCGGCCTAAGGATATTATAGAAACAATTAAAGATTATAATGAAAAATATAGACTTCCATATATCATAGAAAATGACAGGGGCCTTAAAAGAAGAGTTATTGTTCAACCAGAATGGAGAGATTTCTTAATGACTAATTATCGTGTTATTATGGAATGGGTCCATGATGAAAAAATCAAGTATCTAGAAAAGCGTAAGATTGAAGAGAGTGCATCTTAGGATGTGCTTTTTCTTTTGGTGAAAATAAAAAAGTCTATAGCTAGACTTACTTTTATTTGTGTCTTAAGTACAACGCATAAATTAATTTTGCGATTCCTATGGAGATAAAAAATGTTCCTAATCCTTCTAGCATTATGAATGTATCTGTCCTTTCTTAATATATATTACACAGTTTGTCGGAAAGAGAAAATATAATTTTAAGATATAAATAAGATATAATCTGTATAAAAAATAAAACTCCTTTATGTAAAGGAGTAATTGATAAATGGTACGAAAGCCGTTCAATAAATCGAACTTCTAAGCATTTTAAAAGTAAATATTTTCAGTTTAGCAACTATCAAATTGGTAGTTGCTTTTTCTGCTTTTGTGATGCCTAGAGGGGTTTTGTATGTCATGTCATGGGAAAGGACTTTTAATCGTTTTTTTGTCAAGTATCGACTTGAAGAAGAGTTAAAGCGTATCGAACATTGGATAGATTTTAGAGAATTTTATCACAATATTTATCTATATCTGAGATCTCCAAACATGCTTTCAGAATCTCTGGGGTGTGGCGGAAGTACTAAAGATACATGTTTAGATACAGTATGCAAATGGGATGAAGAATGTGAACTGTATCAGGAAGAATCAAGTGCAATTATAGCTATGAGTTTAGATCAAAGAAAACAATTTTTTGATTTATATGTTTTACATAAGCCAATTCAAGGCAATCAGAATTGGCGGTTAAAAGATGATCTTTTAGTGTTGTTTGCTTCTAACGATAGGGATTATGTATTTTCAGATGTCATTCTTACTGAATACGAAGCAATCAAATTGAATTTTGACGAAACATTCCAATCTGATTTCCAAAAAAGAAAAGAAAGTTTCACAGAGATTTTAAATAATAAATCTTATCTTTTACCTGATAAATGGAAAAATACAGATTTTGAATGTGGAGGAAATGGATATCGAAGAAGACACCTGATTTTTCTTGCGGATATGTTTGAAGAAGGTGATCTTGCAGAAAGCGATTTTAAATCCATCGCAAGTGTTCTTCCGTATGGAAAAAAATACGTGAAATTTGTTTTGGAACAAATTAATAACAACTAAATATTAAAAATTGACAATAAAAAAATGAGTACGCCAATACTCATTAATTTATAAAACTCAACAAGATTAATTAATTAACAAGATTAACAAAAAAATCTCTTTACTACATTCATTGTATTAATCTTGTTTGAGTTTGTCAAGGCTTTAAACAAGATGCGTCACGAGCCTTATCCTCGCCATGACCTGATTGATTCAGTGAGCAAGGAAATACGTGCTAAATCTATTGGTATGCTGTTACCAGTAGAGGATGAATGAAAGATGATATGATTCATTGGTTTGAAATTATTACAGCTATTTGAATGCTTTCAACTCGTATCATCTTGAGAATTTCCGACAATGAACGGAGGCGGATGTATATAGTCATGATGTGCATTTGTCTTTAGTGAGATAGTGTCAGTCGAAGACTCACGTAAAACAAATAGACTGGGGTGGACACGCTGATGAGAGACATTTACGACAGTATGGGTAGCGTTGTATTTATCTGCTATACAGTTAAGAGACTAAAAGATGAAAGAGCAAAGAGCAAGTAATCTCTGTTATGTAGATACGTAAATGCTGGCGACAGAGTGCATGGCTATGAAACGACACAATGACAGGTGACGGGAAAGTTCCTTGAATTCAAATCGGATGAATATACTTCTTATGGCATGATGATTCCATGCTGTAAGGGAAAAGTGTATTCTCCTCTTCCAAATCAAGGTTCAAGGAAAGTAAGTATAAGCTTGATTGTGATAAATATTAAATGATGATTTAAATAGAAAGTAGGTTGATAAATATGAAATCATTAGAATTAAAGGCGTTAAAGATGAATGACAATTTTCCTTTAATTATCTCTTTAAATGGAAAAGTCGAATGGGAGTTGGATGATAATAAGGATATAGTGGACAGTCACCTTGTTAATCGTGATGATGCTAGATGCACATTTTCTACGATTTCTCAAACTATGCTGTATCCTTCTTATGATAAAGCCAAAATAAGATCTACATTAAATTATTTTTTTAATGTTTGTGATGAAAGTCTAAGCCCACAATGTATGTGGGGGACAGATGACTGTGATTATATGAGTTTGTTTTTAGAGTATCATATCTATAGTGAATTTGAGTTTGATAAAAATGTAGAAAAAATGATTAATATGTTCCCTGAATTACTTCATTCTGAAAATGTTCTGCTAGATATTCCTAAAGATAAAAAGATCAAGAATTTGGTATATATGATTGAAGTTGCATATCCTGTTACTTGGACGATTGATTTCATTGAATGTGATGAATTATGTGGGATGAAATTTAACAGCATCAAATTAAAAAGCCATGATGGAGTTTCGCTTTTAGTAAGAACTGATAAAGATAACGTTTTGTATGATTATGTAGTAGAAGTGATAACAAAAGATGGAAATCATGCTTATGGCTGCGGTGATGATCTGGATGTCGCATTAGCAACCTTTAATGAATATGTCGAATCGAGTAGTTGCTGATTCTGACTTTAGAAAGGTGATTTATATGAGCAGTGAAAAAATGAAGGGATGTGTATTGAATGAAAATTTTGTTAATGCCAGATAATCCTCTAAATGAAATTGATTCACTAGTGGATATTCAAGAGAAACAGGCAAAAAAGCTTAAAGATTCAAGAGTAATTTCTATAATTTCCTTAGTCCTGATGCTTTATACCTGTATAGTGGGAAATTATCCTTTATCGCCAGATATTGAAATAAGGGATTGTTTTGAATTGATGGAAGCATTCTTGGTGATTGCAATTATTTCTATGGCTTTTTCAATTTATTACCAACATTGTTTAGACAAAACCATGAATAAAATATCTACTTTAAAAGATCATTATATTTTTTATTCAGCATACTATATGCTACTTGATTTATATGATGGAAATCGCATATGTTATAGCGATATATGTGATATTGCTTACCGTGATGAGCATTTATTTAACCTGAACGATAGATTCTTTTCACTTTATTTTGATCAAGATAAGGCGGATAAATGGAATGATATTCATCATATGAACATAGATTGTTTTATAAAACGAAATAAATTTAATTGCCATGCTGATGAGTTAGATTTTAATGATAAAAACAAACAATGTTTTAATGATTATAAAATTGAGAGTATATTTTCGTTAGCGAACATTTCTTATTTTGATATATGTAAATTGGCAGTATTTGATGTACTGGATTTTGATGATTTAATTAATGTTCTTTCTATATTTTTAAAAAACAAACTAGAACAGGATGATAATGACCATATTACTAAATCTAAAGATCTGAATTTTTATGGAAGATCAATCAGTGAAGAAATATCAACTAAATATACTGCTGATACTTGAAAATAAAAAAAGATGGCAGTACTGCCACGTAGGAAGGAGTGTTGTTGATGAGGGAAAAACCAAATACTAAAAATCAAAGAGATAAAACGATTTTTGAATTGACTGATGATTTACGAAAAGATGAGAAAGTTTATCTAAGATTTTTGGTAGTATCAATGATTCTAGAATGTTTGATTTTTATACCTTTATGTAATTTGATAGGGACATCATATTTTGAACCGTTTATCCAGTATATATGTCTAATAGGGATAATTATGATTTTGACATGGATATGTTCATTAAATTGGATTACCTTGAATTGTTCTAGAGTACCAAAATGGTTTTACTTTATTTCTACTTTTGCATCTATGTCTGTTATATTTTCAATCATTATTATAGTGTGCTAATCAACATGATACACACACTTAACAATAAAAACGTCATTGCTATTTCAAATTTGTTGATGAAAAATTCTCTAGTAATAATGTTTTTCATAGAATGTAAAATGTAATAAATGTACATATAATATACAGATATATGCATAAATAGGTTGAATAATTCAATGGCAGGTTTATTAAATAAACACTTTGTTCCAAATAAAGTGTTCAAGCAATATTGAATCCAGCTAAATTCGGATAAGTTATTACATGTTAGATATATTGTTGGGATTAATAGTAAAATTGATAGCTTGAAATACTGTTCAATATTGAATTCATTAACTATTGTACGATTAAATTTTATCAATATAAGCAATCCCATGTTTAATGCAAAGAATAAGATTAGTAGAGTAGGAATAGTTGGATCAGTTTTTTTCTAAATGTAAATAAAAATAAGAAATGATATAAATGTGGTTGATTGTAATTTTTCAATATAATCAAATATTTTACTAAAGATGTTGTCCATAAAGAACCTCCATAACATATATTTTACCACAGATATTAAGGCAATCTGCCTTAAAGAAAAAAGATCGATAAAATGCACACTTCAAATAAAATTTCTGCTTGCATACTTACAGGTACATTGATTCTTGAAGATAAAAAAGATGGCAGTACTGCCACGTAGGAAGGAGTGTTGTTGATGAATACTATACATTTGAAAGAGTATGAAAAGAAGTATCTCAAACATTTGATTCTTCTTTCTATAGTGGATGTAATCGTAATTATATTGTGCCTGCTTTTTAAAATTAGAATTCCTATAAAAAAATCACTATTCGATAATTTGGCATTGTTATGGATAATAGACATGTTTTTATGGTTTGCATTATTAAACGCATTTAGTTCGAAAAAGTGTAGGTATAAACCTTATCCATTTTGGTACTATGTAATTACGATTCTGAATTTAATATTGTTTACAATTTTAGTTATAAGAAGCTAAAGAAAGTTAATGAAATGTTAGAAAATTGTGAGTGAGATAGTTCATAGATAAAGAAATGGAAGCACTGCCGTATTGAAGGGAGTGATGCTAATGGGTCCCAAAGATAATGTTCAACTAATTGTTTCTATTAAGAAAAGATTAATTGGTTACTTTATAGAAGCACGTATAATTAATCAATATTTTTTTGATGATTATTCAATCATTTATTTAAAACGTATACTTCAAAAGAAGACCATATGTGATCTTGAACAAACAAACAAATTGGCTTTAGGAAATAACGAGATTTACACACACGGAATCATTCAACAAGAAAAAAATGGCGTTAATTTGTATATAAATTCAATCAAATTAAGAAAATATAAACTTTCTAAAAAAGCAGTTATTGGGAAAACTAAATCCGGACATCATAGAATTTTCGGTAAATCAGATCAACATAAATTAAGGCAATCTGCCTTAAAAAGAGAAGTTGTCTAAACTGCACATTTTAAACAAAAGAAAAAGTGGCAGTGCTGCCACTTAGAAAGGAAATTATGAAAACAAAATTAAAAGAATTACGAAAAACCAACAATTTATCAATGGATAAATTGGGCAAAGAAATAAACATGTCTAGTGGCGAAATCAGTGATATTGAAAATGGTAAAAAGAAAGATCCAAGAATCAGCACCTTAATAAGAATTGCAGATTACTTTAATATCTCATTAGATGAACTAATTGGACGTAAATTAGAAAATTAAGGCAAACTGCCTTAAAAAAAGAAGGTCGATAACAATGAGAAATGTTTTAAAAAAAAGAAAAAATGGCAGTGCTGCCACGTAAGAAGGTGATAGGATGAAAAACGAATATACGGTTCATATAGTCATAAAAAAATATCTATTTGTTTATTTAATTAAAGCTTGGATAATGGATAAAAATAATACGTCAGAATTGCATTTTAAAAAATACTGTATGAAACATCAAATTGATAAAGTTGAAAAGAATATGTGCAAACCTAATTTCAATAGAAATAATGAAATAATAGGTTCATGCCAAGGCAGTTTAGTGTTAATTAAAGGAACTGTATATTTAAATATAGGAATGCTTTTAAAAAATATACATTCAGTTCCAATTGAATGTATTGGAATATCTGGAAAAGGAAAAGCAAGAAAAATCAGCAAAGTTATAAATGATTGAATGATATAAGAACCTTTTTACATTTTTGAAGAGAAAAAAAGATGGCAGTACTTCCACGTAGGAAGGTGATGGGATAAAGGATGAAGAAAAGACAATTTAAAAAATATGTTAAAGATAAGCTTCACATAAACACAGGATTTAAATCATCTTTAGAAAAAAAACAATATATGCATAATTTAAAAATATGGAATAAATTATGCTTCAATGGACAGGATGATTCAAATGTGTCTAATTCATTGGTTTTAGGCAAATCAATTCCAAGTAATGTTTATCATCCATGGGATAATTTAAAGGTATGTAAAAAATGTGGAACATATCCATTTATGGAAGGAAAATATGGTAGATATGAAAGTGGATCACCTTATCGGATTTTATGTATACATTGTGGAAGAAAAACAGAATTTTACAGTAATGTTCAATTGTTAAAACAAAAATGGAATGGTATTAATTAAGGCAAATTGCCTTAAAGAAAGAAGGTTGATAAAATGCACACTTTAAATAAATTATCTGCCTGTATACTTACAGGTACATTGATTCTTTCTGGAATGACATCCACTGTCAAAGCGGATGAAACCAGAATTAATACAGATCACAACACGTATTACATCGGTAATGTCGAATATAACGAAGATGGAACGATTGTAGATGCAAGCCATGTATGTAATATGCAGGTTGAAACACCACCTACAACAGATGGAAATGACACGGAAGTAACTCCTGATCCAGAACCATCTGAGCCGACAGAGCCAGTGACTCCAGCTCCAACACCTGAGCCACAGCCACCTAAAGAGGATGGCGGTACAACAGATAAACCAGATATATCCAATCCATATAACAATAATCAAACGGAAGGTACAGAAAAACCTGGCAAGCCTGAGACATCAACAGGAACGATCACAATTATTCCTGATGAGAATGAGGGTAATGAGAAGGTTGATGTTTCAACTAACCAAACTGTATCGACAGGATATATCAGTTCCGTTAAAAATGCACTGAAATATGAATCACTGCTTACAAAAGACTGGAGCAAATTTATATTAGCAGGTAATCCATTCGCATTACCACAATGTACATATTATGCATGGTCTAGATTTTATCAGGTGTACGGTTTTTCAAGCGGTGCATTTGGAAACGGAAAAGATAATGCCAGAGAGATAGTTGCTGTTCATGGCGATAAATTTAGCTTGAGCAGTACACCAAGCGGAGGGGCTGTGTTCTCGGCTCAGGCAAACACGCTTTATCCTCAATATGGTCACGTAGGTTTCGTTGAAGCCTTTGACGGAACAAATCTGTGGATCAGCGAAGGAAATTATACGCTGAGCAATGGTGATAATGGATACATCCATATTTACCGAACTACATTTCAAGCATTCAAAGCTATGTATCCTGATGTAGTATTTGCAGTACCGAATGGTTCTGTGTTGGAAAGTTCGTTGCTATCAGATTTAAGTTTATATTCTATGGACAGTGGATTGAATATAACAAATATCAGTGCCGATGATTCAAAAGTAAATGTGAAAAAGTTGAAATACAAAAGCACCAAAAGAAAAAACACCATCTATTATGAAAATGGTGAGAAGATACAGCAGTATAAATTCAAATCTGCTGACGAGAAAGTAGTTTCTGAGGTGTGATAAATGTCTGATACGTTAGTGCTTGTAGTCATATTTCTTATGTTATTAGTAGGTGCTTTAGAGAAATTATTTCCACAAAAACTAAATATGTGTAAAATCTTACTTTGTATAATTAGTTTAATATTGACTATCATTTCTTTTTTAACATTCTGAATAAAAACTTTATTTTTTTTGAATATAATAAATATTTAAACACACGCCAAATACATCCAAAAAATATAAAGTAAAAAATGATTAGAATTATGGGATGTATAGCACTATTTGGATTTTACAAAAGAGAATTTGCTGTATATGAGAAACTAACAAGTACATTTAATGAAAGGTACACAATAATTAGTAAGGAGCTGAAAATGAGATGATTTTGCAAACTCAAGATAAGATAGTAGCTATTATAGTAAGTATAATACTATTCATAACTGCAATTGTAATCATTGCATGGACTATTTTAAATATCATTATATGGAATAAAGTTTTGAATATTTTCTAGAAGGGTATGATTATGAAAACATCGCTAATAAAAATATGTATGTATTTTATCGAAACATTATTTTCAATATCATTCTTTGTTTTCTTGGGAATGCTTGCTTTGAAAATATTTATTGTATTGGTTATTTAATTTAGTAGTTACAATTGCTGTACAACTTATACTAGCTGCAATATATGTAATAACAATATCGAAGTAGGGTTTGATGTATTCAGCAATTAACTCGTAATCTTCTGGTGAGATTGAATTATCACGATATTTATTAATTAGATAGGTAATAAAAACATCATATCCTGATTCTTTAATACCTAGAAAATATGCTATTGCAACAACAGATAAAAATGTATAGATAAAATCCAATAGATTGATAGTCCATTTGTGGGAAATATCTTTATTAAAATAAAGTTTAACAAGAAGAAATTTATAGATATGTAAGCTTAGGTATAGAATAACTAAAGCAAGAAATGCTCCTATAACATAGTTGAAGTAATCCCATTTTATGTTTAGTTTAAACACTTCATGATTCATTACTATAACACTCACTACCATGTGACAAATAGGAATGTAAAAATGTGAATTAATAAAAAATAAAATGTATGTACCAATGATTGTTTTCCATTATGAAATAGATAAACAATATAATCTATTATTTTTGAAATTGTTTGAATGATTATTTCCATGATTTACCTCCAACATTAAATATATTTTATCATAAGTTAGGTTCACTGATGCACCTATCTGAAATGAGGTGATGTTATGTTAGACATAAATAAAATAAAGAATTTAATGAACACAAAGAAAATAACTATGTATCGATTAGCTAAAATTTGTAACGTGACAAAATCAAGGGTTATTAGAGTTCTGAATGGTACAACAAAAAATCCTCATATTGATATAGTGATATCTATTGCTAAAGCCCTAGAGGTTACTATAGATGAAATTGTAATAAAAGATTTAAGTAAGTCGAAAGAAGGTTGATAAATATGATTGTTATTAGTTTAAACCGGCTGATGAGAAAGTAGTTTCTGAGGTGTAGAGTGTTCGATGTAATTTATTTTGGCTTAACAGATACATTGGTGACATGTTAATATAT
>UMES01041615.1_pt1 | contig 10519 bp, 5 predicted proteins | sample 1964791 | NCBI WGS metagenome assembly UMES01 (sample SAMEA4836024, study PRJEB28245) | human gut metagenome | biome: gut microbiome; material: fecal sample | place: Denmark | collected 2008
GAGCTGATGGACGATTTTGATGTGTTCATCGCAAAGGACGCTCAGACCTACCGCTATCTGATTAACAACAGTAATTTTGAAAGCTATATCCAAGTAGTCAAGGTAGACGCAGAAACGGGCAAGACCATTCCCTATGCGGGCGCAGGATTCCAGATTTACGATCCGTCCGGCAATCTCATCACGATGGAGTTTACCTATCCTACCCCGACAACCGTTGACACTTTCTATACCGACGCTAACGGCTCGCTCGTAACGCCGGAAACACTGCCATACGGTCAGGGCTTTTCTATCGTTGAGGTACAAAGCCCTTTTGAGAATGTGCCTTACGGAAGCTGGTATATCCGTGAGATCAAGCAGCCGACCGGATTCGTGCTTGACGAAACGGTCTATGATGTGAACATCTCAGAGAATGAGCAGGTCGTTGAGATTGAAATCGTCAATAAGCTGGTGCGTGGCAACATCGCTCTTACGAAGGTGGACGCTGAATATACCGATACGAAGCTGACGGGCGCTGTATTTGAGGTCTATAAGGACTCCAACGATAACGGCGAGCTGGACAGCGAGGACGAGCTGATCGGCACACTGACCGAAAAGGAAATCGGGCAGTATGAAATGAACGATCTGCTCTATGGGCGCTACTTCATTTTGGAATCAGCAAGCCCGGATTCGTATATCCGTGACGAGGGTGTGTACGAGGTATTCATCGACACGGACGGTAAGACCTATCAGGTGGAAAACACGGAGGGCAAAGGCTTCGCAAACGAGCCTATGCGTGGAAACCTGAAAATCGTAAAAACATCGTCTGACGGAAAGGTGGAAGGCTTCGCTTTCCGCATTACCGGAGCAAACGGCTATGATGTTACCCTTGAAACAGACGAAAACGGCGAGATTTTCCTTGAAGGACTGCGGATCGGCGAGTACAAGATTTCCGAAGTGAACAATTCGGCTTCCGCTATGTATATCCTGCCTGCCGACAAGGAGGCTGCGGTACAGACAGGCTCTACCACGGTCGTTGAAATGCACAACGAGCTGAGAGATACGCCGAAAACCGGAGATGACAGCAAGCTCAGTCTTTGGCTTGTCCTTGCGGGTGTGTCGGCAGCCGGCATAGCAGCCTGCGGTATTCTCGGATTTAAGAAAAAGAAGAAAAAGGAGGGTAACTAATGGAACTGAAAGCGATCATCGGAATTGCTTTGGTCGTCTTTATCGTAGGCGGCTTTATCTTTTTGCAGATCCGTAACAGAAAGAAAAAGTAAGAACTTCTGCGGGGGCGGGGCTTAAAAACTCCGCCCCTTCTTCTATTTTGGGAGGCTTATAATGAGAAACCTGAAAACGATTGAAAACCGAGTGCTTGCGGTGTTAAAGGAACACCCCGAAGCACGAAATGACGATATGAAGCTGTACCTGCTTATCAGCAAGGCGTGTATCTATGATACCCACGGTATCAGCCATTTCAGCTTTGAAGATGTGATGAGCAATTACAAGGCTTACGGTATCCCCTGCTTTGAGAGTATCCGAAGGACAAGGCAGAAGATTCAGGCGAAATATCCTGAACTCGGCTGTTCCCCCGAAGTACGCAGGGCAAGGCACAAAATGCAGCGTGTCTATTCCGACTACGCTAAAAGCTAAGATGGGAGGTAAAAGAAAATGGCAGCTAAGAAAAGCACAAACACCGCTTTGCAGCAGAAAGTAAAGGTGCTGGCGAAGCTCTATGATTCCGGCTGTAAAACCGAAAAGGATTTGAAGGCGCTGAGCCTGCAAAGTATTTTGAAAATCCCCGATATATCCGTTTCCGATATGACGGTTATTACAGAGCTTCAGGAGCAGATCGCAAAAAACAGGCTCTTTTCCTATTTGGGAGGTGCGGATGATGAGCAAAAGTCAGAACAGAACGGTGGATAAGCATATTATCTGGAGCGATATGAATCTCAACCCTGATGATTGGCGTGACAGCTATAAGGATTTCCTTGAAATCAATGAAATCGACGGGAATCCGAATGACGAACACGGGCTGTACGAATATATGGTTGAAACCAATGGCGAGTATCTTTCCGATGAACGGGAAAATCTTAATGTCCAGCTTGCTCAGCCGATTATTGTCATCGGCGACATCGGCAGATGGAACGGCAGAGTGATGGGATACAAGATGATTGATTCCGGCAATATTAAAGATTGCCTTTATTCTGATACGGATATGACCGAGTGGTATGTAGATCGGTACGGCGACCTTCGTGCCGACGCTGTTCATCACGACGGGACAAATCACTATCTGTACCGTGTGTTTAAGGATACTGCCTCGCCGGAACAGATTGAACGCTTACAGGAAAAAATCTATTACGGCAAAGCGACAAGGGCAGATATAACAAGGGTAACAAAACGGCTCGGAGATGAAATAGCCGCAGTTTACGGCTTTCATATACCGAAACAAAGAACAGCAATGGAGCAAGCGAGGTGAGAAAATGAAAATCCGACCGCTTCATACGGACGAACAAAAATACACTTACAGGCAAAGTACGCAGATCGAGGGACAGACCGGAAGTATCGGTTATCTGCGTGGCGATTTCGGCGCAGGCGGCAAAGAGTTCTTTTCCTCTTGGTTTGATCACAGGCGGGATTTGAAAACAGATGAGTTCAAAAGCGCTCTGGACGAGGTTATCAACGCCCTTCGTTCCGAAGAATATGGGCTGTTAAAGAGCCGCACGGTTATGGCGCAGTATGCAGAGAAATATCCCGACAGCGCCTTTCAGGGCAACTATGCGACCGAGTACGGTTTCCGTACCGACACCGAAAAATACAGCTTCCTGATACGGTGCAATCCTGCCCGTGGGGACTACAATTTTTACTGCTACTGCTATGTGCGGGAATGGCTCCACCGCCATATGGAAAAGGCGAGCCGTGGAATCCGCTTTATTACGCCGGATTACAAAGAAAAATTCAAAATCCCCGATGGAGATAAAATCCGCATTACCTTGAGCGACGGAGAACAGCTTGACCGCACCTGCCGATATATTGACGACTATCATTTAGAGGTTGGCAGCAACCTCTACCATATCTGCGAGTTCGCCGAACGGATGGAGCAAAACGGCAATACCGTGATACCACTCCGTTCTTCTCTGCCGGAGCAGTGCTATGTGTTCGTGCAGACGGAAAACTGCGCCGGCATTGTCAAAAAGGGCGAAAGCGGATTTTACCGCACGGATATTCAGGGCGGCAAGCCCAGTGAAACAAACGCCCTTGTGAATGAGATGAACGAAAAACTCGGCTTGTCGAAAGGTCAGGCAGAAGCAATGAAGGCAGGCTCAATGTTCGGTTGGGATACCCCTGCTGCCGATCCGAAAAGTTATGATAAAAACGGTATTCCCGTAAAACCGAAACAGAAAGACTATGAAAGATAGGAGGTGCATAACCGATGGCACGAAAGTACGACCTGATTTCCGAGCTGTACCGCCGTACCGCACACGCTGTTGTTTCCGATGTTCAGAACTGGCAAGCCTTTTTACACTGCGCCTGCCGGAACTACCGTCTGCGCTTTGACGAGCAGCTTCTCATCTACACCCAAAGACCGGACGCAACGGCAGTGCTGGAGATCGAGCGCTGGAACGACAAATTCGGGCGTTGGGTAAACCGTGGCGCAAAGGGTATCGCCGTATTTGAGGACGCCGACCGGAGCAGGCAGCGCTTAACCCATTACTTCGATATTTCCGATACCCACGCAAGCCGCTACTCCCGCCCCGTCCCGATTTGGGAGATGAAGCCGGAATATACGGACGATGTGATCGAATCCCTTGAAAACACCTTCGGCGAGCTGGAAAACAGGGAAAGCCTTGCGGACGCTGTGCTGAGCGCCGCTAAAAACGCCGTGGAGGATAATATCCCCGACTATTTGGGCGATCTGATGTATGCCGCAGATGACAGCTTCCTCTACGGTCTTTCGGAGGATATGATTACCGCTATGTATAAGAAGGCGGTAACAAACAGCGTGGCATATATGATGATGACAAGGCTTGGGATAGATACCGAGCCGTTTTTTGAAGCGGAGGATTTCTCTGTCATTACAAATTTCAATACGCCGGAAGCCTTAAACGCCCTCGGTATTGCGTCAAGCGATATTGCGGAGATGGGGCTTGGGGAAATCTCCCGTACCGTCCTTGCCCTTGAAAGGCAAAATCGCATCATTGCGGACAGAGAGAAACCGGAATACAATAAGGCTGAAAATAAAAGCGAAAGGAGCTTTGAAAATGAACGAGCTGACATACACAATGCAGGGCGATTACAATCTTCCCGACTTGACAATGCCCAAGCAGCCGGAAGTGACTTTGGGCAGGTACGCTCAGATGAGACGGAAATTTCTCAGGGAACACCACAAAATCCGGTACTACAATCTTCTAACGAGCTGCACCCTGACACAGCATTTGGCGGAAACAGAGCAGACAGCGCTCCGCTTGGAAGAAACCCTGATGAAGCAGATGGCGGCGCAGGAGGGCTTGACCGAGAGCCTGAAAGCGGCGGATATGATGAAGTGGGTACAGGGAATGAACAATCTGAGGAACAGAGTGCAGGAGATCGTGAAAGCGGAGATCATCTTCGCTTAGATTATTACGACCGAAGCAACGAGGACAAGAGCCTGCCGTTTTTCGGCGGGGACGATACCATTCGTGAAATCCTCGGTACAACGCCCCACCTGAAAGCCTCGAAAGAGGAAATTCGTGCTTTCTATGAAAGCAATCCCGATAACGCCGCCCGTACCGAATATATCAAGGGTATTTTCAATAACGATTATACTGAACTGATTTTGAGCGACGGGCGCCGAGTCGGGTACAAAACTTGGCAGAATGTGCTTCAGCTTTGGGAGGGTAGCTATCTGTCCCGCACAAAGCAGAGCTTCTATGATTGGGGCGTAATCGCACAGCATTTTGAAGCAATGCGGCTGCTCGGCGAATTGCAGGATACGATGAAGCCGTTACCTTCCGTAGATGGACAACTGAACTTTTTGGATATGCAGGCAGAGGAAAAAACCTCTGCTTTTTCTTTTTCTCAGGAGATCATTGACGCTGTTCTCACCCGTGGGAGCGGCATATCTGAGGGAAAGTTCCGTATCTATGAGCAGTTTGAAAAAAGCTTGTCCACAAAGGAAAACGCCGATTTTCTGAAAGACGAATACGGTTGGGGCGGCGCTTATCCTGTTATTGTCGGCGCAGGCATTGACGAGCAGCACGACGGGAAAGGCATTTTGATCTCAAAAGGCATTGGGGACGATAAGCCGCATATCCGGCTGAATTGGAATCAGGTAGAGAAGCGGATTGCCGAACTGATACGCCTCGACCGTTATCTCAATCCAAAGGAAAAAGAGATTTACCCGCAGTGGCTTGAAAAGCAGGAGGAACGCCGAGCCGAACTTGCCGAAGAACAGAGAAACCGTGAAATCCTCTCATCTGCGCCATCCGAAAACAATACGGCTGTTTCCAAATCTTTTGAGTACAACGGTTATCACTTTGAGCCAACAGGAATACTCTCTGCCGGAAGGACGCTAAAAGAGATTAGTAATGAAACTATTTCCAACAATACTCTTGGAATGTCGGCTTATGAAGGGGCTACTCACCCATATTCTTACGAAGAATTTTATAATGCTGCAAATAGCTCATCAGCAGATATTTTCAAATGCGTAGAAAACGGCAGACTATATATTCCGGGCGAAAATGAGTTATTTGAATACACCGGAAACTTTAATCCGATTTTGTCAATCGAACAATCTGAAACTCCTGAAAATTCAGCGTATGCCTATCATCTCGGTGATACGGTATATATGGGCGCAGACGAATATGAAATCCTTTCCTTTAACGATGAGCGTGTTGTACTTCACGATGTCCAATTTCCATTATTCCAAAAGGAGATGGAGAGAGCAGAGTTCGACCGCAAGGTGCGGGAAAACCCAATGAACGATCACCTGAAGGTTAAGGAGTTACCGTCCGAAGAAAAAACAGATGAAGCGCCTGCCTTTGACATTGGTATGGGGTATCTCGGAAACGGTCTTACCGTCTGGAACAGAGCCGTAGAAGAAAACGGCGATTATCAGACGATTGCCCATATCAGCAGTGAGGGCGAAATCCATTACTATGTGGACGGTCTGCCTGAAGATGTGGTCGCAAGGATCGAACAGGCGGCGGCACAGGAACAGCAAAAAGCTTTATTCTCAGCCACTTATAAAGTCGGCGATAAGGTTAATTTAGACGGAAAGCCATTTGAAATCACACGGGTAGATGACTGGAATGTTGAGCTGATGGATCGCTCTGTGCAAAATCCGCAGCCCCGTTTGGAGCAAAAGGACAGCTTTATGCGCCTTGTTCAGCAGGACGAGCGCAGCAGCCGTTTTGCGGCTTTCTACAACGAATACAGTGAAATCAAGAGCGCTAATCCTGACAGCCTTGTGTTATATCAAATGGGCGATTTCTTTGAGGTTTACGGCGAGGACGCACAGACCGTCAGTGAAGCGTTGGAGCTGAATCTTGCTTCCCGTTCCATCGGCGGCAATCAGCGAACACAGATGTGCGGCTTTCCGTCAAACCGTTTGGAAACCTATATGAATATGCTGCTTGACCGTGGCTTTGATGTAACAATCAGCTCATTAGAGAACGGCGAGCGGAAAACACGCAATGTAGTATCGACCAATAAGGAAGATCCAGTGCAGTCGCAGCCGGTCGGCAGAATCGACTATCTTCATACGGACGGAACGGTGCGGGAAAGCGTTGAATACACAAGCTCCTATCAGTTCGCAAGTGATATAAGAGAGGAAACATATTACGGTGTGCCTTTTAAGGTGGTTTTCTATAAAGACAAGGAAGGCAATACCATATCAAGAGAGTTTGCAGAGCATCTTGATCCGCCGGCGCAGAGCATAGAAATCATTGATTCGCCTTACCTTGCAAAGGACAGAGCAGATGAAATGCTCAGGCAGGCGGAGCATATTGCGGCAGAAAATACGCTCCCGCCCGACGAGAGATTTTTCGTCATTGAAACCGATGAAGGCTATGCCATTTGGGACGATTTGACGGAAGCGATCTATATCGACGATGAAGGCGTCAGCGAGGAATTTAAGAGCGAGTGGCAGGCAAACGACTACTTGGAACAGGTTAAAAAATCTGTTTCAGAAAAGGAAGCTGCCGAATGGCTTTATGTGGAACGGGCAAAGCAGAACACATCCGCCGAACAGCCTGAGCAGAAAGAAGCCGAGCCATTCACGCCCGCTTTCAGCCAGCCGAAGCGCTCACGGGTACAGACCTTTGATCTGCACCCCGAAATCCCGTTGTCTGAACGGCACACCTTTGACCTTGCTTCCCACGAAGTACCCGAAGCAGGGAAAAAAGAACGCTTCCGCAGGAATATGGAGGCAATCAGGGTGCTGAAAGAATGTGAGTTTGATAACCGCTTTGCAACGCCCGAAGAACAGGAAATCCTTTCGCAGTATGTCGGTTGGGGCGGTATTCTCGAAGCATTTGACGAGAACAATTCCTCGTGGGCAAATGAGTTTATTGAACTTTACACCGCCCTTTCTCCCGACGAGTATGAAAGCGCAAGGGCAAGCACACTGACCGCTTTCTATACCCCACCCGTTGTCATTTCCTCAATCTACAAGGCAATGGAGCAGATGGGCTTTCGGGAGGGCAATATCTTAGAGCCTTCCTGCGGAATCGGCAACTTTATCGGTATGCTGCCCCAGTCTATGCAGGACAGCAAAATCTACGGCGTTGAAATTGATAAGATTTCGGCGGGTATCGCACAGCAGCTTTGTCAGAAAACCTCGATAGCAGCGCAGCCGTTTGAGGAAGCAAATATCCCCGACAGCTTTTTTGACGCTGTGATCGGAAATGTGCCTTTCGGCGATATTCGAGTCAATGACAGGAGGTATAACAAGCATAATTTTTTAATCCACGACTACTTTTTTGCGAAGTCCTTAGACAAGCTCAGACCGGGCGGCGTAATGGCGCTTATCACAAGCAAAGGCACAATGGATAAGGAAAATCCAGCCGTGCGGAAGTATATCGCTCAAAGAGCGGATTTGCTTGGTGCAATTCGATTACCGAACAACACCTTTAAGGGAAACGCCGGAACGGAGGTTGTTTCGGATATTCTGATCCTGCAAAAACGGGACAGGCTCATTGATATTGAGCCGGAGTGGGTACACCTGAACACCGATGAAAACGGTGTGAAGATGAACGCCTACTTTGTAGATCACCCTGAAATGGTATTGGGCGACTGGAAAACCGTGTCCGGCAGATTTGGCGAAGAAGATACCGTTGTCCCTTATGAAAACGCCGACCTTGCCGAGCTTTTGGACGAAGCAATCTCTAATATCCACGCAGAGATTACGGATTACGAAGTGGACGAGGAACTGACCGAAGAAGATAACTCCATTCCCGCTAATCCCGAAGTCCGCAACTTTTCCTATACGGTTGTGGACGATAAAATCTATTACCGTGAAAATTCCCGAATGACGCCGGTGGAGTGTTCAGCTACGGCTGAAAACCGGATCAAGGGTATGATTGCTATAAGGGACAGTGTTCGCAGCCTGATTGAAATGCAGACCGCAGACTATCCCGATTATGAAGTCGAAAAGGAACAGCAGAAGCTCAATGCGCTTTATGATACCTTTTCCAAGAAGTACGGGCTGATCAATTCCCGTGCGAATGTGTCCGCTTTTTCGCAGGACAGCTCCTTTGCCCTGCTTTCCGCACTGGAGGTGCTGGACGAAAACGGGGAGCTGGAGCGCAAGGCGGATATGTTCACGAAGCGGACGATCAAGCCCCATACACCCGTTACCTCGGTTGATACCGCCAGTGAAGCGCTTGCCGTATCTATGGGCGAAAAAGCCTATGTGGATATGGAATATATGTGTTCCCTTACGGGCAAGACCGAGCAGGAAATCTACGAGGAATTAAAGGGCGTTATCTTCCTAAACCCGATGTACGGCTACGGAAACAGCACCGAGCGAAAGTACCTGATGGCGGACGAATATCTTTCCGGCAATGTGAGAGAAAAGCTCGCTTGGGCGAAAAAATCCGCAGAAGTCTACCCCGAAGATTACAAAATCAATGTAGAGGCGCTCGAAAAGGTACAGCCGAAAGACCTGACTGCCAGCGAGATTTTCGTACAGCTCGGCACGACTTGGCTGCCTGAAGAAATCGCACAGCAGTTTATGTATGAGTTTTTGGATACGCCCGTTTATGCGAGATGGAATATCAAAGTCCACTACTCAAAGCTGACGGGCGAATGGAATGTGGAAGGAAAATCCTATGACCGTGGAAACCTGAAAGCCTACAACACCTACGGCACAAAGCGGGTAAACGCCTACAAGATTATCGAAGATACGCTCAATATGAAAGATGTGCGTGTCTTTGACTATATGGAAGATGATGAGGGCAAAAAGAAAGCTGTACTCAATAAAAAGGAAACCGCTATCGCCCAGTCGAAGCAGGAGCTTATCAAGCAGGGCTTTCAGGATTGGGTATGGCGTGATCCCGCAAGACGGGAAAAGCTGGTACGGCTGTATAACGACAAGTTCAACAGTATCCGTCCCCGTGAGTATGACGGAAGCCATATCATTTTCAGTGGTATGAATCCCGAAATTGAGCTTCGGGAACATCAGAAAAATGCGGTCGCCCATATCCTTTACGGCGGCAATACACTCTTAGCACACGCCGTGGGTGCAGGCAAGACCTTTGAAATGACTGCCGCTGCAATGGAATCCAAGCGGCTCGGACTTTGCAATAAATCTCTCTTTGTTGTCCCCAACCACTTAACAGAGCAGTGGGCGGCGGAGTTCTTGCAGCTCTATCCTGCGGCAAATATTTTGGTTGCTACGAAGAAAGACTTTGAGATGAAAAACCGAAAACGCTTCTGCGGCAGGATTGCCACAGGCGATTATGACGCTGTGATTATCGGGCATTCGCAGTTTGAAAAAATCCCGATAAGCATTGAACGGCAGAGGGCTGTTTTACAGCAGCAGCTTGACGATATTATTGAAGGGATTGCGGATATAAAGCGAAACCGTGGCGACCGTTTTTCGGTCAAACAGCTTGAAAAGACGAAAAAATCCCTGCAAACGAAACTGGAAAAATTAAACGATCAATCAAGAAAGGATGATGTCGTAACCTTTGAAGAACTCGGTATAGACAGGCTTTTCATAGATGAAAGTCATTATTACAAGAATCTGTATCTTTACACGAAAATGCGGAATGTGGGCGGTATCGCTCAGACGGAGGCGCAGAAATCTTCCGACCTTTTTATGAAATGCCGCTATCTTGATGAGATTACCGGAGGGCGTGGCGTTGTGTTTGCGACGGGTACGCCGATCTCGAACTCAATGGTAGAACTTTATACCATACAGCGGTATTTGCAGTACCGGACGCTGCAAGAACACGAATTACAGCACTTTGACGCTTGGGCGTCGATGTTCGGCGAGACGGTCACAGCAGTTGAGCTTACACCCGAGGGCTATACTTTAATAGGACGATAAAATTAACTG
>UMES01027465.1_pt1 | contig 10486 bp, 8 predicted proteins | sample 1964791 | NCBI WGS metagenome assembly UMES01 (sample SAMEA4836024, study PRJEB28245) | human gut metagenome | biome: gut microbiome; material: fecal sample | place: Denmark | collected 2008
TAACGCAGATTGATCCTTCCATTGAAGAGGCTAGCCGCAGTCTTGGTGCCGGATCGACTCGCACCTTCATATCGATTACGATCCCGCTTGTGCTGCCGGCAATCCTTGCCGGTATGAAGTACCTTTTCATTCACTCCATGACGGCAATCAGCGCAACGATTTTCCTCGTTTCAGTAAACTGGACGCTGATCACAACACGTATTTTGGAATGCATGACCGAACTTCAGTTCGCTCAAGCCTGCGCCTTCTCTGTCATCTTGATTTTGCTCGTCTTCGCGGCCTCCGCCACGATGACGCTGCTTGCTAAAGTACTCTGCCGTACCGGCGACCATATTGGAGCCTGATAAATCATGTCCGTATCACTTACTTTGAAAAATATTTCTCGCCGCTACGTCAAAGACAATGAAGAGTTCATGGCGGTTAATAACGTTAACCTAGAAGTTAAGCCCGGTGAGTTTTTAACGTTTCTTGGACCGTCCGGATGCGGTAAAACGACGACCCTTCGCATGATCGCCGGCTTTGAAACACCGACAAGCGGTCAAATTTTGATGGATGGCGTTGACATCACCCATGTTCCGGCCAATGAACGCGGCTTGGGCTTTGTGTTCCAAAACTATGCCCTTTTCCCGCACATGAAGATTTTCGACAATGTTGCCTACGGTTTGAAAATTCGTGGAGAAACCGGAGAGGCGGCTGCTAAGAAAGTGCGTGAAGCGCTTGCCATGGTGGGGTTGACCAAAGAAGAAAAACGTTACCCGAATCAACTCTCCGGTGGCCAGCAGCAACGCGTTGCCTTGGCCCGTGTATTGGTTCTGCGTCCCAAGCTTTTACTCATGGATGAACCGCTTTCCAACCTTGACGCCAAGCTTCGTCTTCACATGAGAAGTGAAATTCGCCGAATTCAGCAAGAGTTGGAAATCACTTGTCTTTATGTGACGCATGATCAAAAAGAAGCCCTGACAATGTCAGACCGCATTATGGTGATGAACCGCGGGCACATTGACCAGTTGGGTACGCCTATGAACCTCTACGAAGATCCCGCGACGCCTTTCGTGGCAGACTTTATCGGCCAAGCCAACCTCCTGCAAGGGAAACTGGCGAGCGTTGACGAAAACGGTTGGGGACATTTTGCAGTGGCCGGCAAAGAATTGCTCGCCCGCATGGGAAAGCAAAATCCGCCTGCTATCGGTGAAAACGCCTTGCTTGTTGTCCGACCGGAAAATCTGACGATGAATGAATCCGACAACGCTATTGCGATGCGCATTGTCAATCGACTTTTCGAGGGCGACCGCATTGATTATCACGTCGTCATTGAAGGCTCCGGACAAGAAAAGCCCTTTAGCATGTCCGTGCCCTTCCTGCCCGGCACTCAAATTATTGACGAGGGCTCGACCGTCAATGTTTCCTTTAATCCGCAAGCTGGTGTGATTATCAAGGGTTAATGCTTTTGATGTGAAGCGACAAGATTTCCAACGTCTTGTCGCTTCTTGTTATCTTTTTCGCACTCTCAAGTTATCTTTCAGTCCATCTTATTGGGTTCTCATTGACTCAACCATCAACCCACTTGAATTAACCAAACTGCTAGCGATAACTATGGGCATTTAATGGCTCTGACTATTGCGTACAGAGTTGTTTTCGTTAAAATCAATCCGTTTTTGTAATACCGCTGACTGTCGCAGTCATCGAATCTTTCTTTTTTCTTGATAAAAATTTGCCATGCAAAATTGCACTCGCAGCAAAATAGCCGGCGCTATCGCCGGCATGGTGTTGGGCGACGCACTGGGCGTGCCCGGAGAACTCTGGCCTCGTGAGAAAGTACGTGAACGTTTCGGCTGGATTGATACATTTTTAGATGGTCCTGAAGATAACATCGTTGCATGCTACTTCAAGGCGGCTCACTACACGGATGATTCTGCTCAAGCCTTTGTTGTCTTGAAAACTCTTTTGGAATACAAGGCCGTACCGCCTGTTAAGGAATTAGCAAAGCGCTTAATCGACTGGGTCATCTCGATGAATGGCTTTGAAATTAATCTCTTGGGACCCAGCTCCAAAGCTAGTCTTTTGGCTCACAGCGAAGGCCGCGATCCGAGTCAATATCTCAAAACGGCGCTCACCAATGGAGCGGCCATGCGTATTGCGCCTGTCGGCTGCTTAATTGATGCAGAGAAACCTGAATTGCTGGCAAAAACTGTCGCCGATATCTCTAAAGTCACCCATGGAACTGATGTGGCCATCGCCGGTGCTGCCATGGTTGCTCAAGCCGTTGCAAGTGGCGTTGCCGGACGCTCTTGGGATGAGGCTGCCGATGATGTTTTAGCGATTTTTGATATCGCTAAAACTTACGGTGAACCCACCTGGGCAGCTTCGGTTAAACGTCGTTTTGAATTAGCGCTGGACGCCGCCTGCAATATTCATGATCCCGAAGAATATTCACGCTGGATTTATGAGGTCCTCGGAACGGGGACGATGACAAGCGAGTCTGTGTCGGCTGCGCTTGCTGTGGCTTGGTTCTGCCGAGACGCCAAAAAAGCCGCCATCATGTGCGCCAACATGGGTGGAGACACCGATACGATGGGGGCAATGGCCGTAGCGATATGCGGAGCCATGAATGGCATTGAGAGTATTCCTGCTGATTGGTTAAAGACACTCGAAGAGACCAATAACCTTAATTTCTTGGAGTTGGCTGATCAAATCATCGAAACGCGCCCTGCGTTTAACAAGGATTGACTATGCGAGCCGTAAAAGAGTTGGTTAATGCCCTTAACCCTCAGAAAAAAGTCTTCATTTTAGGCTCAGCCTTTGTGGACATGATTTTAAGTGTCCACGAAATGCCGCACGCGGGCGCCGATATCGAAGGGAAATTTAAGAAAACAGTTGTAGGTGGCTGCTCCTTTAATGTAGCTGACGTGCTCTGGAAATTAGGCCTTCCGTTTGACTCCTATATGCCTGTGGGTGAAGGACAATTTGCCGATCTCGTTGAGCAGACACTCACTCGGCGCAACCTTCCCGTCTATCGTGAGCAAGGAGCAGGCGACAACGGTTGGTGCCTCTCGATTGCAGACCACACAGGAGAGCGGACCTTCATTTCGATGTTTGGCCTGGAACGGCAAATGAAGGCTCAATGGTTTGACCGATTCAACCTTTCCCAATACGACTATATCTACGTCTCGGGTTACCAAGCCGAAGGGAAAAACGGTGAAGTGCTGCTCTCCGTTCTTAACCGAAAAGCTGATAACGCTTTAATTGTTTTTGATCCGGGTCCTCGTGTTACGGAAATGGGACAGGAACGGCTTAAAGCTTTCGAAGACTTAGGCTGTCTTTATACCGTTAACTGCAGTGAAGCGATGTGGATGACCAATACGCATAATGCGACCGATGCCGCTATCGCCCTTTCGGTTCGCTCGGGCAATCCGTCTGTTGTCACCGATGGCGGGAACGGCGCGGTCTATACAGAGAAAAAACCGTCAGGATGGACGGCTAAACGCGTTCCCGGCTTCAAAGTTAATCTCGTTGACACAATCGGCTCAGGCGACGCTCACACGGGCGGCCTTTTGGCTGGACTCATGTGCGGTTTAACAATGGCCGAAGCCACGCTTATCGCCAACGCCGTTGCGGCGCATGTCACGGCAAGCGAAGGCGCTGCAACCGCTCCCACTCGCTCAGAGCTTGAACATTATTCTCTTTAATCTCTTCATTTATCATGGCTAACGACAATAACATTTCACAAATCGAAACCAACGGCGTTAATCCCGTGCCGGACAGCGAGCGCTACGGCAAACCGGCCGATCTGTTCCCGATATGGTTTTCTTGGAATATTTCTATTTTCGGCATCACCTGCGGGATGTACGTTTTCGGCTTGGGACTTTCTGTCGCCCAAGCAATGGCAGCAGGCGTTATCGGTTATTTCTTATCTTGTTCATTGGTGGGAATTTTAGCGGTCGGCAGTGTCCGTACCGGGCTTCCGACATTAGTGCAATCGCGCTTGGCTTTTGGCTACCACGGCAACAAAGTCCCCACCTTCTTCGGTTATGTCGCGAACATGGGCTGGAAAGTGACGATGCTTTCCATGGCTTCGACCACTTTTGCCGACTTAGTGGCTAAATTGATTCCTGTAATGGCAACGCCGCAAGGAACGGCCACAACGACGTGTTTACTCGTGAGTTTTGCATTTGTGCTCTTCTTTACGATGATCGGCGCCGTTTACGGTCATGCTTTCATTATGAAGATTGAGAAGATCATCGCTTGGATCACGGGTCTGATGACTTTGGTTTATCTCTTTTTCTTCATCCCGCAAATCAATTTTGCAACCTTAGGCGATGCACCTTCCGGCTCTTTTGCCACGTTCTTGGGTGGAATCGTGCTCGCCATGACCATGGTTGGCTTAGGATTCTTAAATTACGGCGGTGACTACTCTCGATATCTGCCTAGACACACGCCTGGCCGCGGAGTTATTTTCTGGACCACCGTCGGTATTGCCCTGCCTGTTTCCGTTCTTTTGATTTTGGGGGTCATGTTAAGTGCCGGCAATCCGGAACTTTTGGCTCGTGCTTCTCGTGAGCCGCTTGCGGCCTTAACAGGAATTTTGCCTTTCTGGTTCTTTGTGCCGTTCTCTATTGTGATCGTGACCTCATTAATGTCTGCCGGCATGACAGGGGTTTATAGTTCAGGGCTTGCCTTAATGGCTATGGGTGTGCCCATGAGCCGCGCCGCCACAACAATAATGAATGCTGTCATTATTGCCTTGGGAGCGTTCTACTTAACCTTTATTTCCGACTCGTTCTTATCCACATTCACGTCGTTCTTAGCGGCCATTTCCGTCATTATGGGATCTTGGGGCGCGATCGAAATTGTGGATCTTTTGCGCCAAAAGCGCCTGTCTTGGAATGTTAACTTGGCTTTGCCGCCTTCTCAGGGTGGGAAAAATTTACGCTGGAGTGCCTGTCTGTCACTGCTGGTCGCGACGCTTGTCGGATTAGGAACGATCACTTCAAGCGACCCCTACATTGGCAAGATTACAAGCTTCTTATTAAGTGAAGAAGCAAAGGCAAGCGTTTTTGCTCAAGCCAATATCGGCGTGGTTGCTGCGATGATTATCGGCGCTGTGCTTTATGCAATCCTCACCTATGTTCTTAAAGCCGAGCGTTAAAAGACGCATTTGGATGCAAACGGTTGGCAGATAATTCTTTGCACCTGCCAACCACCTGCGAGTTTATCGGTAGGAGCCCCTCTCGGGGCTCTTTTTTTATTGAGAAGTTAGAAGTTATAGCGGACACCGAAATTCACGCGCCACGGCTCTTCAATTTCTCCGCCGGTGGTGTGTTCTACATCCGCGTACACATACGTGTTGTCAGACACACTGACATTGGCACCGATACCGAATTCTCCCCAGGTACCGCCAAAGTCATTGCTGACCGTGCGAGACATATGGGCGTTGCTGACCTTAACGTCTGTTTCGCCTAAGAAGTCATGCACCACGGAAGCTCTCACATAGACATTGCCCTTGTTATCCGGACATTGGATACCCGCCATGAAGCCAGCGCGAGCAATGAAAGAATCCGTTGATTGCAGCTCGTACTTACGATCACCATAACGGAAGCTATCCGAATCTATGTAGCTGTAAGTGGCTTCGACTTGCGGTTCAATGAAGAGGTTATAAGGCAGAGCAAAGCGCCAACCGGCTTCTGCCGACAAAGACAAGCCTGTGTTATCCATCTTGCTGTCATAAGCCTTACCTTGTCCGGTCAAGCTTCTGGCATTGGCGTCATTCTTAATGGACGCCACGCGGCCGATCACATCAACGTATTGTCCCTTCTCACCTAACCAAGTACCGTACAACGCTAAGCTGTAAGTATCCAAATCAGCGCTGCCGCCATCGAAATCAGCATCGCCCTTCGTGTAGCTAAAGGCGGTACCAAAGCGGATATTGTTTTCGGTAGGCATTGTATCGATACCGACTTGGATCATATGGAAATCGTTTTCCAAATCACCATCGGACCACTTGAATTTACCGCCGTTATAACGCACCCATGCGCCACTCTTATAAGGCGTTGCGCGAAGATCTCCCATACGTTTGTAGAGGTCATTTAATTCGGCGCGCCAAGCAACAACAGGAAGATTAGCAATAGCGGTTAACGTACGGTTTGTTTCATTGACTTCTTCGGTCTGGCTGACCTTATTACCTTTGGCATCGTAGACCGCTTCAACGCGACCGGTCATGTCATTGGCATCGATCACAACCTTCAAGCCTTCAGCACCTTCTGCTCCATTAGTATTCAGATCAACGGTTGCGGCTAAATCGGCAACACCTTGATCAACACTTGACATGGAATTACCGTAAGAGCTGTCAGAACTTACCAAGGTTAAGTTGGTACTCGTATTTTTCCCAATGCTTATTTGGTTTTCTGTAGTATCTTCAACAGACAAAATATTATTTGAGCCTGTCAGTGTACCAATATCGATCTTCCCATTAGCTTGGTTAACAATCGTGGAATCTACGGCATTGATATTTTCAAAATCAACGGTCTTAAATACCGGCTCTAACCCTTCATCTCTATTAATATTGGAAAAAGTTGTCCCTGATTTAAATTCAGCATCAGTGATATGAATGGCAGAACCAAAACCTTCAGTATCATTGATTCGGATATTCGAATTTTCTGTTGTAGTTAATTTATCAATTTTTAAATCCGAAGCTTCTTTACCGTAAGCCTGAATAAACAATTCTCCATTAACATTCAGTTCCTCAATTGAAGCATTGGCGACTTTTGTCTGGAATCGATTGTCATCCGTTCCATTAAAATTCACTTGTTTAAGCGTTATTCCTTCCGGCGTTACTCCTGCGTTCGAATCTGGCTCTAAATAAAAGTCTGAATTGTTCAATGTGACAACCGGAACATCAAAATCAGATGTCTGAACCCGAATAACTCCTGTTAATTTTTCTGCAGTCAAAGAGCCTGCTTCAAAGTTAGACTTAATGTAGGCGGTACCTGTTACAAGAACATTTCCTGTATTGCTAAATTCAGCACCTTTTAAAACCTGCAATGTACCGAATTGGTTATCCCCAGCAAATGAAGCGCTTCCCGCATACTGAGTAAATGACTCTATATCAGAATTACCCTTAGAAATGGTTAAAGATGAATCCTTATAAAGTCTGACGCTATCTGTGATAAGGCTTTCTCCCGTTAATGAACCTGAAGTCTGGAGTAGCACAGATTGAGCCTGCACGGCCCCTTTTGCAGAAACTGAAGCTTGACCATTTACGGAGAGTTCTTCGGTTAGTTCAATTCCTGATCCAACCTCAACATGACCAGTATCGGTAACCGAGAGGTTTGCCGCATTCAAAGAAGTAGCCTCCAATGTAGAACCTTCAGAACCGTAAACAGTAATAGAGTCAGCCGTTAACTTTCCTAAGTTGGCTTTAGCTTCTCCACCTTGTGCATAAATAATAAGTTCATCAATATTGGTATCTGACGAAGTCACTTGCCCCTGGCTAAAACGTGCACCTCCCGTTACGCCCAACTTATCTACAGTTAATGAACCACTAACGGTAAGACCGATCTGTGCCCATTCTGAACCTTTAGTCGTATTAATTTCCAACTCTTCGACATTCTGTATTGAACCCAAAACCTGAGTAAAACCGCCAACCGTTAATTTTTTTGCATCCTTGATTACACCATCTTTCTCAATTTTGAGAGCAAGCCCTTCCATTGTTGCGAAATTACCTGAAATTTCCATCTCCGTTGTCGGACTCTCTGCACTATCTCCCTTGAGAGTACCCACAACACGCAACCCCTCTGTATAGGGTTGTGTATACGTAACTTCACCACTAATAGCATCTTCAGCCACTGCAAATGAGGGAACAAACAAAACAGAAATTGCTAAGGGTAATAAAGCTTTTTTAAAACGCATAACTACCTCCCCAATCAACAAATTAGCTCTTATTTCCATTGTGCCCCCCCCGAATTTATGTATTGATAGCTATCAAGGAACCTTAAATGAGAGGAATTTCGAAGTTATTTGTTGCTTTCAAGCAACTTAGAGAACGTAATGGGAAGAATAGAAAAGAGCCCGATTTCTCGAGCTCCCTAAGTTAGCGTCTTTCTACAAACCACATGCCAATCATGGCTAAGACCAACATACAGGCGGTCGGAACCATCGCCACCACCAAAGGCGGCCAGGTATTAAGCATGCCGATATAGGAGAAAAGATTATTGATCGTGTAGAAGGCAAGACCAATCATGACGCCAGCGAAAATCTTAATACTCACACCACCCGAGCGACGGTTCATATAAGCGAAGGGCATCGCTAAAGCAATCATGACCAGAATAGCAATCGGATAGAAAGCTTTATTCCATAGGGCAATCTCATAACGATCCGATTCCTGGCGGCTTTGTTCCAAATGATTGACGTAGCGGTAAAGCGACCGCATGGACATATTTTCGGGTTTGAGCATCATCACCCCGAAAATGCTTGGATCAATCGCAGACCTAAACATCATTCGAGTGGGGCTACTGACCATGACGCGATCCATAATCGGGGTTTGAGTAAGGTTTTCCAAAAGAGGCAATGCTGTATTAACGGCCCCTTGTAAAATCCACCCCTGATCATCAACATAATTACCAGATTCGGCGGCAATCACTCTCGTCAGGCGCTGTTTCTCATCAAAGTCATAAATACGCCAATCAAGGGCTTCTTCGGTCGGCGTCATTTTTTGGATATTGATATAGCGAATCTGAGGTCCATTGGGAGAGTCGATTGTTTCTCGAACCCAGGCTCCGGTATCCGATCCTCGGATATCCATTGTTTTATGCTGAACAGTCGCACGATACTCACGCGAATAAGAATCCGAAGACGGGGCAATGAATTCACCAAAAGCGTAGGTAAAGGCCACCAGAATGATACCTGGTACCATTAAGATGGTTGCCAAACGCACAGGTGACAATCCCGCCACACGCAAAATCGTAAATTCAGAGCGAGAGGCCCACTGACTCATTACAAAGACCGTACCCAGTAATGCCGCAATTGGCATCACCTCATAAATTCGCATGGGCAAACTTAAACCGGTGATGACAAAGGCATCTAAAAGACCATAGCGGCTACCGATACGACCAAGCTGACCGACTAAGTCAAAAAAGGCAAACAAAGCCACAAGAGCTAAGAGCACAAAGCCCGTAGCCTGCAAGATTTCTTTAGTCAGGTGCTTGGTAATAACTTTCATCGCTTATTTCCTTGCACGCCAATAACTCAGTGTCAACCACACAGGCACCCAACGCTGCATAATCGTGCGACGCAAAAAGAGTACAACAGCTAAAACAGTGAATGCACCGTTTAAAAGGATGATGGCAGGAATCAAGTGGAAAGTTCCATGTTCCACCCAAGTTCTACCCACACTAATTCCGTTCAGATACAAAACAAAAAGCAAAAGTGCCACAACCATATTCAGACTGCGACCGGCTCGAGGATTTGTGAAAGAGAGCGGAATAGCGATCAATATTAAATTAAGTGCCGCCAAAGGCCAAGAAATTCGCCATAGCAACTCGCCTTGGGCTTCCAAATTATCTTTTTGCATGACAAGCAGCGGCAAGGGCTGGGTGTCCACATCTTTCATCTGAATGGCACTTTCCGGTTTTACATCCAGGCGAATACCGTAGGTTTTAAATTCCGTCACACGATACTCGGGCGTTCCGGCTTTACCCTCATAGCGACGCCCGTCATGCAAAATCACATAGCGGTCGCCTTGTTCATTCGTTGTCACTTCCCCCGTCTCTGCCATTAAAACCATTTCGGATTTAGGATCAGTCTCTGTGAGAAAAACATTTTTTACGGACAGACCATCAGCGGAAACTTCTTCGATAAAGAAAACTTGTTTGCCACCAGAAATTTCAATGAATCGACCGGGCGAGAGTCTATCGACATCATCACGCTGAGACCAGACCTCTCGGTTCATCTCACTTTGTCCTTTTGCCCATGGTGAAATAACCAGCGACAAAGCAGTAATGAGAAGAATAATAGGGATACTAAAGCGCAGCACCGGACGAATCCAGGAGACTAAACTGATGCCACCCGAAGAAAACCAGACCACCATTTCGCTATCAAGCCAGCTTCGGGTAAGCGTGATTAAAACTGCAATGAAAAGGGAAACCGCTAACAGAGGGGCTAAATTGACGAGCGCCTCATAAACCACCATTTCCATCACGGTCCCGCTGTCAATACGGCCACCAGCAGCCAGACCCAAAATACGGACCAGCCCGATCGTAAGTACAATCGAGAAGATAACCGTAAACACAGCACCGGCTGTGTTAGCGAGTTCAGAGACGAGTGAACGTCTGAATATCATGCGGATCCTTTATAACAACAGCGAGGAGCAAGCAAAGCTCCAATCCGTGAATTTTATCGCAGTTTTAGTCGCAATATGCAATAAAAAACCCCGAAATCATAAAGACTCGGGGTTTTTTGAATGGGGAGCCGGGCGATGTCCTACTTTCACTGG
>UMES01036729.1_pt1 | contig 10442 bp, 10 predicted proteins | sample 1964791 | NCBI WGS metagenome assembly UMES01 (sample SAMEA4836024, study PRJEB28245) | human gut metagenome | biome: gut microbiome; material: fecal sample | place: Denmark | collected 2008
CCCACCGGGCGGGAGATCCTTCTTTGACCCGGAAAAATATAAAAAACATAATATAGATCTGCAGTTTCTGGAACAGGAGATCGTGCCATACAGACAAAAAGGAAAGGAATTTATTCCGGCTTTGTCAATCATTGATGTTATGATGTTCTGCAGTAAAGATCAAATTGCCAGTATGCTGCGCCAATATCAGATAAGGAGAAAAAATGAGAACGGATATCAATAGAACAGCCTTAACTATTTCTACATTTTGTAATCTTCGATGCAAACACTGCCTGGCTTTTATCCCATACTATAAGGATCCACGCAATATGGAATATAGGGAGGCGGTTTTACAGCTTAAGATGTATTTTACGGTCGTAGATTCGGTGGAACACTTTACTGTGACGGGGGGGAGCCATTGTTAAATAAAGATGTTTATAAAATTTTAACAGAGATATATAAATATTCTGGACAGATCAGAAAGTCAGTAGATTTTGTCACGAATGGAACATTGGAAATACCATTGGAACTATTAGAGCTATTTGAAAAAAACAAAAATAAAACAAAGGTGGTTATAAGCAACTATGGAGAAAATCTGTCAAAAAAAGCTGATATCATACAGCATGAGTTAGAAAAGAGGGAAATACCTTTCAGAGTATCAAAATTTTATGGTGATAATTTATATTACGATGGTTGGATAGATTTTTCGGATCATTCATTAAAATGGGATACAAAAGAAAAAAGGGACGAAAATGCGCAGAAATGTATTCCCAGGGTTGGAAAATACTTTGTTATAAATGACGGGGAAATACATTGTTGCTCGAGATCCTATTGGAGAATGAAACAGGGAATAATTCCTAAGGTGAGGGGGGAGTATGTTCCGCTAATGGATCCGTCAATTACGATAGAAGAGAAAAGGGAAGATTTGATGCAAATGTTCAATCAAAAAAGCAGTACATCATGTGCCTATTGTGTAGGCTTGTGCAATGAAACCAAGAGAGTTTTACCTGCCCAGCAGTTAAACAATATACGTAACAGTTAGCAGAAAAATGAATAAAGTGGAATGGTAAGATGAAAAAAATTTTAGTTACAGGTTTATGCACATTACATTGGGGAAGACTGCAATATGGAAATATCGGAAACTACTATATTATAGAGCCACTATTCAGACTTTTGCACAAATACTTCCCAGGATATGCCATAACAACTACTTTTCAAATGACAGAGGAATTTGCCAGGAAGGAAAAAATTGAGATTGTCCCGATGGGGTTATATTATAATTGGGATTCTCAGAATGATCTAAAAAACGCATATGATGATGTCGAAAAAGCAAGAGGATATATTCGGAAAGAGGTCTGTTATAGCGGCTTAACGGAGTATGGTAAGCTGGTATCACAGTGCGAATTTGTTTTAAATGTATCGGGAGATATGTGGGGAGATAACGCGGAGCATGTAGGGCATCAGCGTTTCCTGGTAGACTGTTTGAAAATGCTGACCGCACAGGTGCTGGGAATAAAGACAATATTATATGCAGTGACACCAGGACCGTTCAACAGGATTGAGGATAAAAAGCTTGCGCTGCAGGTGTTCAAAAATTTTTCCATGGTCGTGATCAGGGAAAAATTATCTAAAGAAAATCTTGTTAAATGGGGATTTCCAACGGATCACGTTGTCTGGGCTCCCTGCCCCTCTTTTTTATTTGAGCCAAACAAGGAATATCAGTCGAAGTGGATAAGAAGAATTGAACGGTTGCACCAAAGCAACGAGAAGGTAATAGGTTTAACATTTGGCGGATTTAGTATGCCGGTGGGTCCCTATGATATGTGGCCAAGAGATCCGGAACAGTATCGCGTATTTTTGAATGTGGCGGAATACATTATTAATGAATTAAAAGCGGATATCATGATATTTTCCCACACTAACGGCTTTGAGCTTCCGCCGCAGTTTAAACTAATAAATGGTCGTGATTTCATGATCCTGAATCAGTTTTATAAATTGCTGGTTGACAGGAATCAAAATTATAGAGAACATGTAATATTAGTTGATGAACCGTTATTGCCGTGCAATATTAAAAAAATAATAGGCAGACTGGATATGCTGATCACAGGCAGGGTTCACGCTTCTGTTGCAGCGACAAGCCAATGCGTCCCGACTGTGTATATGGAATATAACCAGAATGTGATCTACAGTGATAAAATGTATGGATTTTCATCCCAGATCGGCATGGAAAAATACGTGTCGGCGCCAGGAAATTTTAATGATCTGGCAGCGATAATAACGGATTGCTATGATAATATTGATCTTGTGAGAAGACAGCTGGAAGAAAAAATCCCTGTAATAAAAAAACAGGCAGAAGATATCTTTGAGGATATCAGAAAAATATGTGTGAACAAAAAATAATATATGAATGGTGTAAAGGGAAAAAATACACGGAAAGAATCAGCACTTTTTTAAAAGAAGTTGATCCGGTCATGATCCCAAAACTGAGTGAACGCGTAGCAGTTGATGAATATGCAGAGAAGCTGGCATGTAATGCGGATACGGTATTTGCAAAGAATAAATATCAGGATATAGCAGCATGCTCTGTTTATTGCAATAGAGGGGATGCATTTGTTTCATCAGTAGCAGTAAAAAAAGCGTTTTGGAATCAAGGAGTGGCAACAGGACTCTTGAAAGAGACAGCAATACATGCGAAAGAGAAAAAATGTTTAAGAATATTTTTGAAGGTCTGGAGCGAAAATATACCTGCTGTGAAATTATATGAGAAAGCAGGCTTTTCATTAGCCTCAAAAGAGGGCGAATGGAGTATCATGATGATGATTATAGAGGAGGGAGCAGGGGATATGTCATATATGACATTGCAAGAAGTCAGGGAACGAATTGATAAAAATTATGAATGTATCCAGGAAATTGAAAAACTAGTCCCGGAGCAAAAACAGGAAGAACAAATGCTGGGGCTGATTTCGCTGATCGGATCAATGTATTCAGAATTTGTAACAGGGGTATATTCAAGTGAAGGTCTGGAACGATATATTAGCAATATTGGAAGAAAAGTAAGGCTTTCAGACAAGATCAAAGCTCCGGATAATAAAGTATTGATTGTCATGAGCAAAGCGTCCTATATCGGTGGGCACACGGTTTTAGTCCATAACTGGATAAAGTGGGATGATACGAAGCAGTATTCAATCGCATTTACGGATTCGGATGAACTGGATACACCGGATTTTATCAGGAACGCTGTCGATAGTTCAGGAGGAAATATTGCATATCTCAGGGGAGATTATTTGCAAAAGGCGGAAAAGTTAGCGAACTTATCGGAAGAATTTGAGAGAATAATTTTATTTACACATATGAATGATATTATTCCGATACTTGCATATAGCAATCCCGGATGGAAAATACCGATATATTTTTATAATCACGCTGATTTCAGGTTTTCTTATGGGTTTCGAATTTCAGACGCCGTATTGAATTTAGGGCAATTTGATGTAGATAAGAGCATACGATACAGGGGGGTTAAAAAAAATCAGAGTGTATATATGCAATTTCCCGGAATGGGGGAATTTGAACGGGAAAAAGACAGGATTGTCATTAACAGGGATAAGCTGAGAAAAAAAATAAATTGTAAATACGGCTTAAAACAAAATGATAAATTAGTTGTTTCCATGGGAGCTGATTTTAAGTATGAAAGCATTGTCGGATATGAGTTTGACAGGTATGTAAAAAAAATTGTTGAAAGCGACCGGAAAAGTGTTTTTTTTATTATAGGAGCAGATAAAAACAGACCAAAATGGAAGCAGCTGGAAAAGAGTACGCAGGGAAGAGCGAGAATTTTAGGAGTTTTGCCGCGCGAGGAAGCAGATGAATTGATATGTGCCGCTGATCTATACATTGTATCATTCCCAATGATGTCTTCTGGCAGAAAGCTTGCGGATAGCATGAAAATTCCAAGTCTCTGTCTCAATATTATTGGCAGAGATGTGGATACAAATGATATCAGAACGGCGGATTCCGTCGATGAGCTGGTTGAAAAGACGATAGATGTACTGAATGGCAATGAAAAGAAATACCTACATACATCGCAGATAGAACAGTGGTCCAAAGAACGGTGGCTGAAAGAATGGGAAAAGGTATGTGCGGCTTTTCCAACACACAAAATACAGGAATTTCATCCGCAAAGACATATCGAGAAACAGGAATACGTTAATTGTCAGCTTATGCAGGAAACAGCAGGGCGGGCCATTGCCTATTATATGAGTACACATCCGGTCAGTAAAGAGGTAAGACAGAAAATAGCCGAACTGGATGAAAGATATGAAATGGGTATTTTTCAAAGAGACATATATGAATCATATAATAACGCAATTGGCATGGCGGATAAAAATTACAAATTATACCAGACCGCTATAAAATGGCTGAGAATAAAACAGTCGGGGAAAAAAATCGCACAGTACCTGAGCTGGAAAGGCTGTCATACGGTGGCAATATATGGAATGGGCTATATGGGGCAGACACTGGCGGACGAATTGACGGATGGAAATGTAAAAGTATTATACGGAATTGATCAGAATGCTGGAAATCTGAAATGGAAAATAAAAATATGCCAACCATCAGATAAGATCGAACCGGTAGATTTAATTGTAAATACAACAGCTATTGATAATTCAATTATACTGCATGGAATGGAAGAGAAAAACATACCAATGGCTGCATTTGATGAATTATTAGACCAGATATTGCCGTATACGCATTGTATAGACGGTAACAATCAGATAGAGCGAGAGGAATAAAAGTGCAAGGGATTTTATATTGGATAACCGGATTATCAGGCGCGGGTAAAACAACGATAGGAACCAGGCTTTATTATGAAATGAAAAAAACACATGATAATGTCGTTCTTCTGGACGGAGATATATTAAAAGAGATCGTGGATGAAAATGTAGGATATTCGGATGGGCAGAGAAGAAAAAGGGCAATGAAATATGCCAGAATTTGTAAAATGCTTACAGATCAGAACATATATGTAATTTGCTGTACCGTGGCAATGTATGATGAAGTGCGCAAATGGAACCGGGAAAATAACAAAAGATATGTTGAAGTGTTTTTGGATGTTCCGGTGGAAGTATTAAGGGAAAGAGATCAAAAAGGGCTGTATTCGAAATTGGAAAATGGAAAAATAAAAAATGTAAGTGGTATGGATTTACAGGTGGAATTTCCTAAAACACCGGATATCACGGTTAGAAATGACGGTAGCCGCACAGTGGCAGATGTTGTAAAAGAGATCATGGGCTTTCAGCCGCAGTATAGATCAGATTTTGACAGGGATACGGGTAATTACAAAAAATTGTATAAGGCGGAAATGTTATGATAAATGGTCAAGCCATAGAAAAGTATATTAAAATGCTCATAGATCAGAATATTACAAGATTTGTGATATATCCATATGGTGTAAATGGAAAGAGCATTCATCAAGTGTTAAAAAATGAATTTAATATTGAGCCGATCTGTATTGTAGACAATATAATATGCCAGTGGAATACCGATATTATCAGTTTAGAGGAGTTTAAAAGAAGAGAAAAGAAAGATTGTTATGTGATATTAACTGTAGAAAAAAATGAATTGAATACAAAAATGTTTGAACAGTTAAAATCATTCATGGGAGAAGAAAAAATCATTAATATATTGGATTGTGAAAACTACATACCCGAAGATGCATTCCCAGACTTTTCAGCTTTTCAGCTTAAATCCTTATTAGGAAAAAGGAATTATGGTATTGCCCTGGAACAAAGCAATATGATGAAAGTCAGGATTTTAAATTTTTCCAGTGCTACATGGAATGCAATTCGTACAATTTGTCAGGCATGTCAGGCGGATGCACAAATTGATTTACTGGTCATAATGGGACAAAAAAATATGTCAGAGGATATGCTTGATGAAATGAGAACACATGGATTTGACTATATTAGTATTCATGAGTACAGCGTCAAAGATGACAAACCTGATATATTGGTCATTAGCCATCCGTATGATATATTTTCTAATATACAGGACTGCCGTAGATACTGTAAGTTAATTGTAGTTGCATCTATGCAGTTAGTAAGATATGCACACAACTGGACAAGCTTTTTTTTAACCCAGAGGCATGGATTTGGAAGATTTTATCCGGACTATTATTTGTTTGATTCGTTATTGTACCATGATATTGTAAATGCAGGATATGGGTCGGACAGGGTTGTTGAAATGGGAAATCCTAAATTTGATGGTATATTTGAAAATATACAGAAAAAACAGATACCTGAAGGATGGAAAAAAATTCTGTGTGGTGGGAGGGGGGTAAAGAGAGTAATTTTATGGACGACGGATCATGGTGTGCATGATGGGAAAATAACAGAAGATGTTACACTGGATCTATATGGAAAACATCTTTTTGAATATGCAGAAAGTCATGCAGAAACAGGATTTATATTTAGACCACATAAAACACTTATTCGTGAACTTCAGGATGCAGGATTGTGGTGTGAAGAAGATTTAGAAGAATTGAAACAATACTGTATGCGGAGCAGAAATATAGTATTTGATGATACTTTTACATATGATGCGGCATATTCAGTGGCAGATGCCGTTATTACGGATGCATATTGTGGAATTACCTGTTCAGCGTTGCCATTATTAAAGCCAATGCTTCTCTTGTACCGTACAAAAGATAGTATGCCATACCATAAAGAAATAGCAGAGTGTACTTATTCGGCTGCAACAAATGAGGAAATAGATGAGTTTATAGCACATGTTGTCTTGGGCGAAGAAGACCCCAAGTATGAATTACGCAAGATAAATGCTGCAAAATGTGTAAAAAATTTTGACGGCAAAAACGGATGGAGAATTAAAGAATTTTTAAAGCAGAAATACTGGACCATGGGCAGGTCTGAAAGAGGATAATAATGGAGAGATTTAAAAACAACACAGTTATTTTTAGGGACTGCGCATATAAGAATGGAAAATTATATTTTTTTGATGCCGATAACGTAATTCCCATCAGTTTGGATCTGGATAACGGGAAATTCAAGATTTTACCGATTGAGAATATAAAACAGTTCCGTGGGAACCCATTCGATTTGGAGACAGAATGGGAAAACTGTTTGTATGCAGTAGAAATGGATGGGAAATATATGTGCCGGTATCAGCTGGATACAGGACATGTAAAATATATAGAAATTAATTGTGGGATAAGAAAAGATGGTAATCTGGCCTTCTTGGAGGCATATAACGATTATATATATATATTCAACCGCTTTGGCATGGTTGTTATCTATGACACAAAGACGGAAACGGTACATACTGTAGACGCGGCAGTCCAGGATAAAGAATTTATTACAGGATGTCATTATGGACAAAGCTATTATCTGTTTTCCAATGATGGTACCACAGTGCTGGAATTTGATATAGGAAGTGGAAACTGGAAGACACATAATAGTACGGATATGCTGGCAGGTCAGGCAAAAGTGATACATGCAGTATGTGATGAAACCAAAATATATATTCTTTTTGAAAATGCTTCAATTGTAGTGTGGAATGTCATGGAAAACAGGAAACAGCAGATAGATATCGCAAAATTCTATTACAAAAGTAATCCGGCTGTTTCAAGAATATGTATTACAGACAGGAACATAATTGTTTTACCATCCCTGGAGAAAGATATTGTATGTATTGAAAAACAGACGGGTGAGGCATACTGTATGGATACTTATCCGCCGGATTTCCAATATGATGCCGGAAAGAAAAAATGGAGCAAATATATAGGGTATTGCGAGAATGACACAGCATATTATTTTGCCTGCCGTACAAGCGAATATATTTTGGAAGTTTCAAAGCTGAGCGGAAAGCTCAAGTGGATAAAATCAAAGATCGATACAGATGAACCGTTTTATTATGATATAGCGCATGGAGTGCTATACGAAAAAGAGGGATATCTGGAACTGATGCTAAAAGAGATACTATAGCAAGTCTCTTAAATAACGCATCTTCTTTACAGCGGTGATAAAATATAGTGTAGGAGATGATAGTATGCTACACAATGAAGCCAGAAAACTGGTATTGGAAGCCTGGGATAAAACCCATAATGCCAGGGAGATTGCAAAATATTTTTCAGTAAATGAAAGCGCTATGTACCGCCTTGTAGAGGAGCGCGCACGTACTGGCAGTTACGAGACCAGAACGCAGCTGAGAGGACGGAAAACAATTCTTACAGAAAAGCATCACCACGATATTCTGGAACTTGTGCAAAAACAACCGGATATCACAATGAAGGAGATTGTCGAAACGCTTCACTTACCGGTAGGCGACGAAGCCGTCAGACGTTTTCTGATAAAACAAGGTGATACCTATAAGAAAAAGTCTTTGCATGCAAAAGAACAGGAGCGTCCCCGATGTGCAGAGAAAACGCAGCAAATGGACAGAAACTATATCTGGTGCAAATGCAAAACATCAAATATATCTCGATGAAAGCGGTATTAATACAAATCTCACAAGGCACTATGCACATGCAGTACATGGGAAACGTGCCATGGATGCTACCCCGATAAACACACCTGCCGGAACAACTGTTTTGTCATCCATCCGACTTAACGGCAGTCTGGTATATACTACGTACCAAGGTGGAACAACTGCACAACGATTTCGCGAATATATGGAAAAACAATTGATACCGAGTCTTGAGAAAGACGATGTTGTGATCATGGATAATATGCGTTCCCATCATGCCAAAATAGTAACGGAACTTTTGGACAAGGCAGGTATTTCCTATCTGTATTTGCCACCATACAGTCCAGATTTGAACCCCATTGAAAAAATGTGGTCAAAAATGAAGTCCATCCTCAGAAAGAGGAAAATCCGCATTGCTGCTGATCTACCTGTGGCTGTAAAAGCGGCCTTAGAAACAATAAGCATGAATGATTGCAAAGGGTGGTTCCACGCGTCAGGAATTTGCGTTAATTAAGAGGATAGCTATAGGTTATAGAAAAATGAAAAGGTGAATCACATATGAAGGAATTACAGATTATTTCATAATATGGGAATAAAACGATGAAGTATACAAACGCGTCAATAAAAAAATTTGCGCAATATGTAAAAAACAACAATAAAAAAATAATATTATTTGGCTCGGGTGCGGTATGTAAAACCTTTATTCCATATATATTAGATCAATATGGAATTTCAGAACATGTTCTTTTGGTAATTGATAATAATCCGGCTAAACAGGGTCTGACGATTCGATTTAATAAAAAGGTTGTAAGGGTCTGCTGCATAGATGTTTTAGAACGCTGTAAAGAAGACTATTGCATTGTAATAACAAACGGAGATTTCTATTCCGTAATGGATTAGCTTGATTGGATAAAAGAATGCAAAGACAAGGTCTGCTTTATTGCGGCTGTCATTCAATTAGACCGGGAATATGATAAGAAGCTGAATTTTGTATATCATGATTTTCAATCTCCTCAGATTCCTAAAATCATTCATTATTGCTGGTTCTCAGGAAGGGAAATGCCAATGGACCTGCAGAGATGTGTTGCGACCTGGAAGGAAAAATGCCCGGATTATGAGATCATCTGCTGGAATGAATCGAATTACGATGTGAACAAGTACAGGTACACAAAAGAGGCATATGCCTTACAAAAATGGGGGTACATTCCCGATATTGTCAGGCTGGATGTCTTGTATGAATTGGGAGGATTTTATTTTGACACAGATGTAAGGATATTGAAAAATCTCGATGATCTGCGATATCAGCAGGCTTTTTGCGGCAGGGAGAGAGCCGGACATGTTAATTTTGGCGGAGGATCGGGAAGCATTCCTCACAGTGCTGTTGTAAAAAAAATCCTGGAATTCCGCCAGGATGAACCGTTTGCGCTCGGGAATGGATGCTATAATGCGGAGGCAAGCGGCTATTATGAGACCGCTCCATTGATGGAACTTGGGTTAAAAATAGAAGATATAAATCAAAAGCTTGATGGAATTAATGTTTATGCTTCGGAGTTTTTTTCCCCGTATAATTATATCAATGGGGACAATATTAAAAATGAAAACACCCATTCCATTCATTATTTTAGCGGAAGCTGGATCGAAGGCGGAGAAAAGTTAAGAAAAGAAACCAGAGAAAAATATAATGTTGTAAAAAATGAACTGGGAGAACTGGTGTAATGGCAAGATTTGTATTTGGTATGGGAATTGCCTTAATTAATCATTGGAAAATAATTAAAAAAAATTTCAACCCGGATTATGGAATCGATAATGACAAAAGCAAATGGGGAAAAAGTGACACATATACAAATCTGACATGTATTGCGCCGGAAAAATTGTATGGACAAAAAGATGCAGAGGCCTTGATCACTGTCGGAGATCCATACATAATAGAAAAAATAAAAAAGCAGCTTGAGGATATGCATATTCCATACAAGGTGCTCGTGCAA
>UMES01008003.1_pt1 | contig 10390 bp, 8 predicted proteins | sample 1964791 | NCBI WGS metagenome assembly UMES01 (sample SAMEA4836024, study PRJEB28245) | human gut metagenome | biome: gut microbiome; material: fecal sample | place: Denmark | collected 2008
GCCTTTGCGTGTCATGAAATGCAGTCCGCAAAGGAGTTTGAGTAATATATTTATTTCAGGGCAAACAGTTTTATCCAGTTTCAGGGCAAAACTTTCAGCCAGTGAAATGACAAAAATCATGTGAAAACATGAAATGCAATTTAGAATAAAGAATGACCCTGATGGTCTGGAATTTCCAGACTGTCAGGGCCTTTTTTCTTATCTGGCAATCTATTATCGCTATCAGGAGTAATGTCTGATAATGCCTTTGCATAAGCAGTAAGACGTGTTAATTAATATAGTAATATTTGAATAGCAACAATGAATTACATAAAATCCTACCATTATTCGATATAGTTAAGGTTTATTTAGGGATTGATTGGTGTTATTATTTTAGAGGGAGGGATTGGACATGAATGATTATACTTTTGGTGAATATCTATACCAAAAAAGAAAACAATCAGGAGACTCTCAAAACGAACTTGTAGAGAAACTCGGGGTTACGGGAAAAGCTGTCTCGAAATGGGAAAATGGAAGTGCTAAGCCTAGAGCGTGTTTGAAAAATGGCTGCTTTATGGGGAATCTCCGTAGAGGAGCTGTTTAATGTACTCTCGAAGTCTTTCTTGCACTTACTTTTGTGGCTGATTTTCCGCCAGTCGTCCCCAAATTTTATCAACGTACGCATCGCGTACGCCTCAAAAATTTAGACACAACTGGCAAAAAATCTTCTCACAAAATCAAGCACAAAAAGATTCCGAGAGTACATTTTAGAGCAAGGGAGGATATTAAGACTATGAGTATTACCAAAATAGTAATAACAGGCGGTCCATGTGCCGGAAAAACGACAGGGATGAGTTGGATTCAAAATGCTTTTACAGAACGAGGTTACAGGGTTCTCTTCATATCGGAAACAGCGACAGAGTTGATTTCCGGAGGAGTTGCACCGTGGATCTGTTCCGATAATACGGAATACCAGAAATGCCAGATGAAACTTCAGTTGGAGAAGGAAAAAGTATTTGAACAGGCAGCTAGAACAATGGATTCAGATAAAATATTGATTGTATGTGACAGAGGTACTTTAGATAATAAGGCATACATGACAGAGGCGGATTTTTCCCTCGTATTGAATGAACTTGGCTTAAACGAAGTTGAATTGAGGGATGGCTATGATGCTGTATTCCATCTTGTTACTGCGGCAAAAGGTGCAGAGAAATTTTATACAACTGCAAATAATACTGCTAGAACAGAAACTGTGGATGAAGCGGTTGCATTAGATGATGAGTTGATAGCAGCATGGACCGGACATTCACACCTTAGAATCATTGATAATTCGTTAGGATTTGAAGAAAAGATGAAACATCTGATTGCTGAAATTGCAAACTTTTTGGGGGAACCTGACCATATGAGATAGAAAGAAAATTCCTCATCGATGCACTGAGAAAAAATAAAAAATCATAGGAGTATAGGGACGATGATGAGAAAGAATACTATGTTTCGCAAATATATACCATCGCTTCTGTTATTTTTGTTATTTGAGCTTGTGGCGATTACGTTGTGGATTGCTAAGTATAACATATTTTATCTGTTGAATTTCAGCTACATAGGAGGATGCCTTGCATTAGGAACAGCACTTTTTACTGCCGGAAAATGCTATGCCAGACATTTTGTGCAATTGGCGGTAGGAAGTTATATGTTATTGTATCTTGGTATAATCTCCTGTGAAAATATGCAGATTGAGGGTTTTTGGTATTATTTGTTCCTGGGCGTTTTTGAGGCAGCAACAATCCACTATGCAGTAGCAAAGATTTTTGGTCCTTTGCTTTTTGGTCGAGGATGGTGTGGCTATGCCTGTTGGACGGCTATGGTACTGGATTTTCTGCCTTATAAGCAGCCGAAAAAGCCGCGAAAGGAAAAGTTAGGTGTTCTGCGGTATGTGATGTTTGTATTATCCCTGGCAGTGGTTCTCAGCCTGTTTTTGATGAAAATCGCGAATCTGGAGAGAATCATGTTCTGGATCTTCCTTGTAGGAAATACATTTTACTATATTGTAGGTATTGTGTTGGCTTTTGTATTTAAAGATAACCGCGCATTCTGCAAATATCTGTGCCCGGTTACTGTGTTTCTCAAGCCAATGAGCTACTTTTCGCTTTTGCGTGTCCATTGCGATGAAAATAAATGCATCCATTGCGGCAAATGCCTGAAAGTTTGCCCCATGAATGTTGAAGTCAATAAAGAATCCCGTAAGCGAAAAAATGGGACAGAGTGCATTTTATGTTATGAATGCACGAAAGTCTGTCCAACCAAAGCGCTGCATTAGAGCGTATTTGAATCGAGAGAATAATGTCCATCATAAATTAGCTATACTTGAGGAACAGATACATATTGAAAGGGAAGGTACTATAGAATATGTACATAAAGAAAAATAGTATATATGTGAAAAATATAAAAAATTCCTGGTAAATATGAATAAATCACAGAACTTTTTGAGTTGGTGAGCGGATGATATAATAAGCGCAACAACAAAACTCAAAACGAAAGCAGAGGCGTATAAATTATGATTACATTGTTTGTAATAGGAATACTGATATTATCAATTAAATTCATTGTTTTAGCATGTAAAGCTACATGGGGAATGGCAAAAGCATTATTATTTATTATAGGTCTGCCAGTGATTTTAATTGGATTGCTGATAGCAGGATTCATATCATTGGCAGCCCCTCTTTTAATTATAACACTGATAGCAGTATTTATCTGGAGTTTTGCGAAACAATATTAAAGTGCTCTTAACTTCTCCGCATAAGCCAGAATTCTCTTTTCAAAATCACTGTTATTCTGCATTTCTTCTACAAGAGAGTAGACTTCTTCTGAATCAGAGCGGGTGATAGTGATAAAATCTGTTTCCATCTCATCAGACTGCCCGTAAAGAAAGTCAAGATTACAATGGAAAGTGTATGCAATATAAAAAGCGTACTGATAAGAAGGTTCGCGTTCCCCTCGTTCGTAGCGGCCATAAGCCATCGCAGAGAGGTTTAAGCGTCGTGCAGCTTCAGCTTTGTTGATATGTAATGATTCTCTCACTTGAATTAATCGTTCGGGACAAAAATGCATATGAATTCTCCTTAAATATTGATAAAAGTTATAAGTTTATTAAATATAAATATTACCTTTATTATAAAGGATAATGATTCATATAGCAAGAGGAGGTTCTGATTTGCCGTGGGCGGAGGAGGCGAACTCAGGAAGGTAAATAAAGCATATTTGTGGCCTCGGAACAAAGGTTGAATGTTCGCTCATGCGCCTGCATCCAGCCTTTGCTCTGGGGCCACAAATATGCTCTGGCATAAATATGAAAGAATCATTGACGCAACTTTCATTTTGGTATACACTAATTTCTATAGCAATTCTATAAAATACAGTAAGGAAGCCAGATCGTGTTTGAACAATCAAAAGGCAATCTGCATGCCATAATTTGCAGAAAGTATTTTCAAACATGCTCTGGATTTGTTTTATAGATTGTTACAGATTTGTATATCTGAAGATATAGATTTTCACGAAATAGTTGTTAAAGTAAGCAACTTGTAGTTCTGGTTTGTATATCTAAAGATATAGATTTTTACAACAAGAAAAGTGAGGAGAGTACAAAGAGATGAAAGGTTTTTATCAATGGTACAGAAAGCACATCACCGGAGCGATTTTTGCCGGACTGATTCTCGGAATTCTGACAGGATTATTTATGGCAGATAAGTTTGAAGTTGTGCTTACTGCGACAAGTGCATTAGGAAGCATTTATATGAATGCACTGAACATGATGATTTTTCCATTAGTATTTTGTTCTATCGTGATGGGAATTGCCAGTATTGGAAGTGCAAAAACAACAGGTAAGATTACAGGAGCGGCTATGCTGTTTTTTCTGTGTACAACAGCACTTGCAAGTTTTATGGGATTAATTATCCCAAGACTCATTCATCTTGGACGAGGCGTAAAGTTTGAGATGGCAACATCAGATATTCAGGCAACAAAGATGGACAGTATTTTAGATACGGTTAAGAGTCTGATTCCATCTAATCCAGTGAAGGCATTTGCAGAGGGAAATATGCTGCAGGTACTTGTATTTTCATTGGTTATCGGATTTACATTAATTGCAATCGGTGAAAAGGGAGAGCCATTATTAAAAGTAATCGATTCTCTCAATGAAGTGTGTCTTAAGATTATCAGCACAGTAATGTATTTCACTCCAATTGGAGTATTTTGTACGATTGTACCGGTAGTAGAGGCAAATGGAACAAGCACAATTGTATCTTTAGCAACACAGCTTGTCATTTTATATATTGCATTCTTTGGATTTGCATTAGTAGTATATGGAGCGGCAGTAAAAGTACTTGGAAAGACAAGTCCAATTCGTTTTTTCAGAGCGATTATGCCTGCCGCATTAAATGCGTTTGGAACCTGTTCCAGTTCTGCAACAATTCCATTAAGCAAACAGTGTGTGGAAGATGAACTTGGCGTATCCAATCAGGTTTCCAGTATCACCATTCCACTTGGCGCAACGGTAAATATGGACGCAGTATCAATCTTAATGTCATTTATGATCATGTTCTTTGCCAATGCATGTAATGTAAATATCAGCATTTCCATGATGGTACTTGTACTCTTAGCAAATGTACTCCTATCCGTAGGAACGCCGGGAATCCCAGGTGGAGCGATTGCATCCTTTGCGGCACTTGCGACAATGGCAGGACTTCCAGCAGGAGTCATGGGCGTGTATATCAGTATCAATACGTTATGTGATATGGGAGCAACTTGTGTCAATGTAATTGGAGACATGGCAGGATGTGTCGTATTGCAGGAACAAATTGATATAGAAGCATAACTTTTAGTTTGCCGCTGGCAAGAGAGCCCCCAAAAAAAGAGAATCTACCCCATATATGTTAGTCGCAGCGGTTTGAATGCTCACTTTTGCGCTCGCATCCAAACCTTGCTCCGAGGTCACATATATGGGGTATTCTTGAAGGTAAAGAATTTTAAGCTTATTGCTTACCTTTTTTGAACATTAGCATCATTTCATTTGTCAGACTGAAATCATCAGGCTGTAATACGATATCTTCTCGTTTCTTCCATTCTGCGAGTTTCAATTCAGATTCATCCATCTGGATTTCAGTATCGCCATCAACATCGCAATAAAATCCAGCAAGAATATCATCAACAATTCCCCAGGGCTGAGATTTATAATAACGAATATTTTTTACATGAAGTCCAGTCTCTTCCATAACTTCTCTTTGAACAGTTTCCTCTAAAGTTTCTCCAATCTCCGTAAAACCAGCAACCAGTGCATAGTGAGCAAAGCCGGTACGATATTTCGTTACAAGGATTTCATCTCCATTGCAAACGCCCACAATAACTGCGGGTACAATTCTTGGATAAATAACATGTCCGCAAGAAGGACACTTTAAGGCGCGTTCTGTAGTGGAATGAACTGTTTTGCTTCCGCACCGGCCACAAAAACGATTATTCTTATACCAATTACTAAGCTGAAATCCTGTAATTCCAGTAAAAATACGATATTTAGGATGCACTTCCTTCGTTCGGAGTTTTCTGACAGGAGCAAAATCATATCCTTCTGGTAAATAAGCAGGTTCTTTTTCCAGTAAAAAGTAATGGGCATCATCAACAGAAAAAAGATAAGTAAGATCATCTTTTTCAAAAGGGAACTCATCAATGTCAGTAGTATCACTGGGAAAATCACGAACCGCAGGGAAAAAGAGATAGTTATCATACTCCTTATATTGACCGAGCCGGTGAAGAACTCCTTCTTCCGTAAAATACAAAACGATACTGTCCATATCTGGTACGGCATTTATATCATAATGATTATCTAATTTATGTGGGTAAATATCTTGAATCATAATCTAAAACCTCCTGCAAATATAATAACACAGATTATTATTTAATTCATTAGACAAACTACAGACGAAGCCATTGCCCCCAATAAGGCCTATTTGTGATTTTAGTCGCGGTGGTTTGAATGTTCGCTCCACGCGCTCGCATCCAACGCGCCGCGACTAAAGTCACAAATATAGGGTATCGGTTCTCTTACCGGGCGTCTGTCTCTTAATGAATTAAATAGTAATTTCCCACATCTTGTGATACAATTATATGATAATGTCTAAATTTAAGGATTTATTTCTGATAGTAGAGGGTGGACATTTTTCAGATAGAGAAATAAAGAAAGAGAACAAAAAGAAAGTTAGAGGAAAGGATATGACAAAGTTTTTTGTGAAGAAGCCATATTTTGTATTGGTGACCGTAATCATTGTCCTGGTTATTGGTTTTGTCAGTCTCGGTGAGATGCAGACAGATCTTTTGCCGAAAATGGAACTCCCATACATGGCTGTGATTACAACGGAAGTGGGTGCTTCTCCGGAAAAGGTGGAAAGTGATGTTGTTAAACCGATGGAGAGTACGCTTGGTACGATTAACGGCGTGGAGAAGCTGACAAGTACTTCGGCAAATAATTATGGAATGTTGATGTTGGAGTTTGCAGAAGATACAAATATGGAGGCAGCTTTGGTTCGTGTATCGAAAGCGCTGAATTCATTAGATTTGCCGGAGGGCTGCGGAACACCCAATATCATGGAAATCAGTGCGGATATGATGGCAACGATGTATGCCAGTGTCAGTTATGAGGGAAAAGACATTAAGGAACTGTCCAGTTTTACGGAGCAGACGGTAAAGCCGTACCTGGAGCGTCAGGATGGTGTTGCCAGTGTATCTGCGAATGGCTTGATACAAGATCATGTGGAGATCCGACTGAATGAGAAGAAAATTGACCGGATGAATGATAAGATTCTCGGACAGACGAATGATAAGCTCCTTGAGGCGAGTGATAAGATTGAGGAGGCGAAGGCTTCTTTAAAAAAGAGTAAGGAACAGTTAAAGAAGCAGGAAAAGACGCTGAGCAGCAAGCAGGAAGAGACGAATACAAAGCTTGCAGAGGCACAGACAAAGCTCGCAGAAGCGTTATCCCAGAAAGCAGCATATGAGGCGGAACTTAACAGCTTAAAAGCGAGTCAGAGTGCATTAAAAGCGGAGAAGAAAGCATATAAAGATGCAGGTTTAGAGAAGACGTATAAGACGCTGAATAACACATTCAAAAGTTTGAATGCGACAATGGGAGAGGCTGCAAAGCAGATGGGAATTACGATTCCGTCTTCTGTAAAAGAAGCAATACAACATCCAAAGCAGTTTGAAGCCTTTGTTTCCTGGATGGAGCAGATGGGGTATGGTGAACAGTTTTCCAAGCTGACAATAGATTCATTAAAACAGATGTATAAGGCAGTGGAGGTTCGCCTGCCACAGATTGATACTGAACTTTCTAACCTGCAAGTAAAAATTAAGGTACAGAAAGCGATTATTGATAAATTAAATGAACAGATGAAAGGCTTAGATGAGCAGCAGTCAAAGCTTATTGCAGGCGGATATTCAGCCGCTGCAGGATTTGGTTCTGGACAGGCACAGATTGCGGCAGGTAAGACACAGATAGAATCTGCGGAAAAAGAGTTAAAGGATTCAGAAGATAAACTGGAAGATTCCCGAAAGGCGGCAAGAGAGAATGCAAATATTGATACCCTTTTAAGTCTCGATACACTGTCTGCAATGATTTCAGCACAGAACTTTTCCATGCCGGCAGGTTATATTGAGGATAAGAGTTCACACCAGTGGCTTGTGGAAGTCGGAGATAATTTTACCAATGAAAAGCAGCTTAAAAACCTTGTTCTCACAAAGATTGACGGAGTGGGAAAGATTCGGGTAAAAGATATTGCTGATATCACAGTAGTGGATAATCAGGGAGATGCTTATTCTAAGGTTAATGGAGAAAATGCGATTCTTTTATCAGTATTTAAAGGAAGTACTGCAAATACGAGTACCGTATCCAAGGGAATTCAGAACTCTTTTAAAGATTTAGAGAAAAAATATAAAGGACTTTCCTTTACCACGATAATGAATCAGGGTGATTACATTAACATTATTATAAAGAGTGTATTGAGCAGTATCCTTTTAGGAGCAGTACTTGCAATTATTGTACTTGCTCTTTTCTTAAAAGATATCCGCCCGACAATCGTTGTTGCATTCAGTATTCCGTTTAGTGTATTATTTGCCATTATTATCATGTATTTTACGGGAATTAATATTAACGTTATGTCGTTGGCCGGGCTTTGCCTTGGTATCGGTATGCTCGTAGATAACTCCATTGTAGTAATGGAAAATATTTACCGTTTTCGAAATGAAGGAATGTCGGCATCAAAGGCAGCGGTGCGGGGAACAGCGCAGGTAGCAGGGCCGATTCTTGCATCCACGATTACAACAATCTGCGTATTCCTGCCGATGGTATATACTTCGGGTATGGTAAGCCAGCTTTTAATGCCGTTTGCATTTACCATTTCCTATGCATTAATTGCTTCTTTATTAGTGGCACTTACTGTTGTGCCGACAATGGGTTCTGTGCTTCTTAGAAAAACAAAAGATGTAAAACAGCCGTGGTTTGATAAGATAAAAGATGTGTATGGAAAAGTGTTAGAATTGGCTCTCCGATTTAAGATTGTTCCGTTAGCGATTTCTATTGTACTTCTTGTACTTTGTGTGATGCAGAGTATGCGGACGGGAATTGTTATGATGGATGACATGGACAGTAATCAGATTGCAGTCAGTATGACATTAGATGATAACGTAAAAAAAGAAAATGCTTACAAGACAGCAGATGAGGTTATGGGAATTCTAACTGGAGTAGACGGCATTAAAAAGGTTTCCGCCCTTGATGGGAATGCCAGTGTAACTTCCAGTATGCTCGGAACAGGAACGACAGATAATTACACAAACTTCAGCTTTAATATCATCACAGAAGATAATATAAAGACAACAAAGGAATTTCGCAAAATCCGAAAAGAAATCGAGAGCAAAACTAAAAGAGTAAAATGTAAGGAAATCACGGTTTCTTCTTCTGCAATGGGCGATATGTCAAGTCTTTCCGGTGGCGGGCTTTCTGTCAACGTATATGGAGAGGACCAGCAGAAGTTAATTAAAATCAGTGAAGATGTTATCAAGATGATGAAAGAGATTTCCGAAGTAAAAACAGCGTCAAATGGTATTGAGTCCGCTGACAAAATGCTTCATTTGAAAATTGACCGCAATAAAGCGGCAGAACATGGACTGACTATCGCACAGATTTATCAGGAAATATTGAAACATACTACAACGGAGAAAAATGCGATTACGCTCAACATGGATGAGAAAGATGTGGAAGTCAACCTCATTAATGAGACGGATAAACTCACCTATGAAAATATTTTAGATATGAAGATAGAAACAACCGAGAAAAACAGTGATGGTGAGGATGAAAAACATACATATAAACTGTCTGATTTTGCTTCTGAAGATGATGGATACAGCATGGACAACATCACCAGAGAAAACCAGAAACCATATCTTACCGTAACGGCAGAAATTGATGAAAATGCAAACGCAACCCTTTTATCAAGAAAGTTACAGGATAAGATTGATAAATACAAAGCGCCAGGCGGCTATGAAGTAGAACTTTCCGGTGATGCCACGCAGACAACAGATATGTTAAAACAGATGGGAAAAGCATTAGCACTTGGATTCATGCTCATTTATTTAGTAATGGTTGCACAGTTCCAGAGCCTTTTATCCCCATTTATCGTTATCTTCACTGTACCATTAGCGTTCACAGGAGGAATGATCGGACTTGGATTTTTTGGAATGTCCATCTCCGCAATGGCGTTGATGGGATTCATGATTTTAATGGGAACCGTTGTAAACAATGGTATTGTGTTTGTTGATTACGTCAACCAGCTGCGAATAGGCGGCATGAGTAAACGGGAAGCCCTGATAGAAACAGGAAAAACAAGAATGCGCCCCATTCTCATGACTGCACTCACCACAATTCTCTCCATGAGTGTTATGGTATTTTCACAGGATGCCGGAAATGCGATGCAGAAGGGAATGGCAGTGGTAGTTGCATTTGGACTGCTCTATGCAACATTGATGACCCTATTTATCGTTCCAGTCATGTATGATATTCTCTACCGCAAACAACCCAAAGTGATTGATGTGGAGGATTCTGATTTGTAGCGTGGGCTGTCTTTGACTGTCTATATAAATTCAGAACTCACATTGGAGGAATTTGAGGAAGGCTTTAGAGGGGTATGGCTTTCTGGGGAGTTGGTTTTAACTATTAGTGGAAATCATAAATCAATGTGCTATTATAACAATAGTTTAAGTGTCAACCTTATGGTATTTCATTTCTTGAATATTCTATATCGCCAATCTCCTTCCTCAAATTTCTCAAAAATAATTTCTGAATTTCCTTTAACTGTCAAAGATGATTCTTCGACGG
>UMES01031312.1_pt1 | contig 10336 bp, 9 predicted proteins | sample 1964791 | NCBI WGS metagenome assembly UMES01 (sample SAMEA4836024, study PRJEB28245) | human gut metagenome | biome: gut microbiome; material: fecal sample | place: Denmark | collected 2008
ATAATATGTTGACCCCTTTCGCCAAATAGCGTTGACCCCCGTGGCCATTTAATCGTTGCCCCTCGTAGCCAAGATAAGAATACCCCCTGTCAGTTGTGAGTTCTGACAGGGGATTTTTTGTATTTTCGTTAGCCGTCCTGGCCGACGGTTAAAACAGTAAATACAATGGCAAAATTAAAAAATGTCCTCCGTTGCTATGCAGCGGGGATGGGAATAAAAGAGATAAGCAGTGCCTTCACTTTATCCCGCAACACGGTGCGGAAGTATGTCCGCGCTTTTCAAGAGAGTGGCCTTTCACTGGAAAAAGTGTTGGGCATGTCCGACGAGCATCTTTACGGTATGTTCGTCGGGGGTAAGTCACGTACAAAAGAACCTTCCGCACGTCGTGTCGAACTGGATGCTCTCCTTCCAGAATACGCCGTCCGCCTGAGGCAAAAGGGTGTCACAGTCCGCAAGCTCTTTGAGGAATACAGCCAAGGGCATCCGGACGGTTACCGTCATGCGAATTTCGGCATCCTGCTTCGGCGGTACATGCTTCAGACAAAGGCGGTCGGACATGTGGAGCATTACGCGGGTGACCAGATGTACATTGACTTCGCGGGGGACAGACTTGAGGTGACTGACGAGTTCACGGGGAATCCCAGGCAGGTTGAGGTGTTCGTTGCCATCCTGCCATGCAGCCACTACACTTATTGCGAGGCTGTGTGGTCCCAGCGTAAGGAAGACCTCATCACCGCTTGTGAGAACGCGCTGCATTTCTTCGGCGGTGCTCCCATGGCCATAGTTCCGGACAACCTGAAAGCCGCCGTTACCCGCAGCGACCGCAATGAGCCGGTCATCAATGAAGAGTTTGAGGCTTTCGCCGAACATTACGGGTGCGCCATATACCCGGCCCGTGTGCGTCATCCCAGGGACAAGGCACTCGTGGAAAATGCGGTCAGGCTGATGTACCGTTCCGTCTACGCCGACATCGAAGGGCTGACATTCCGCGGCCTTGATTCCCTGAACAGTGCCATACGGGATTCATTGAAAAAGTTCAATGCCGTCCGCATGGCTTCGCGCGATTACTCCCGTCGCGAACTTTTCGAACGTACGGAAGCCGACTATCTGCGCCCTCTCCCTGCCGTACGCTACCAGATGAAAGAGCGCAGGACGGCAACGGTCATGCGCAACAGCTACGTCACGCTCTTCAAGCATCATTACAGCGTGCCCAAAGAGTACATCGGCAAGCGTGTTGATATCGTATATGACGCGGAAACACTGGAAATCTTCCATGGCCTCAGGCATGTGGCCACGCATCACCGTGACGACACTCCTTACGGCTACACGCAAAAATCCTCGCACAACCTGCCGGGCCGTCACGGAAGCTACGAGAAGGACCTGGGAGAGATCTTTCAGCGTGCCGCCTCCATCGACAACATCGTGCTCGCGTACCTGAAGGAGGTCGCCGCCCACAAGAGGTATCTTCCGATAGCGTTCCGCAGCTGCCGCGGCATCCTTTCGCTTGAAGGGAAGTTCGGGCTTGAAAGGCTGGTGGCAGCGTGTGCGTGCGCATCCCAGGCCCGTCTTTACGGATACCAGGATGTGCTTGGCATCCTTGAAAAGGGGGATGACGCGGCTTTCCTGCCGTCCGCGGAAGACTGCGGCACGGATGCCGGAGAGCCGAAACTCCCACGGCACAAAAATATCCGCGGACGCGAATACTTCTCAAAAGCAAACATGTCAAACAACTTAAAGACTAACAGCAATGAAAACAAATGAAAAAACAGCACCTATCCTTGCGGAAAAAGACCGTAACGCCGTATCCCTCGAACTCATGAACCGCATGAAGCTCCACGGCATGGCAGCAGCCTTCACTGAAAGCCTCTCGTCAACCTTTGCCGAAGCGGCCACGCCGGACAGTTTCCTGAACTGGCTGCTTTCCCGCGAATGGGACTACCGATCGGAGGCGGCCATACAAAGGCTCATACGCATGGCTTCGTTCCGTTACAAGGCCTATCCGGAAGAGATAGACTACACGATAAGCCGCGGACTTGACAGAAACCAGATGGAACGGATGGCCTCTCTGGAATTCGTCCGGCAGGCGCAAAACCTCTTCATCACCGGATCCTCCGGTACCGGGAAGAGCTTCCTGGCCACTGCGTTGGGATACCAGGCATGCAAGTCCGGCATTCGCACCTTCTATGCAAACGCCTCGAAACTTCTGGGGGCGTTGAAAGTGGTAAAGGCCAAGGGGACCATTGAGACTGAACTACGGAAAATAGAACGGTGTCCGCTGCTTATTCTGGACGACCTCTTCCTCGTGCCGCTTGACGTCAAGGAACGTCCGCTTCTGCTGGACATCATTGAGGACAGGCATGGCAGGAAGTCCATCATCATCACCTCACAAGTCCCGGTATCCAATTGGTATGACGCCATCGGAGATCCGACCGTAGCAGACGCCATACTGGACCGGATTGTACACTCAGCGCACCAAATTGAACTAACCGGTGAAAGTGTACGAAAAATCAAAGCAGGGAAAAATAGATAGACCAAAGTAAAATGACCCCGTCGGCCAGGACTTACACGGGGAATATACTGTTTTTTTTCGGGGGTCAACGCTATTTGGCGAAAGGGGTCAACATATTATGGATTTTCCACCGATGATGATGTCAAAGCGTTGCTCTGGATCGTATTGGCGGATGTCGCATTTCTCGATATGGGCGTCCGGATAGAGATACTTTGCGACGGCTACAGCCTTTCCGTCTATATCGAAACCGAAGGTATTATGATGGTTCGGCAGGTGGTTGAAGAAATTGCCCATGCCGCAGCACATGTCGAGTATCATCTCGGAAGAGGTCGGGGACAGCATGTCCGTCATGTCCCGGCATACCTCATGCGGGGTGAAGAACTGTCCCATCTCGAATTCCTTCTTCGCCTCCGCGTACTCGTTGTAGTTGGCAAAGTCGGACTGCCGCAGGTTGTGCAGCCCGCCGATGCCGGTATAGCAGTTGTAGATGCTTTCCGCCGGAATAAGGTCCTTGCCGGAGTCTATGGAGAAAAGAATCTTTTCGTTGACCTCGGCCCGCCTATCATGCGGTATCTGTTGGGGTATGATGGCATACATGGTTTTATCTGTTGTTTACGGTTGGAAATGAAAACACCCCGCAAGGATGCCTTACGGGGTGTTGTGAAATTCTTCTCATAGTCAGTTCTCTTGTAATGTGATTTCATTCAGGCGGAGACGTTTGAAACAGCTCTCGGCTGCCGCACTGTCCTTGAACTTGACATCTATACGACCGTTCTTGTAGAACCTGACCTGTTCGGCGTTGGTGGTCGTGAGGTCGTACCAGTCATTGACAGATACATTGTTGCCATCGAAATGGATAATCATTTTAGAATTGCCGCACAGTACATCATCTGCTCCGTAGGCGATACCCGCGCATAGGGTTTCCAGTTCTCCACCGTAGTTGTAATTGATTTTGCACCGTTGGTGGTATTGCATATAATAATCGTCGAAGCGGATGATTTCTGGAAAGACAATCTTGTCCTTCTTCAATTCCGGCTTGACCTTGCTCCAGCAGGAAGGCCTGACTGCTTTGGAAACTCTGGCAAGCAGTTCTTCCACCGCCGTTTCCCGGAAACTCTTGCCGCCCAAATGTTCGATAACCGCGTCCACGTATGTTTCATAGACCGGACGGAAGCCCATGCGGAGCGTCCTTTCGTCTATCCTTTGTTCCGGTACCGATACGTTGTATGTCCTGTTGAAGTAGGCGATGATGCGGTTGGCAAAATTCGCGTTGGCGTTGCGGTTCTTGTCCACCAGGTCATTGAGGATATCGAACGGCTTGAACTCGTTGTGCGAGTAATCGTCCTTTCCGTTATTAAAGGAATAGAAGTCGCGCATGGAAATCTTGCCGTTGTCATTATAAGAAAAGTCCCGTTCCGAACGGTATCGTTCCGCCTCTTCCTTGAAGATGCCGTACCAGCGGTCTATCTGGTCAAGTGTCTTGTAAAGCATATCCTGCTGGTTCTGGCAAAACAGGCGGTCTTGTTCCGTAATCTTATCCTCGTTTCTTACTTCCACGCTCAGTATACCGGAAAGTAGGTCGGGAGCGCCACCGGCCTTGAATGTTGTTGTCTGCATATCTGTTGGATTTTAAGTGTTAGGAATTTTGCGGTTTGATTCGGTGGAAATAGGTGATGTGCTGTTCCATGTCCTTGACAATCTTCACCCGTTCGGGATGGAAATCGAGTCTTCGCTCCACCGCCGGGGCATCAATCTTTTCCCATTCCGATAGTGGCAGGAACACATATTCACGGTGGAAGCACCATACCACGATTTGGTTCTCCCAATTGCCTTGGAACACCGTTCCTTCGTAATCTTCCAGGAATTGTTGGAACCCGGCTTCATCCTGGAAGGCGGCATCATAACCCTGATAGAGGTTGCCTTCTTCCGATTCCTTTCTTTTGTGCAGGTAAAAACGGCGGTAGGTTTCTGTCGTGAAATTCCCATATAGCGGTCCGGGTTCATGATAGGACCACAAGGGGACGTTCGCTGTGAATGATACTGTACCGTTACCACATGCTCCACAGTGTCCCCAGTCCTTGAATATGCCTTCCGTCCACTTTACAAACTTCAGTTCTTTAGGGTCTATGGAATGGAAAGCACCTCCGCTGACACTCAGACGGATACTTCCTGCTGCCGGCCACACGAAAGGTACATACGGCTGCTCGCATACGGAAAGCGAACCATTCCTTTCATCGTCTATAAGGGCATAGGGGTAATGATCACCATGGCGGCTCACATAAACCAGCCTGTCACCGACCTGGGGTGTCATTTCCGAGCGTGTCCGCTCGATGAGTTCCACATAACGGTTGGCCATATCCACGTCTTCCTGTGTCAACCCGTGTTCATGGTCGTATGAAACGTTCCGTTCCTTGAGCGTTTCGATACTGTACTTGTTCTTTGCCTTCTGTAACATAACATTTGATTTTTGTCAGTCCGGCTTTCGGGGCCGGAGTTCCCGTAACTACAGGCTTTAAAAGCTCGTGTTCCGTACATGCAAGGTTGGCGGGAAAAATACCGAAGCCCTCCGGGGCGAGGATGATTTTTCCACGACACCCGAAGGGCCTGACCTTGCTTGTACGAAAGAACACGAGTTACCTTTGCCTGTGAGTTACGGGGACTCGGCTACGGTATGGCGTACTATCTCCAATACGGATTATTTCATGAGTTTGACGTGAGATTATGACCGGAAAATTCCGGTATTTATAGGAAAAATACTATCTTTGCAGACAGATAAAGAGTTATTTGAAAACATGAGGAATATGGTGGTTCTAAACAGTCTGCCTTTTTCTTATCCGTTGCCCATTCTCATGCGAGTTTCATATAAATCACTGATAGTCATATAAAATACTTCAGACTATCACAAATATAATGAAAAATGATGAATACTGATGTTTTCCATTCATTTTTTCTTCTTTTTGCAGTATCCGAACTTATCTAAACCTATTGGTCAGTAAACAGTGATAAACGAGTGATGAAGAAATTCTCCTATTGAAAATCAGAAGAAATACACTACTATGTATTGCATAGTATCAATATAATACATATCTTTGCATAGAACAAAGGGACGCACCGGCCGGACGTCTCCTTACTTAAACGTTAAAAGCCTATGAACGTAGACAATGCAAAATCACAAATGCGGAAAGGAATGCTGGAATATTGCGTCATGCTGTTGCTGCGCAAGGAACCGTCATACGCCTCCGACATCATCACACGGCTGAAGGAAGCCGATTTGATTGTCGTGGAAGGCACGCTCTATCCGCTGCTCACCCGACTGAAAAAGGACGGACTGCTGAGTTATGAATGGCGCGAATCCACTCAGGGACCTCCGCGTAAATATTATGCCCTGACGCTCGACGGCGAAACCTTCCTGGCCGGACTGGACTGTGCCTGGAATGAGCTTTCCGCCACCGTGGGACACCTGAAATCGGAAAGCCCCATAAGGCTGCCTTTACAGGGAAAAGACTGAATCCTTAACTTTTAAATTCGAAAGCTTTATGAAAAAGAATATCACCATCAACCTGTTCGGTTCGTTGTATGCCATCGACGAAGATGCCTACGAACTGCTCAACCAGTACCAGAACAACATGCGCCGTTACTTCTCCCGTAAAGAAGGAGGCGAAGAAATCGCTGAAGACATCGAACGCCGCATAGCTGAACTTTTCGACGAACTTAAAGCATCCGGCGTAGAAGCCATTACCATCGAACACGTGAGGGACATCATCTCACGCATCGGTAATCCGGAAGAAATGGACGGCGCCGAAACGGAAACGACTGCCGACAAAACAGATGATGCCCCAAAGGAAAGCGAACGCAAAGAAAACGTACATAAGAAACTGTTCCGCAATCCGGACGACAAAATGTTGGGTGGCGTCACCTCCGGACTGGCCTGCTATTTCGGTATCGACCCGCTGTGGCTCCGTCTGCTCATGATATTATTTGCCTGGTTCTCTCTCGGCACTTCCATTATCATCTATCTCATCCTGTGGGTCATCGTTCCGGAGGCGTGGACTCCCGAAGACCGCCTGCGCATGCAGGGTCGTCCCGTCAACATGGAGAACCTGCGCGACGAAATCATGGACGGCGCACGCAAAGCCGGACAGTATGCTTCGGCCCCGAAAACCCAAAAGACGGTACGGGGATGCCTGACCGTCCTGTTAGACATTGTGACGGCTATATTCAAAGGTTTCCTTTTCCTCGTCGTAGGCGGTATCCTCCTCTTCGTTACAATCATGTTAATCGCCATCCTCATCGGGTTTTGCCTGTATTGCTTTTCCGCTTTTACGGGTGGAGTGAGCGACGGAGTGTTCAGTTCGCCTGCCGAACAATCTTTCTTCAATGCATTGATCAACGGCAGCCTCCGCCAAGGCATCTATTGGACGGCATTGATAAGTTCCATCACCCTGCTTATCCTCACTTTGTATATCGGTACGCATTCCATCCTGCGCATGGCGGGACGCATACACCCCATGACTTTACCCAAACGGTTGGCCCTCATCGGAGGATGGATTATCACAGCCGTAATCTTTATCGCTTCGATGATCCAAAGCAGCATTTCCTACGACTGGTACATACGGGACTACAGAGAGGAGCAAAGGCTCCGCAACGATTCCCTCGAACATCAAAGGCAATTAAGCTATTTAGAGCACGAAGGTTGGAAAGTCGTCCGGCACAAAGAATGCGGAAACAACTACGTGAAAAGCGGAGAATATTATACGGGCAACAGGGACGTGCAGTATATAGACGCATGGAACTTCAACCGGAAAATGGAATATGAGGTAGAACGAACCGTTCATGTGACACCGGGTATTTACCGTCTGGAAGCCGCCGCACGAACGGACGGACAAGGCTGTGAGATTTTTGCCTGTCATGATAACCGTGAACGGAAGGCTGACGTCCCCGTATATGGAAACCAAGGCGGGGAAATCTGGCAGGATGCCCAACGACAGCAGACGAGCGGAAATATTACGCTCGGCATGTGGAAAGACATTACCGAAGCCAATAAAGGAAGAGGTTACGGCTGGAGTATAGTAAGGATAGACAGTATCGTGACGCACAACGGCACAATCCGTTACGGTGTAACGAATATCCGTAGCGGAAAATGGGATGGTGCGTGGTTCTCTGCCACGGATTTCAAACTGGAAAAGACCGGCGACCTGCCCAAGCGACACAAACCGCTCACTCCGCACAAATCCACCCGCCGTTCATAGAAAAAGTTCCCTGATATGAGTTCGGTCCTTCACAGGATACCTCATATCAGGGAACTTACACAATATTAACCTAATTTCTACTGTACTTATTCTTCATGGAAACCAGAAAAAGGCGTGTTTCTCCATCCTGGTTCGTCTCCGAGTCCGGACTTTTGAAACGCATGGCAAAGATAGGATAATCCTTCTCTTTCATAGGTGACAGATAAACACAAAAAATAAGACATTTTCATCCAAATGCAATCCATGCACCATTTCTACCTATTTTTGACGCTCTTTTTATCCTGAATTTCGGAAGGACAGCATACGCAAGAAGTTACCAAATCTCGTCCCATATATTGCGGTTGCTCAACTGCTCCGCATCCGTATATTCGTCGTGGATACCCATCGAACCGGGAGACCCACAAAGCATGTCTTGCTGCTGCAACGCCATCACGCTGACCGCAGGAGTTGAATATTTCTTTTTTTCCATATCGTTTGTTATTTTAAGATTTTCTTTCCGTTTACAATATAAATTCCTTTGGGCAGGCCGTCCAAAGCCCCAGCGACTTTCACGCCCGAACGTACCCTTACGCCAGAGACACTGTAGACATCCACAGAAGACTCTTCGTCCGCAAATGCCACGTCCGCCACGCCCGTGGTGCCTTTCTTGAATGCAAGGAAGTTGACCTCCTGCACAGCGGCTTCCGGCAAGGCCAAGTATGCCTTGTTCGCCCCGTTCGTGATGGAAGCACCGCCTTCGGCGGCAAAGTAGAAGCCCAGCCCGTCGTTGCCGTCGGCAAGTTTGTAGTATTTATAGCCTGCGTCAGCGATGGTAGCCTCCTCCAACGTGCCGTCCAGCAGGTTGTCCTCCGGGCAAGCCACGTTGGCCACGCTGTATTCACCGGTGTAGTTGCCGGCCTCGCCGCCCAGCAGGATACCAGTATGCCCCGGCACGGTGCTGCCTGCCGGATAACGCCAATCCACGTTCAGGACAGACGCATCCTCGGAAATGCTCGTCACCACGCCGCCAGTCAGCCCCTCAGGCACAGTAAAGGCATTGGCAGAATAATAAGTGGACATGCCTGCGTCAGACACGCTGATGGACTGTGAAGCCGCTTCGGGGGCACCAATGTAGTACAAGCGGAAGTTGTCGGCTTCCCAATGTTGTCCATTGCCAGCGACTATAGCTTCACCCTTCACTCCTAAATAAAGGACACCCCCGCTTACTGTCATCTGTAGTTCCGTAGTAGAACCGTCATTGTCCCCAGTAGCAGCACTATAAAGCGACTCATTGCCATTAAAATCGGCAAACTTCATGTTCACATTGTCCAACGAAGCATATAAATTCACATTAGCAGCGTCACGAGTGCAATAAGTAGCGGCTTTCAATAAATAAGTGCCATCCGGCAAATTGACCATACCATCTTCTGTCCCACCTATTTTAGTATAATAATGAGCTCTACCTACATTATTACTTTCATTGGCCGACCAACTATAAGACCACAGTGCGGCATCGCCTTTTCCCTCCGTGGTAACCTGAGAATTAGTATATTCCCCAAGTGCGGCCACAACCCATCCGTCCAAAGTCTTCATGTCCTCTACCGTCTGGTAGATATTCGGATTCCTGATGAAACTGGTCAGGTCGATGGGAGACTCAGCCGATGCTTTGGCCAAGAATTCCACCGTCATCGCATCTCGGCAAGCTAAATTCAAGGCTGCCACGTCGGCCACCACTCTTTCATAGGTTAAAGCCGCATCATCCAAATCATTCACGACTTGTTTGTATGTATCCGTCCCGTCAAGCCCCGTTATTGCGTCAGCCAATGCCCTGGCCTTGTCCAAAGGATATATCATCCCCCTCCAAAGTTCGGCATTCTCAACTTGCGCTGCAAGCTTTCCCGTATGGGCAGAAGCCTGTTCCTGCATCGCCGACATCGACGTTTCTTTCAGTGCCTTTTCTGCCTCAGCAATACCTTGAGCCAAAGCTTCCTTCCCTGCCGTAGACAAGACATAGGTACCGTCCTCCACCTTTGCATAAAACGACTTGGCTGTTTCCACGGCATTTACCAAGGCTTCCACGTCGGCTTGCACGGCCCGGGCGGCAGACATGGCATCGGACACGGCTTTCTGCGCAGCCTCCACGCCGTCGCCCGAAGCATCCTTGTTTTCATCATATACCGTTTGCAACTCTCCGGTGATGGCGGTTGCCCCTGAAGCCGTGAAGTCGCCGATGAGCGCCTTTAGCATCCCTAATGCGCTTTGGAATATCTCGGAAGCATCTGCCTCGCCCAAATACGTCAGGCGGAAAGTGTCGAAAGCAGTCCAATCCTTTCCGACATGCGCCTCTTTCTTCACGCCTATCCGCAACGTGCCGTCCGTCACTACCGTACGGACTTCATTCCTCGCATAACGCCCTGCAAGAAAGGCATCCGCCGCCTGATCCATATTATTAGGAATACCATTTCCATCATCTGCCAACAACTGAAGCGGAGCCTCGTCCGCATTGGCATATAAAACGGCATTTCGCGCTCCTACGGCATCTACATTGCCGCCCGGACGATAATACCCTTGGCAAGACACCAGATAAAGCCCGTTCTTC
>UMES01022543.1_pt1 | contig 10257 bp, 18 predicted proteins | sample 1964791 | NCBI WGS metagenome assembly UMES01 (sample SAMEA4836024, study PRJEB28245) | human gut metagenome | biome: gut microbiome; material: fecal sample | place: Denmark | collected 2008
TGGACAATTGAAAATGGGGAATTGCTCATTGCTAATTCCTAATTATTCCGGTTTTTGTTTTGTTTTGTCGAAAAACAAACGTATCTTTGCCCACAGTAAGGCGCCCCTGAGTGGTGGCGCTTCCGGAGGGTCTCGCTGCATGAAAGTAGCCGCGAGGTTCTTCTCTTTTTTAACTATTCAGATAATCCTAAACACAACTGATTACCATGCCTATCACTTACATGACCAAGGAAGGTTATAAGAAGAAAATGGACGAAATCGCCCGCCTCGAAAGCGTTGAACGTCCCAGAATTTCACGTGCTATCGCTGAAGCCCGCGACAAAGGCGACCTCAGCGAGAATTCGGAATACGACGCCGCCAAAGAAGCCCAGGGCCTTCTCGAGATGAAGATTGCCCAGCTGAAAGATCTCGTGGCCGGCGCGCGCATCATAGACGAAAGCACGCTAAACACCGACGAAGTCCAGATCCTCAATCGTGTCAAGATCAAGAACGTGGCCAACGGAATGGTTATGGAATATACGATCGTGGCCGATTCCGAAGCCAACCTCAAGGAAAAGAAGATCGGATCGTCGACCCCCATGGCAAAAGGTCTTCTGGGGCACAAACTCGGCGAGGTTGTAGAGATAAAAGTGCCCGCCGGGCTGATGAAATTCGAAATCGTTGAAATATCGTTCTGAGCCATGCCATCGATTTTCTCCCGCATCATAGCCGGCGACATTCCTTGCTATAAGGTGGCCGAAGACGACCGCAATTTTGCCTTCCTCGACATCAATCCCGTAGCTCCGGGCCATGTGCTCTGTGTGCCAAAGCATGAGGTCGACAACATCTTTGATCTCAGCGAAGAGGAATATACCTCGCTGCTCGGTTTCGCGCGCCGCGTAGCTCACGCCGCTCAGAAGGCCATGCCCTGCATCAAGTGCGGCATGGCCGTCATCGGCCTCGAAGTACCCCACGCCCATGTCCACATCATTCCGATGAAGAGCGAGCGCGATATGGACTTCTCCAAGCCTAAGCTGACGATGGCTCCCGACGAGCTGGCCCGCATCGCCGCCGCCATCGCCGCCAAACTCTGATTCAATTAGCAATTAGCAATTAGTAATTAGTAATTGGGCTTGAAACAGGAAAATGCCGTTAGGGATAAAAGTTATGCTTTCGCAAGACGGTGTGTAAGGCTTTACAAGTATCTTTGTGAAGAGAAAAAGGAATATGTCCTTTCAAAGCAACTGCTTCGTAGCGGAACAAGCATAGGCGCAAACATTGCTGAAAGCCAATATGGTCAAACAAAATTGGATTTCGCAAGTAAACTTTCTATCTCACTAAAAGAAGCCGGCGAAACCGAGTTTTGGCTAAAATTACTTGGCGATGAGAATTACATTACGCAAGCCCAGGCTGAAAGTATGCTGGCTGATTGCAGAGAATTGATAAGACTGCTGCAATCCATTACCAAAACACTTTATAACAAATAATTATAAAAATATTGCTCTCCGTGTCCTAATCAATTGCCAATTACTAATTGCTAATTGTTTTAATTGCATGTAATTTATTAAATTGACAATCAGCAAATGATACCTCCGTTCCAAATATGGGCCACAAAACGAAGCGTGTAAAGCGGGATGGGTCGGTTGACGGTGAAAGCCTTTTAATTTCAGTGTGTTAGGTGGGGTAGGGGAGTCGAGCCGAAATAAAACGAAGCGTGCGAAAAGTTTACATTGGCTTACGTTTGGTTTACGTTTGAGCGAGGATAGAGTGCCCAGATTTTGCGCCGGCTTTACATCGGGCTTACATCGGGGCTACGCGGGCATGGTGGTCGTTCATCGGCGGCGAGAGTAGGGGAGTGGATGCGGTTTGCGTCCGCTTTTTTTATGGCGTCTTACGAAAATAATTCTCTCTACTATATTCTATATAGTAATTATTTGGTATATTTGCACCGATAAATCAAAGGAATATGGCAAAGGTTATTCATGTGCATCTCACGCGCCCGATTGACGGCACGAAGCGCCGGGACTGGTATTTCGCCAGTATCGCGGCTGTTTATACGGTTCTGACGGCTGATCAAGTCGGTGCGACCAAAGGTTATCTGCAGCATGCCGGCCTTTCAGGCAACGGCACAGTAGTCACTAAATGCGCTATAATCAAGCAATCTACGCTCATCAGAGGCTCCCGTGAACAAATGTGTAAGGAGGATGTTTGAACGGTCTTAGAAGGCAAATATAACGGCATTTCAAGGGTATATCCGGCGACCGGTCGGCTATACCCTATTTTTATGCCCGAAATCGGCTAAATTTTGAGTTAGGGATACAGTTAGGGATACACTTTAGGGTTACAACTTAGGGATACACCCTGCATAACTTAGGGTGACAAATTCCGGTAATCCGACAGCAAATAGCTGGGTGAGGCAAATACCCATTATTTTGCGATAAGTGTTAAAAAACGGCATTTCAATGTGAAGCAAATGCCATGTTTTTTCCTCGGCTGTGTGGCTAAATATCCTGATTTTTCAAGGCGTTGGAGGCCTTTATACTGGCTTTAGGTGGAGGGGTCCCCTATTTCAGGCTATTTCCGGGGTATCTCCGAGGGGTCAATTCAGGTGGCACAGGGTGCCAAGCAGCTGCCGCAGATCACGCCGGGATAATGGTTTTAGGGTTCCACAGTCTCCTTCGAGGTAGAATGGACATATTTGGGGGCGGTTGGCACCGGCCCCTCTCTCTCCAACTCCTCAACTTGTGCCTTCAATCGCCCAATTTCCTCCGCTTGCTCTCGAATTGTCATCACTAACTCGCTTAAAGCTGACGGAGGTAAACTATTATCTGCTTTTTTGCTATCCGATTTTGGGGTGGCTTCTATTGGAGATGTTGGGGGGATATAATTTTGTCCTATAGTCGGGTCACTGTCCGTTAGTTCGTGGGTAAAGGGGTTTCCAGAATTGCGAAGCATCCCACCTTCGCCTCTCATGAGCCATTCGGCAGATAATTCAGGATAAAGGGTTAGAATTTTAACCAACATATCGCCTCCAGGGGCAGATTTTACATTAACACCCTTAAAATTACTTGATTGTATTCCGGTCTTCTCAAAAAAATCGACCTTCCTAATGCCCATTTCAGACAGGAAGGATAAAATTTTTTCTTTAAGAGTTAAAAAAGTTGCCATTTTATTTTTGTGGTTAAAATTTTATCCTTATCTTTGCAGCGTGTTCCAGTTGGAACGAGCGGCCAAATTTACAAAAAAGCCGCGAGGTAGACAAATTTTAACAATTAAAGAAATATAAGACATGAGTGAGACAGATAAACTCAAAGAACAGAAGAAGCGCCAAATGGCGCGGGTAATCTCAATGGCAACCAGTCTGCATTATGCCGTCGAAGACCTCATGAGCATGATGATTGCCGAGGATGAGAACGAGGACTTCTCGCTTGTAGATCCGGAGGACGAGGACCTTTACCTTGCGCTCGGACTTAAAGCTGACGAAATCGACAAGATGGCCGATATGATTTCGGCACGATACAAATCAATCAAGGACTAAAGTGAAACAACCATGAGTGAGACAAGACAAATACTGAAAGTCAATGCTGACAATCGCGAGGCGACTTTCAACGCGGCCTACGATGGCAGTTATTACACCATCTTAGGATGTGCCGGTGACCTCAATGAGTGGATGGCAGGATACCAAGAGTTGCTTGAAGCCAGAGGTATCGGAACCCCCAAGGAATTCATCACCTTCAAAGGTGCGGATATGAATGAATTCTACGGACTGACCGGCAATAATGCCTACAATGACGAACTCACCTGTCTGATGTTCCCTTTGAACACTCTTGATGTGGCGAAGTTGGCAATCTTCAGACTCCAGGCAGAGGATAAATGGTTTGACGACATAGTTGATAACAACCAGCGTCGTCAGGAGGCTATAAACGAACAGGGTTAGACCCAAGAGAGGGCGATCCTGCGGCAAGAGAGCCGCGAAAAGCGATATCTAATCGCAATCAAATTTTCCACCGCCGCCGGTATTGCAAGGCCGGCGGCATCTGGGCGGCCAGGAAGGTGAGCGACCATGGCGCAAGTATCGGGGTTCGATTCCCCGACCGCCCACTAAAATTTTCAACCGATGAAACAAAAATCAGAGCAACGGACGGATCAAGCCATCAAGCTGCTGCTTCAGACACTGGAGCGGAACGTGACCGACACAGGCATTATCCTTGATGAGTTTGAGGCAACCCACAACGATTATGAGCTGTGCTACTCCAAACAGTACAACGCTCTCAACGCCGGACACTTCGCCCTGAAGGATGCCATCGACAAAATCAATGATCAACTCAATAAAAAGTGAGACTATGAAGGATCAGACAAAAAATCTAATGGTTCTGTCTTCCATTGCAGAGTGCAGAAAAGCAATTGACTTTCTATCGCAGGCCGGAGAGTTGTCAGCAACGACTGTAATGCTTCGTGGCGAGAAGCACCCATGTCCCAAATCGCCTGCCAACGACATGCCCATGTATCAGGGGCATCAATTAATTCTCCGGGACGATAATACCTTGGAATGCCGGCTGTGCGGCCGCAAATACCGCTCAGTTCGTCAAGAACTGACAAGGGAAGAGCGATATCTTTATGAAACGCTGTCTCCGAAATGTTCGTTTGAGCGACAAGCTGAACTCTAAGGATAAACTTCATAACGTTCTATTTGGAATTCGGCCATAAAGTTAACAAAAATATCAATACAAAATAAGTGAGAAAATGAACAAGTACATCTCAGTAAACAAGGAAGGCATCAAGGCCCTGCAGCGCGCCTTCAAGGTAAAAGGTAAGCCTATCTGTGAACGCTGCGTTAAGAATGCCCTCGCCTTCCGCACTGATAACGACCTTGCCAGGAAGATACGGTTCGCTGCCGTCAAACACCACGGCGGCTGCACCTACTATGTGTGCAAAGAGGGAGAATTCTTCTTTGACTCTGACAGCTGCTGGCGTGCGGTCTATCCCAACCGGGCAGAAATCTACCTTGACAAGCAGACCGGCGAAGGCACGGTCTATGGTCCCAAAGGTGACGTAGTGGCAAGATACGACCATGTCATGCTGAGTCAGATCGGCGAAATAAAGCGAATGGCAGAGGCACTCTAAAGGAAGGGCGAGAAATGGAATACTACGGCGGAAGATTATGCGTATCGATGCACGAGCTTGTAGGAAACGGCATTATGTCCGAACCTAACTACAAGCAAATGGCACGCCGTGGCCGTTTTGAAGTAGCCCGTCAGGGCAAAGGCGCCGGCAATTATGCCCTCGTTGTTGTAGAGACCTTGCCGACCCGCTATCTGGAAGAAGTCAAAGAGAAGCTCGGAACCGGTGACGAAATACTCCTTGCTGGATGGCTCCGCGAGAACTACGAACGTGATCAGGCGGCCGTGGCATGGTTCAACGACCGCGCCAAGACAGGCGTTGACCTCAAGGAAGCCAAAAAGGAGGAATGCATTGTCAATGCCAGTGTTCTCAACTGCTGTATCCGGCTTCATGAGCGTGCGACCACCCTTCAGAAACTCGCCGGCGAAAGCTACCAGTGGGAAAAGATGGCAGCAGCCATCGAGGGACTGCGCGAACAGTTCGGTCATACGCTGCCGACCTCGGTGTTCAGGTTCCGGAAGAAGGTCGCCCAATACAGACGCGAAGGATACAGCTGCCTTCTCAGCGGCAAATTCGGAAACCAGTGCGCCAGAAGGATGACACACCTTGAAGAACAGGTCATACTCGGAATCGCGTGTCTTGAGAACCAACCTTACAACACCACAGTCCGGGAAATGTATATCATGTTCCTCACCGGGGAACTTGAAGTGTATGACATCACCACCGGCGAGCTGTTCGATCCCGAGAACTTCGCCAAAAAGGGTGACGAACCATGGATACCAAGCGATGCCACCATCGCCAATTATCTCAACCGTCCCAAAAACAAGATGCTGATTGAGAAACGCCACCGCAGCCGGACCGCCTTCATGCACGAGCAGATGCCGCACATGCACCGGCACAACGGAGAATTCTCCCTGTCGCAGGTTACCATGGATGACGTTGATCTTCCGCGGCGCATGAAGGGCAACGAGCGAGTACACGCCTACTATGCCTACGATGTGGTAAGCCAGTGCCGAATAGGAGCAGCCTACGGCCGTAAGAAGGACGAGCGCCTTGTGGTGGACTGCTTCCGGGACATGTTCAGGCTGATCGAGCGCAACGGCTGGGGAATGCCCGCCGGCATCGAGGTCGAGCAGCACCTTATGAGTCAGTACAAGGACGGATTCCTCCGGGCCGGTGTCGCCTTCCCCTTCGTACACTTCTGCGCACCCCAGAACTCGCAGGAGAAATATGCCGAACCACTGAACGGTGCCTTCAAACGGTCAATAGCCCACAAGAACCACGCCTCGATAGGCAGGTTCTACGGCAAAGGCAAGAACCGCACAGAGAGCAAAAAGATAAGCGACGAGACCAACGAAACCTACGAGGATCAGCAGTATTTTACCTTTGAGCAACTTGTGGCAGATGACCTCGCTGACAATCAGGAATGGAACAATACCTTGCACCCCAACCAAAAGAAATATCCGGGCATGACCCGATGGCAGGTACTTGTAGCCAATATCAATCCGACACTGCAGAAGTTTGACAAGCTCACCTTGAGCCGCTATATCGGCGAACGTGTCGAGACGAGCATCCGGCGCAACTCCACCGTCCGGGTGTGCTACGAAGACTGGTGGCTCAGTTCCCCCGGAATCCTCGAGCAGCTTGAACCGAACAACTACAAGGTCACAGCCTACTACCTCCCGGACGAGAACGGAGCGCCACAGGATATCTATATATTTCAAGGCGACCGGTACATCGACAAATTGGAGAAGATTCCGACCTACAACCGCGTCATGGCAGAGCAGACCGATGAAGATGTCGCCAACTATGTAGAGCAGCGCAAGAAGGTGGCAACGTGGGGCAAATACATCAACGACAACGCCGCGCTTCAGGTCGGGGTAGCTAAACGTACAACGGAACAACAAGAGCCGGCAGAAGCAGTGGAAATGCCCTTTGTGGCCGTCACACCCGAAGCCGACGAGGTCGCCGACAGCAGATTTGCCGGAATGGACTGGAGCCGGATTGGACTCCAGGACTCTTAAAATGAAATTATAATACCGTAAGAATATGATTACAACGGAAATCAAACAAAGAATCCTGGCGGCTATCACAGATGCCCGCCGGAACTTCCCGAGCGATGCCAAGCACGCCGCATCCCTGGGTATTACAACCTCGGTTTACAGTGCCGTCAAGAACGGACAGACCGACCGCGTCCTCAGCGATGCCAACTGGATAAGCATCGCCCGCAAGCTCGGGGTCAGCCTCCGGGGCGAGATAGAGTGGAAGGCAGCCAAGACCCCGACCTTCCAGTACGTAACCGCGCAGCTTGAATTCTGCCAGCAGTCAAGCCTCAGCGGAATCCTCTGCGACCTACCGAATATCGGCAAGACCTTCACTGCCCGGTATTATGTCAACAGCCACCGCAATGCCGTCTATATCGACTGCTCACAGGTGAAGACCAAGCTCAAGCTGATCCGCACAATCGCGGCCGAATTCGGAGTGGAATCCAAAGGCAGATATTCGGATGTCTATGACGACCTCGTCTTCTACCTGCGCTCCATCGAGACCCCTCTGATCATCCTTGACGAAGCCGGTGACCTGCAGTATGAGGCTTTTCTGGAGCTGAAGGCACTGTGGAACGCCACGGAACGCTGCTGCGCCTGGTATATGATGGGCGCTGACGGACTCAAGGCAAAAATCAACCGGTCGATAGAGTGCCATAAGGTCGGCTATACCGAGATGTTGAGCCGTTACGGCGACCGCTACTGCAAGGTGACGCCTGACAGCAGCGACGACCGCCGGGCCTTCCTCAACGAACAGGCAAGGATTGTGGCGAAAGTCAACGCCCCGGAAGGCACCGATATCGCCGAAATCGTGCGCAAGACCCAGGGCGGTCTGCGCCGAGTCTATACAGAAATCGAAAAACTGAAAAGACAATGATGGATTTCAAGGTTAAAGTCACGTTTGCAGATGGTAGCCGAAGAGTACTGAAAGACCCATCAGAACTGACAAAGGCAAACAAGCGACGTGAAATTCGGGTGGTCTTTAAGAATGGTAAATACATCGACCTTCATTTAGGTCGTGTATGCCCCAAGTTAGGTATCGTAAAAGTCAACACCTTTGGACTTTTGCCCGAGGGCATTAAGTTGGAAAAAATCATGGGATGGTGCTATAAGTTCCCCCGTAAAACCTCAAAACTTAAAAAAAGACAATGATATACGCGAATTTCCAGGAAGGAGGTCACTCATGGGAAAAGACCAACCTTGTGACCCGAGAAGGACGAGAGATGTATGACACCTACCAGTGCCGCAAATGTGGACTGAAAGCAAAGATGGTGTCCTTCGGAGAGCTTCAGATTTCAGAACGCTTCCGCAAAAAGTTTGAGCGTTGCGTCTGCGTGAAAGCGGCAAGGCGGATTGAAATCATAAACTGCGAAGCCGTCGGACCTCAGTTCGCCAACCTGACACCCGGGAGCCGCCATGATATTATCAATCCCCCTGCGGGATATGATAACAAAGGCGGTGTATGGGTGATGGGCGTCGGTGAGCCGGTTAAAGTCCTTTTCAGAGAATTCAGCTACATCAATCAAGACGAACAATAACGATGGCAAAGCGCGCATTCAGTCCCAAAGAAGTCCTCGCCAAGACCTACGACACCCTGCCGTGGGCCGGCGAGTGGGCGCGCGCCTTCGGTTACCCGGCATACAATGAAACGTGGCTGATACATGGTCCCTCGGCAAGCGGTAAGAGCAGCTTTGTGATGCAGCTGTCCAGGGAACTCTGCAGCTACGGAACCGTGCTCTACATGAGCTACGAGGAAGGCGTCAGCCAGTCATTCCAGAAGCGTCTTGAACGGTTCAAGATGAACGAGGTGCAGGGACGGTTCCGGATAGCGACCAGTGACACCATTGATGAGCTGACGGCGAGGTTGAAAAAAGCCAAGAGCCCGAAATTCGTGGTCATCGACAGTTTTCAGGCTGCCGGCTTCACCTATGAAGACACCAAGCGACTACGGGCTGCCTTCCCCAGAAAGTGTTTCATCTTCATCAGCTGGGAAGATAAGGGACAGCCATTCGGCAAACCCGCCAAAAAGCTGAAATACGATGCCGGTGTCAAGGTTCGTGTCAGTGGCTACAAGGCATACTGCCAGGGACGATTTACCCCCGAAGCCGGAGCATACTACCCTGTATGGCTTGAAGGCATTCTCAAAACGACAAATAATTTAGACTGAAATGAGTAAGAAAAGAGAATTGATCATACTTGAGCCGGACGGACGCATCCGTAAAGAGGGCTTCTGCTCTCGTCCGATGACTTGCCCCTATTGTGGTGGCAAGGGCTGGTTCTACAGCGGCCAGAAAGAGCCGGAAACGATAGTATGTCCCGACTGCCAGGGAACCGGCGAGGTTGTCGCCTTGGTAACGATTGATTGGAAACCCAATAAAGAGTAAGACTATGACACAGCAGGTAACTAACTTCGGAAGGTTCTACACCGCCATCAGGGCTCTCAATCCGATAGGCGACCGCGACGATGTCAAGAAGAGCATCGTGTACCAGTACACCAACGGGCGTACCGACAGCCTCCGGGAGATGAGCCGCGCCGAATACGACCAGTGCTGCGAGGACCTCGAGCGCAAGACCGGACAGAAAGACGAACTCCGTAAGGAGCGCAGCGCCACACTCAAGCTCATGCAGAAGATGGGCGTAGATACAACCGACTGGAACCGTGTCAACCTCTTGTGCCGGGATGCCAGGATCATCGGCAAGGACTTCTACTATATCACTGCCGAGGAGCACCGGGAACTGCGCCGGAAACTCCGCAGCATCGAGCGCAAGGGCGGCATCAACCATAAACCGGTTGAACTGCCCGAGCCTCCGGCACAGAAACCCCGGAAGCAAGTTATAATAATCCCGATGGGAAACCTCGGTCAAGCATAAACGACATGAAAAAGAGACATTGGAAAATCCGGCTCAAGGAAAGGACGACAGGGCACATCTGCACGCCGGAGCACATAGGCTACCTTGACCGTCAAGGCGTGATCAAGTTCTTCGGACTTGAGGAACCCGACATCGAATGGTACGACATTCAGGAAGTGCCCTACAACGAAACAGAAAACCAACCAATTAAAAATAATTGATATGAGTGAAAAAGAACAAGTAGAAATGACGGCTGAAGAGC
>UMES01030525.1_pt1 | contig 10251 bp, 9 predicted proteins | sample 1964791 | NCBI WGS metagenome assembly UMES01 (sample SAMEA4836024, study PRJEB28245) | human gut metagenome | biome: gut microbiome; material: fecal sample | place: Denmark | collected 2008
TCAAAATAACAGGGTTCTCGCACACCCCAGGAATCGCTTTCGCTACAATTGATTATACTTTACTATGTGCAACTTGACAATAAAAAATTCAAATTTTTTTCAGGAAAGTTCTGGCGCAGTTTCCAGTTTTTCTTCTTTTAAAGAAAAAGCATATGGTAAAAGTTCTGCTAAAGTAGCCGAACGGTACCTGCCATCACTGCTTAACATAATCACTTCGAAGTCCGGTTCGCAAAGCTCTGCCATCACCTGACGACAGACACCACAGGGAGCTGTCAGTTTTTTGCTGTCACTGATGATTGCAATAGCCTGAAATTCACGATACCCCTCCGAAACAGCCTTAAAAATTGCAGTCCGCTCTGCACAATTTGTAGGTCCGTAAGCAGAATTCTCGATATTGCATCCGGTAAAGATTGTACCGTCCTTGCACAGCAGAGCCGCGCCGACATGAAAACCGGAATACGGTACATACGCCTTTTCTTTTGCTTCTGCTGCTTTTTGGATCAGTTCTGTGATATCCATCTTATTCTCCGTCCTGCAACATGGCAATGGCACTGCTTGTACCAATTCTGCTGCATCCTGCCGCAATATAATTCTCCATATCTTCTTTGGAGCGAATGCCGCCTGCTGCTTTAATCTTCACATTTGGTCCGACATGTGCTTTCATCAGCAATACATCCTCCAGTGTCGCACCACCTGTTCCGAATCCGGTGGATGTCTTGATAAAGTCAGCACCCGCTTCTGTCACTGCTTCACACATACGGATTTTCTCTTCTTCCGTCAGATAACATGTCTCAATAATAACTTTTAAAATCTTGTCTCCGGTAGCTTCTTTCAGCTGACGAATCTCTTCTGTCACCTGCTGATATTGCCCGTTTTTTACCATCCCCAGATTGATGACCATATCAATCTCACTGGCACCATCTTCCAGTGCCTGACGAGTCTCTGTCAGTTTTGCCTCTGCACTTGCATTTCCAAGCGGGAAACCAACAACTGTGCAAATATTCAATTCCGGGAAATAATCATGTGCACGTTTTACATAGCTGCTTGGAATACACACAGAAGCCATTCTGAAAAACCGTGCTTCCTGACACAACTGCTGAATCTCTTTCCATGTTGTGACTGCCTTTAACGCAGTGTGATCCACAAATCTGTACAATTCTTCTTTCTTCATAATCTTTACCTCATTTTTACGAATGACTTCATCATAATATATTTTATGTAAAAAATCCATACTAACTGATATTTTCAGAAATTGTCACAACAAAGACTCCTCTTTGCATCATTTCCAAGCAATAATTACTATAACTTATTATTTTAATAAGTTATTGTTTTTAATTCATATCACAGAAAAAAATGATTTTACACAAAAATCCCGCAGATACAGCAACCTGCGGGATTCTTTAGAAAGTTGGGTATGTTAATGTTTTGGAATACTTCTTCTTGGTGACAAAAGCTGGAATCCAGTCTTTTTGTATAAGCTACCCATAATACCATCCGGTGCAACCATGATAACAACGATTGCAATAATACCAAGTACGATATTGGACATACCCGGATAGTTGTACATGATCTGTACGATAATTACATATAACACAGATCCTACGATCGGTCCTTCCATTGTTCCAAGTCCACCGATGATAACCGCGAATGTCATAGCGATGGTCCAGTTAATGGAGAAACCTGTAGACGGATTGATATAAGCGGTCTGCATATACTGAGCACCACCGATCAGTCCCATCATAAAGCATGCAATTACATAACATTTTAATTTTGTTTTGTAAAGTTCTACACCCATAGTCTCAGCTGCAGAAGCACTGTCACGGATGGCCATCAGAGCCAGTCCTGTTTTTGTTCTCAGCAATCCGAATACTACTAATACAGCAATTACTGCAACAATCAGTGCTGTATAATATAACTGTTTATTGGACAGTGAGAATACGGTACTGATACTCCAGTCCTGTGCATAACCTACGAATTTCCAGTTTGAGAAGAAAATATTTAATGCTTCTGCAATGATCCATGTTCCGATTGCGAAATATACACCGCTCATCTTGAAGATTGCCGGTGATACGGCCAGACCGAATAATGCACAGATCACAGCACCGATAATAATTGCCAGATAAATATTTACTCCGTAATTAACAGAAAGAATTGTTAAGGAATAACCACCAATTCCGATAAATGCCTGCATACCAAGGGATAACATACCGGCATAACCACCCAGCAGATTCCACATCTGACTCATGGCCATGTACAGACACATCAGAGTGATAATATTCAGCAGATACGGGGAACCCGCCTGCGGAATGATCACAAACATAACTGCAATCACTGCAATTAAGATAATTAAATTCATTTTTTTCTTCATATCCGTCAGCCCCCTTTACTTTCTTACCGCAGAAGCTGCGAATAACCCGTTTGGTCTCAGTGCCAGAATGACAAGCAGTACGATGTAAGCGATCAGCATCTGTACACCGGATCCGAATACATATCCACCTACAATCTGGGCAACACCAAGCACGATACCACCGATCAGGGTTCCAAATAAACTTCCCATACCACCGATAACTACAACACCGAAAGCAATGATCAGATACTGTGTACCGGAAGATGGATAGAATACGAATGTTGAACCAACCAAAGTTCCTGCTACTGCTGTGATACCCATACAGATTACCATTGCAGCCGCATAAGCAAGTTTTGTATTAACACCCATCAGCTCTGCTGCCATTGTATCATCAGAAGTTGCACGAATTGCACGACCAAAGTTTGTTTTCTGCATAACCAGAGACAATCCGATGATGATGACACATGCGATGATAAAACTTGTCAGGTAGCTGGCAGAAATAGATAACACATCTGTGGTAATAATATTTTTGGATGACAGTGCATTGTTAATTGACTGATTGTCCGCGCTGAAGATTTTCAGCATCAGGTTTGACAGGAAAATGGACAAACCAAAGGTTACTAGCAATGCCGGTGCTTCACCTTTATCCATTACCTTATTAACAAGGAACTGTTGTATTACGAAACCAAGTACACACATAACAATAACAGATACAATTACGGAAACAATCAGATTACATCCGAGTGCTCTTGTCATAACAAGTGAAATATATGTACCAAGAATCATCAAATCTCCATGTGCCAGGTTGGTCAGTCCCATAATACCGAAAACCAGAGACATGCCGATACCAATCATGGAGTATAATCCTCCCAGGAGGATACCTGTAACTATACATTGAATCATAATTTCTCAACTCCTTTATCTAACATGATCAGTGAGAAAATGTATTAATTCCGAAGTAAGCATCATTTACTTCATCTACACTTAACTCTTTTGATTTACCCTGCATTACGATTTTTCCTTCCAGAACCACATATGCATAATCGGAAGAATTTAAAGAACGGTTTACATCCTGTTCTACGATCAGCATTGTCAGACCGGTATCTGCGATTTCTTTCAGTTTTTCATAGATATCATTAATAACAACCGGTGCCAGTCCAAGGGAAATCTCATCACACAGAAGAATCTTTGGCTGTGTCATAATTCCACGACCGATGGCAAGCATCTGACGCTGTCCTCCGGAAAGGAAGGTTGACATCTGATTTGCTTTTTCCTTCAGAATCGGGAACAGCTTATAAACGTTTTCCAGACGCTCCATACGTTCATCTTTTTTCGCCAGATAAGCACCCATCAAAAGATTATCCTGTACGGTCATTCGTTCAAAGCAATGGCTTCCTTCCGGTGCCATGGAAAGTCCGAGGCGCGCAATCTGGTTTGGTTTTTTTCCTGCGATATTCTGTCCGTCAAAAATAATTTCTCCTTTTGACGGTTTATTTAATCCACAGATTGTGTTCATAATAGTAGATTTACCTGCACCATTCGCTCCGATCAGAGATACGATAGTACCAGGCTCTACATTGATTGATACATCTTTCAGAGCAAGGAAATCTCCGTAATGAACATCAATGTTTTTTACTTCCAGCAAACTCATTCGTCGTCTCCTCCTCCCATATAAACTCGTTTTACTTCTTTAGAATTCATAACATCCATTGGTTTTCCGGTGATGACGTCCACGCCGTCTGCCAGAAGCATAACGCGGTCAGTACCTTCCAACATTGTACGGATAATATGCTCTATCCAGATGACACTGACACCTTTTTTCTTAATCTCTTTTACCAGATTGATGATGAGTCCTACTTCTGACTCTGTCAGTCCTCCACCAACCTCATCCAACAGTAAAATTTTCGGTTCTGTTGCCAGCGCACGTCCGATTTCCAGACGTTTACGGTCTAACAGTCCTAATTTACCTGCAAATAAATCTAATTTATCATCCAGCTTAATAATTTTCGCTACTTCAATGGCTTTTTCTTTTGCCTGTGCTTCACTCATTCCTGCACCAAATACACCACCAACCATGATATTTTCAAAAACTGTCATCTGTTCAAATGGTCTTGGTACCTGGAATGTTCTTCCGATACCGCCGCGGCAACGTTCTGTCACGCCCTCATGTGCGATGTCTTTTCCATCAAAGATCATTGTACCGCTGGTTGGTTTTAAAATACCGGTCAGGATATTCAACATAACTGTTTTTCCTGCACCGTTTGGTCCGATGACACCAAGTACCTCATTCTCGCCAAGTTCAAAATTGATACTTTTTAATACATGGTTGCTTCCGAATGAGATTCCAAGGTCTTTTACCGTTAAGATTGCACTCAAAACCCTATACCTCCCTGTAAAAATTTCTCTCAAGAGAAGAATAACCGTCAGAAAGCAAATTACGTTTCCGACGGTTACCTCCTTTATCTAATCAGTTTTTCCTGATCATGTTCCGCTACATTTCCAGAGCTGATTACTCCAGAATTCTGAGTTCAGATGTAACCGGGCAATCCGGAACCTGTGTATTTGCAATGATGTTCTGTGTCCATGTTCCGTCATCATTGTATGTCCACTGACCTGTTACAAGGTTCTGAACAGAGTAATGTTTCTCATTGTAATTTACATTACCGATAATTGTATCAACATCAAGTTCATCTGCTGCTGCGCAAAGTTTCTTAGCATCCAGGGATCCTGCATTTTTCAGTACATTGTAAAGAATCTCTACGTTTGCATAATCATAACCTGCTGTAGCCGGTGCGTATTTGTCGCCTGTCAGCTCCATCCATTTATCACCAATCTCTTTACATGTCTGTCCGGAGATGGATGATGTATATGGATGATCCGGTGTCCACCAAACTTCGGAGCAAAGTCCGTCAGCTAATCCGTTAGCACCTGCAGAATCAACATCCTCTTTGAACAATGTTGCTTTTGCTACTGTACAAACCTTCGGCATATATCCAGAAGATTTCAGCTGTGAATAGAAAGTACCAAAGTCAGATGTAAGCATAACGCCGACAACTGCATCGCAACCCTCTTTCTTCAGGTTGTTGATGATTGATGTATAATCTGTTGCACCTGATGTATAGGCACCCGGATCATATGCTTCATAGCCATTGGAGTTTGCAAAATCAGAAATTGCATTGATCATTGTCTGACCTTCTGTATCTGTCGCATGCATTACACCAACTTTGCCGCCTGCAATACCAGCTGCATCCCATGCATCCTTGAAGCAGGAAAGCTCGTTCTCTGTATTGAATCCTGCGTGATAGCTGTATTTGTAATCAGATGTTGCCCATGCCTCATCCGGTGTATCAACGGATAAACATACAACGCCTGCTCTCTCACAAGCTGCTGCAACCGGAACAGTTGTATCTGCTGTATGAGATGTGATCATAATGTCAATATCTTTACTTGAGATCAGATTATTTGCTGCCTCAGAAGCTTTTGTTGCATTTGACTCGGAATCGGCAACTACCAGTTCTAATTTCTTAGAAGCTCCATCTACTTCGATTCCTCCGGCTTCATTGATCTGATCCAGTGCGTACTGTGTCATTTCCTGTGTACCTGCACCAAATGCTGCCAGCGCTCCTGTCTCCGGAATTACGATACCAACTTTGATCGTATCTCCTGAAGATCCTCCTTTTTTAGCACTGCCGCCTTCATCGGACCCCCCGTTTCCGCCACATGCAGCTAATGAACCGATCATCATTACGGACATTGCAACTGCAGCAAGTCTTGCTAATCTTTTTTTCATGTTTTTACCCTCCTCTAAAAAGAACTCTCTGGTTTCCTTTCGGTACCTGTATTGTATCTGATTTTTGTACAAAAAAAAATCCGAAAAAATTCAGATTTTATTGAATTTCTTCGGATTTATTAAAAAAATATAAATTATTTTCGCTTTTCCTTTTAATTACGCACAAATAAAACCGTTTTTCTTTTGTTTTATTGGGCATTTTTTATACTTTTCTGCGCTTCATCAACAAATTCCTGTGCATTTAATTCTCCTGCAAACAATTTCTTTGTAAGATTTTTCCAGCTGTCCCCTGTTTCCTGTGAAAGCTGGGAATACCAGTCCGGTGTGATTTTTTCTGCGGATTCAATCATCTCGTTCAGTGCAGACACCGGTTTTGCCACATTCTGGACTTTCGGATATGAAATATTCATCAGATTCTGATATCCGTATTCTGTCACATTAATCTCATTCACCTGCTGTGCAAATTCCACACATAATGCCGCTGCATCCTCTTTGTAAGCTGATTTGGCGCTGATGCAGATGCCGGGTGTCAGAGAATGATTGGTGTCCATCAGGAAATGACTGTAAGTTTCATTATAACTTTCCGAACAAGATGGAAACTGGCCCACCTGGAAACCACGCTCCCCCATATTGTGCATCAGATGATAAATGATTGCAGACTGATCTGGAAACAACACCGCTTCTTTATTGATAAAATCACGGACAGCTTCCGGTTCTCCTTTTTCCATATAATTATCCGGGAAAGCATGATTTTCCACCAGCCATTCTACATGCTGTGCGGCTTCCAAAAATACCGGATCTGTAAAATCAATACTTCCGTTCTTCCATTTTTCATATGCATATGGATCCATCCGGTTGACAATCATTCCGTACAGCATTTCTCCCAGCTCACTGTCTTTTTCTCCAAATTCCAGTGTTGCATAATCAGTACCATTCTTCTGATTATAATCTGCCACATGCATGACAAGTTTCTGCAGTTCCTCCCATGTCTGTGGCATATTTTCGATTTCCAGCTCTTCCATTAGTTTCTGATTTCCATACAGCACTTCATAACCGTCTGACAGACAGGGAATAATGTAATGTATCCCATCCTTATATGGCTGAATGTATGCTTCCCGTAAAGGAATCTGGCTGATATAATTATCCACCGGCATACATGCTCCCGCCTCAAACAGATACTCCGGGTAAGTTCCGCCCCATACCAGAAAAATATCCGGCAGTTCATTACAGATCAGTGCCACCTTCAGTTTATCCTTCAATTGTTCTGTCGAATAGGTTTTTACATTGATTTCATATCCATACTTTTCTGCCAGTGCATCCCATAAAAACACATAATATGCACCCGGAACATTTTTATCAAAAAACGTCCACACTTCCAGTTCTGCTTTCGCCGGCTCTTTCTCCGGAACCGTTTCCTTCTGTCCGCATCCGGGCAGAAGCACCGCCAGAAACATAATAACCAACAGCACCGATGTGAGCCTGTGTCGTAAACTTTTCATTCTCTTTTCCCCTCGTCTGTTTTCTGACAGTGTCACTACTGTCTGTTTTCTTTTTCAGATATATGTTGTATTTTACAAAATTTCTTTCCTATTGTAAAATGAATTTATATGATTATCAATAAAATTGCAGTGCATACCCAGTTTTGGGTAATTGAATACCTTCAAACTATTTTAAATCAAAAAAATCTGAGCATACATGTCACTGCACAGAGGAGAAGTTATGAAAAAAAAACACAACGGAAAATCGTTTCCGCTCTTTCACATATTTAACAGATTATCTGATTCTGTCAGCTTTACACAACGACTGTTTCTATCGTTTATTTTTATTGCAATTCCGGTCATGGCAGCACTGTTCATTGGTTCGTTTCTCTTTCTGCAGACCAGTACGCATCAGAGTATCGAGCAGACACAGGCCATTGAAGTTCAGAAATTAAACACCCAGCTTCTTGCAATGTTTAACGACGTGGAAAATGTATCCCGGGAAATGGTGTACAACTCCGATATTCAGGAATTCATGCAGGATGCCGCAGCCGGAGATCCATATCCGGAAGACCACAATACCGCTTATTTTGTCAATGGTTTTATTGCAAACCGTGATTATATCAACAGTATCGTTCTGACCGGCATGGATCATACTCTTTTTTCCACAGAACTTGCTTATACGGATGTTTCTTCCTTCCGTAATATTCAGGGAAAATGGTGGTTTTCTTCTCTGAAACAGAGTACTTCTTCTTACCACTGGTATCCTTATTCATTTTTAGATGTTAAAACATATGAGTCTCAGGAAAACAATGAAATTCCACATCAGATCAATACATTAATGCTTGCCCGACCTGTATTCAGTGTGTCTGACTACAAGACTCAGCTTGGTTATCTGATGATCTATCTGGATGATGAATATATACAGAATCTCTGGCACCAGATTTCATTTGGCGACACCACCAATGTTTTTCTGATGGATACAGACAACAATGTCATCATCTCCAATGTCAGTATGACTGATTATTCCGGCATTTTGAGCGAAAATCTCGCTCCTGAAGAAAGTGAAATTCTCATATGGGAAAATACCAAATATGTTGTAACCTGCAGCAGTCTCCAGCACAACCGCTGGAAATTATGTATGATCACACCATACAGCGAGGTAAATCATAACGCCTCTGTGCTCATGGGAGAACTGGTATTAATGATTGCAGTGATCATCCTTATCCTGTTTCTCATGTCCCGCTACAGCGCCAACAATATGGCCCGACCGGTTATCAGCCTATCCAAACTGATGGATACCTACCACGGACATGACGATCAGACGATTGATTCCGAACAGGTTGCCACATACAAAGCACGCACCGATGAAATCGGGCAGATGTACCGCTCCTATGAACAGCTGGAAGACCGTTTAAATACTCTGATTCAGGAAAACTATGTGAAAAACATTGAGAAAAAGGATGCTGAGCTTGCCCTGCTGCAAAGCCAGATTAATCCGCACTTTTTGTATAATACCCTGGATTCCATCAACTGGATTGCCCTGACAAACGGACAGGATGAAATCAGCGAAATGATCACAGCTCTGTCGGATACTTTCCGCCTGAGCCTCATGAAAAACAACAGCCCTTTTACAGAATTAAACCAGGAAATCCGCTATATTCAAAGTTATCTGGTTCTGCAGCAATTTCGTTATGAAGATCGTCTGGTTTATGATTTTAATCTGCCGAAGCCACTGCCGAATGTGTTTATTCCACGCTTTATCCTGCAGCCTATCATCGAAAATGCATTGAAACATGGCATCAGTCAGCTGGAACATGGCGGGCATTTACATATTGCCATTTCCATCGATGACTTCATCCACATTATCATTTCCAACGATGGTTCCAACATTAATCTGGAAAAAATGCAGCGTCTCCTCAGCTTTGATCCGAACCATCAGACATTGCTGAATTTTGAAGCTGAAGGCTACGGTGTGCAGAATATCAATCGAAGAATCAAGCTGATCTGTGGCACCAACTATGGGCTCTCTTACAGCAAAACCGACAGTCAGACGATATGCACCATCCTTCTGCCGGTTCGTACCAGTGGTATATAATATTTATTTAATTCTTTTTTCGATAGCTGGAAAGTGTCTTTCCTGTATGCTTTTTAAAAATCTGTGAAAAATAAGCGTAATCATTATATCCAACCGCACTGGATACTTCATACATTTTCATATCTGTACCACTCAGATATTCTTTGGCTTTTTCTATTCTGAGATTCGTTACATAGTTGATAAATGTAACGCCCAGTTCTTTTTTAAAAATATCACACAGATAATTCTTGCTGATATTAATATTTTCCGCTACATCCTGCAGGGAAATATTCTCATGAAAATGTCCCTGAATATAATCCAGTGCTGCACGGATCATCTTGGAAGGTGCTGCCACTTCCTGTGCGGCAATCTGTTCAGCAACTGTCATCAGCTTCTGTTCCACCAGGTTTTTCTGAATCTCCATGGCCGGATATTCTCTTTTCAATACCCGAAGATCCAATTCCCTCTGAGAAACCACATGGTCTGTCAGATTGAACTTAAACTGCAGCTGATATACACGCAGCAAAATCAGAAATGTAACACTGCAACTGTAATCCCG
>UMES01042639.1_pt1 | contig 10240 bp, 8 predicted proteins | sample 1964791 | NCBI WGS metagenome assembly UMES01 (sample SAMEA4836024, study PRJEB28245) | human gut metagenome | biome: gut microbiome; material: fecal sample | place: Denmark | collected 2008
GCGATTCGGGAGGCATCTCTGGGAACGCCCCCGAAAGCGGCCCAAATCCGCCCTCCAAGGCCGAGGGGGTATCCACCCCCGCACGCTCTCCCAAAGGCGCACACAGGGCGTTCTGGGGGCTTTTGCGAGCGTATTCCGCCAGACGCTCTGCCGCCCTCTGACGGGCGGCATCCTCCTCCAGCTGCCGGAACTGCCGCTCATAGAACGATTCTACTGCCGCCTGGATGGGGCAGATGGTGTAGAGCAAGTTTCCGTTGAGCGGTCTGCCGTTCTTGCTCCGTATCATGGTCGGCTCGGTGTGGATGAGACCTTTCTCCTCCAGGCTGCGTACATACTTGCTGACTGTGTTTTCGCACATCCCCAGCGCCTTGCCGATGGTCTTGTAGCTGGGCCAGCACTGATAAGTTTCTCTGTTCTCGATGCTCAGCAGATAGCAGTAGATCGAGATTTCGGGGTAACTAAGACCGATGTAAAACACTTCGTTGGGAACCAGAAAATAGTTTTTGTTGGGATCGCGTTTGGGCCACTGCCGGAACTTCATACAGCACCTCCTGTCCTTTCTTCGTTTGCAGCACGAACATCATCCGCCATACATACGCTTGCTCATTCAGACACGGGCATCACCTCACCGAAGAGCGGCTGCGTATTTTCAATTGACCGTTCCTCAAAATTCATTTTGAAAATCCCCCTCACTACTTAGCCGAACCATATAGCGGGCTGACATAAAATTGACAGAAAAAGAGCGCCTGCCATTCGGCAGACGCTCTCGTCCTGATGTAAGTGTATCAAGTTGTTTTGGGCCGCAGACGACAGATCCCGTCTGCTTCATCACGCTCTTTCAGAAGCTGCGCCAGCGCGGTGAGCAGCTTCTTTTGCAGATAGTCCACGCTGCCGCGGTTCAGCTGATGAGCTTCCGCGTACTTGCGGATGGACAGGCCGTCCACGAACCGCTCCTGGAAGTACGCTTGGTGATCCTGCAGCACCGTCTTCAGCGCGTTATCCAGAAACTGCATGTCCTCTTTCAGCTTTACAAAGTCGCTTCGGGTAATGGCGGCATACCGCTTCTCGTTCATGCAGAGACGATACTTGGCCGAATCGAAACGATAGTTCTCGCAGAGGTCTTTGGCGTATGCGAGGTAGGTGGGCGCAGATTGATAAACGCGGGAGTCGTATTCCGCATCCCGCTCCGCGCTCTTTTTACGGATCGGCCCGCGCATACCGTCCTCGGAAAGATTGGAGATGACTGCCTCGGTGATCTTCATATTGGTGACCCGCTTATACCTGGCCTTCCGTTCGCCGTTCACCTCCACGAACGCGCAGAAGGATTTCTTGCTCAGTGTGAAGTACTGCGGAACCTCAGAAAAAGAATAGGAGCGCAGGACGACCGTCTCCTCACCGGTTTCAGCATCCTCAGCCGCCGTGACCAGATAGATCAGCTTGCCGTCGTACCGCCGGTAGTACCCGGCACGGATTTTTCTTTCTGCCATCTGGTCACCTCACCTTTCTGAATATGCTTTTGGCTGCTGTGTGCGGAGTGGTAATTGTGTTTTTTGCAACAACCACACGATTGGGTTTCGGAAGATGAATCTGTGTTTAGAGCAAAATTACACAAGTAAGATGAGATTCTCCATTATTTTATGCCCAATGCGATGTTCTCCACTTTAGAGATTAAGTATACAAATATCCATCTTTGCATTGTCAATATAATGGCGGTACATTGTTTCTGCAGGCAAAAGGCGCACCTGAATATCCTGTAGCCCCAACTCGCTCAGCATAGCCAGGGATACAGCACCTTTTTCGATTATCTCCTTCGACGCAGTCGGCATAAGGAAGCAGTTCCTTACTGTGCTGATTTGATGGGCCTCCACAAAAGGTCTGAATGCCAACTGGTACAGATACTGCTTGGTAATGGATTCAATACCAGGCTGACCACGCAGCTTTTTGTTATGTTCCAATTGGATGTTGTAGTACTTGGCATCAAAAATGATAAACTGATACTCTCCATCAATCTTCACGATGGAAACAATATCTGGGATGAGAGTATCCTCGGCCTGCTTCACAAAGCACTCACCAGTTGGTGTTGTTCCGGACCACTGCGGTTTATCAATCAAATCAATAAGTTTCTTATGCCGCAAATCACGATATTGCGCGGCCAACGGTACAGGAAGCCGCAGACCACCGATTGGCTTCTGTAACTGGTTATCCATTACTTCTGCGCAAACTTTTTCCCATACCAGGTTGAAACTGTTTGTGCCAAACATACTGAAGCAATCGAGATCATCCAGTGCGCTGCTGTTGGCTATATAGGCATACAGCGTTTTCAGCAGAAGCTGCTTGCGTGTGTTGAACTGGACATTGAGTTCCTTGACAATACGCTCTAATACATACTCTTTATCACCGAAGTCCTCAATACTCTCATCAGATATATCGACACCCATAATATCGAATAAATCCAACAGGTCGGCATCTCTTAATTCCTCTGTACAACGCGTGAGGATACATTCGTGAAGGCGCTTGAAAAAATCAAAATCGTCATTCACCCGCTTCATGGTTAGTAATTCCGGGTAATACGGACGATTGTTGCTAAGGAGGGTGAAAGTTTCGTTGATGGTTCTATCCCAGAGAATTTCACCAGTTCCGTTGGATTCAATAATATCCTGTGTGTTGGTATAAGCACCATACTCGAAATAATCCTGAAGGAGGAACAACATAACAGCCAGCATATTAAATGCGCTGCTGTCACTCGTATCGTTGTACATACGAATGATTTGTTCCTTGGAATTGTACTTTTCAAGAACTTTTAGCACTTGTTTCAGTTCTGCTTTGGGGGCCGTGGCATCGAGCAAATATTTTGGATAGCATTTCAGCACACGGCCCTCAATGGTAATAACCCCCACAAAAGTGAATACATACAGATATTCGTTTTCACCGACTTCGACATCAGCAATTTCGATGTCCTCGTCCAACAGATCTGTGAGATCCTTCTGTGTGTCATTCGCTTTTACAGCCTTCAGCACACCATATTCTTTCAGACGTTTCAGAATGCGAACAGTCTTTTCCTCGGAACAATGAAACTCTTTAACCAGGTCTTCCTGTGTATAGCGTTTTTGTTCTCGTAAAAATACCGAAATCATTCCCCATCATCCTCTGGAACATTATCAATAAATTGGCTGCTGATTCCTTCACAGAAGATATACACGCCCTTGGCATCAAATTCTCTGCAAATCTTGGAATACTGGTTCTTCGCCTTCTCATCACAACCGCCGAACAATGTAATACGCTTCTGTTTTGCAGCATCATCGAACAGATACATAATGACCTTGTTCTTGAAAATGCGAGTAAACACTGTGGGGTCAATCATTTCGCTTTCCGGCAGATTTTTCTTGGAAATGAAATATGGCCCCATCAGCTTATCCTCATTGACTTTGTAAGTGAGAAGTTCATTGTTGATGGCTTTGCGGAGTACATTCCATTCCACGATACGGCGATATTCTCCCTCTCCGAGGATGACCTTTTTGCCAACAATTCCGGCTTCGCTGTCATCGATACCCAGATAGGTGAAGTCCCATCTACGCTTGAATGCAGTATCCATCGGGAATACACCCTGGTCAGCACTGTTCATAGTAGCCCAGATAAACATGTTATCCGGGATGCGAATTTCAGAGTAATCGTCGGGATTGCCGCCGAGCTCTCCCGCCAGATACCTTTTGATGTCCTCGGACGCCTGAATCGGATACTCACTGACCTCGTCATCACCACGGTCAAGCAGTTGGAACACATCACCGAACACAGCCGCAACATTGGCACGGTTGATCTCCTCAATTACCAGCAGGAAGGGCTTGGGTGCATCGGTCCTGCCGTTCTTAATCGCTTTCACATAGGTGCGCATAAAGGGCCCCGGCACATAAGAATAGGTGATGGCATCCTTGCCATCGCTATCCTTGCAAGGTACGGGTTTATATGTACCAACAAAATTAGCATAGGAATAGTCAGGGTGGAAGGTCACTCGCTCGTACTCGCCGCCATTCGCAAGCAGAACATCCTTTTCACAGTTCAGCTTAAAACTCTTACCGGTACCAGGGGCACCAAATAAAATACGATTTCTCTCAAATGAAGACTGATATCCCGTTTGAAATATAATCGGAATAAACATATTATCTATGTTTACAGATTTACCGGAATTTTGGAATTCGTAATACTTTTTATACAAAAACAGGAGATTCTCTGGCTTTTTTATCTCATAACAACTCGTCAAGTATCCTTCATCCTCCGGGAGTCTATCCGATTCATCAAACGGAGAATGCCAAATACCAGATTTTTGATGTGCCATATCTTCAGTCGCATTGTAGAAGTATGGAGATAGGCCATCAACAAAAGCTATCAGTTGAGCACCATCCATCACAGTCATCACAGAAGATGCCGATGTTTCATAAAATGCTTTTAGTTCTCCTGCTTTTCGTGATGCTGTTTTTTTGTCATTTTGGTAGTAATGTAATAATAAATCTTCTGCTACTTTATCTCTGTCAAGAGTACCATTTTTAATAAAATTGAGCAGATCTCCAGTTTCTCTCCAGCCAATTGCAACAATACCTTCTTCACGCCATTTCTCAGCATAATGTTTAGACTCATCAGATGACCCTAACCTGTAAAAATGACGGATCTCTCCAAACATCGCATAACAAATATCTTGAAAGTCAGGCGACATATAGCTTGTCCTCTTTTTTATAAGGGCAAGCTGTCCATTCATTCCATAGTATTTTTCACTTGGATTTATTCCAAATCCAAACAAAATATGCTTCAGCCAGTCTGCCACATACCATCCAATAAATTTGTCTGGAAAAATCATGTGAAAATACTTCTGTACCCATGCGTAAGAAGCAAATTTCCCCATCAGTGCGTTCAAATCATCATCCAGCTTTTCATAATCCTCTACAGAATCAAGTGTCTTGGATTGAATCATCTCACAAGCATTTACAAGATTGTCACGGATTGTCTTACCCAGCTGCAATGCATCTTCCGTGGAAAGAATTTGTGGTGACTTTGGTGCACCTGTAGTCCACTTTCCATCTTCTTGTCGCTGAAAAAGGCCAAATTTAAAAGATGATCCACCCGAAATACTTCCAAATGTTCTCTTGAGTTTTGGATTAAACTCAAGATGATAACAAAGGCTATCATTATTGCCATCAGCTGTCAAGAAAATATAGCTCAGAAGCTCATCATCGCTTAAAGACTTTAAAACTTCCGGGGAAAACTTTTCTTTGAATTCGTTAAGCAAACTAATAATTTCATCTTTGGATGTGTCGAACTTGACTGCGTGTGAATTAGGATATTCTATTACCAAGTTTGCAGCCTGTTGGTATATCAAGGATTCTCCTTGCACAACTCAATCCTCCTTTATTTGCTTTCTTTAAGGATATATTCAACATTATTGTCATAGTTTCCGTAAAAATTGAACCAATCTTGCTTATAATTGCTCTTTTTGTACTCCCAGAAAGAAGACGGATCAGAAAGACGGTTACATACATAATCCACTGCTTTTCTTTCTTTTATAGAATATGTAGATAATGCTATCGTATTTCCGTCACCACTAACATTAAAAAGCAGCGTTTGTGAAAGCAGTTTCATCCAATCAGCCATATTTCTTCTGGCCCTTGTTAACATCTGGAGTTGTTGACCATCATGCCGAGACTCTATGATGCTTTCAGTGCAGGACAAATAGTCTGACATGATTGTACACCGTACTGCATAGCGTTGCATTTCGTCCAGAGATAGTACTGGCAACTCACCACTTTCCCACAGTTTATATAAAACCTTCCATATCAGGACTGCTGGTCTCAATTGTATATTGTAATGTGCCTGCAGTTCTGTAAAAGACTCATAGTTAAAATTTTCGCCATAGCTTTTCACCAAAGATGGGCTTAGTTGAGACTTATGCCCATTTGGATACTGATACCTCAATAGTTGCAAAGTGATTAATTCCGAGTAAGAAAGGCTATCGTTCAAATAGGCCATTGCTATGGGCGTAAATGTAAGCACTTTACTTATCCTGGTAGAATATATGAGTCCAAATTCGCTCAAAATCTGCTGGTAGTCTCTCCAGGCGTCAACTTGATTGCTATCTGACCGAACATTGGCTGTAAGGATTCCGTTATTAACGAGATATCCATTTATTTTCTCCGCATTTACAGTTTCGCCTTTGCAAAGAAGACAAGCATTTAGCAGGCCATCAAACACTTTGGCTTTAAGAACACCGGCATGTTGGGTAATCGGCCATGACAGACCTGCATACGGAATATTAGGATACATTTTGATCCTCCAACACTTTTCTAATCACCGATAATATTTCATACGCTAATAAAGGTGGGACAGCATTTCCTACCTGGCGATATTGTTCTGTTCTTGAGCCAGAAAATACATACCAATCAGGAAAACTTTGTAGGCGAGCAGTTTCCCTTACGGTCAATGCTCGGGGCTCATATGGATGAATAAACGGTCTTGCACCTCCTGCAGAAGATCCTATCATCACTGTACCTGACGGCATATCTGGCCTAAGTTTATCCGAGTAGGAGCCTCGATCTCTTCCGCCTTGAGGTACGGCTTCAAATCGTTTTCTAACCGCGTCTGTGTGAACTCTTATTACTTGATTTGGCAAACCATCTACATTTTCTAATGCATATTTACTCGGCATTTTATCAGGGAGTCGATCATATAATGGTCCAGTTGGGTTTACAGGGAAAGAGAAAGATTTGCATGATATGTCAGGTCTAAACCCGACAATAAAAATCCGTTCCCTCTCTTGTGGTATGCCAAAGTCAGCTGCATTTAGTTTTGTTCTGTATAATTGATATCCTGTTTCGCTTTTAATAAACTCCAAAAGATTACTAAAATCCTCTCCGTGGTTTACGGTCATCAATCCTGGAACATTTTCAAACAAAAACACTTTTGGTTTTAAGCCGGAAATAAGTTCAAAATACTTTATCGTCAGTCTACCTCTTGGATCATCCAGAGATTTCCTTTTTCCCATAATGCTAAAGGCCTGGCAAGGAGGTCCGGCAATAATCAGATCAATATCCTGATTCATTTTAGCCAAATCTCTGATCTTTGCAGCAGTCAAATCTATTGCATCGTCATTATATACAGAGACATGGGGGAGATTAGCTTTTATTGTTTGTGTATAGGCTGGAACAATGTCACTCACCAAAAGGGTCTTGAATCCAGCAAAATGTGCGCCAAGGTCAAGACCTCCACCTCCGCTGAATAGGCTAATACAGTTATATTTATACTCAACTTCTTGACTAAAAGAATTCAGCCGCTGAAGATATATGTTCGTTTTCTTTTGATTCAAAATAGTCAATCCTCCTGATAACCAATCGCTTCCATAATGTTTCTGAAAATAGATTCAATAACAGGTGGACAAACAGCATTGGCTAATTGTTTAGCGGCATCAGTTCGACAAACCGCAGTAAAATCATAAGTATCAGGAAATCCCATTACTCTTTTCAGCTCGTTAACACTTAGATGCCGACGTTCTTTTGAAAGAATCGGAATATGTGCACCTCCACCTGAGTTCAAAACAGTAAGGGTAGGCAAGGGACTATCAATTGATAATGCTCTTACACCACTGGATCTCACTTGGAAAACGCAATCACTAAGATCGCAATTAGCTGCAATGCGTTCCAATACCTTTCTCGTTCGCGGAACCTCAAACGACATCTCCTCTATTGTCTTGATTCCAAGATAATAGTCAATGTACTCATTCCATCTTTCGGTGACAGGAATGGAGCGATCACCACGAATAATAAACGGTCGAAAAGATGTTTTTTCTGTTCTTTTCTCCGTAAATTTAACTAAACGTTCTCCATAGATATCTTTGCGCAATCCCACGATATAGATACGTGAACGACTTTGAGGAATTCCAAAGTATGCACTATCCAATATGACAGAAGATACAGTGTATCCCGCATTCACCAGCTTTTCGGTAATAATTCTAAATGTTCTGCCTTTATCATGCCTTACTAAATTTGGAACATTCTCCAAAAAAACTATTTGTGGTTTTTTTACCTCTATCACGGATAGCAGCTTGAAAAAGACCGTTCCTCGCGAATCTTTGAATCCAAGTTCTTTCCCCGCAGATGAGAATGGCTGGCATGGAAAACCAGCGCACAACATATCAAAATCAGGCAAAGTATATGGATTAATCTCAAAAATATCTCTTGAATCAAAGCCAACCCCGAAGTTCTTCTTATATGTTTTTTCACAATTGTCATCGATTTCGTTTGCATAGACCGACTCAGTCTTGACATCTGAAGCCTCTATTCCAAGCCTGAAACCTCCAACCCCTGTACAGAACTCCGCATATCGAATTGGTTTTAACATTGGTTTACATCCTCTCGTGAAATCTCTGTTCATCTTTTGCTAATTCTAATTAATTGTCATCTTTCTCTTTCACCAGCTCGATGATATCGCAGAAATCGCAATCCAGAACCTTACAGATTTTGGTAAGAATCTCCGTGCTGACGTGCTCGTTCTTACCCAGCTTAGCGAGAGCAGTGGTCGACATACCTGTGGCCAAGCGCAAATCCTTCTTCTTCATGTTCTTATCAATCAGAAGCTTCCACAGTTTATTATAGCAAACGGTCATAACAAACACCTCTTGCACTGAGTTTATACTAACACAAAATAATTCCTCAATTGAAAAACTAAGTTCCAGCCGTGGGACACTAAATAATTTTATCAAGAGAAGCTCCATTTGTCTATCGAAAATCTGATTTTTAGATTTGTAATTTTATTTTCGGATACATACTCTTGAATAAGAATTATCAAAAATAGCTGTAGAGGCCCTCCAGTAATGCTAATATAGTTCTTTTGTCAATATACCATATTCTATAGTTCCATTAATGACGTCAATTTTGGTGTCACCGTTTCTTATATTTTTAACCTGATTAGAACGCTGATGTTTTATCTGACCGAAACCAGGCACACGATTCTTATGCTATGGGGATTGATCTATTTATCTCTTTTCATCTACCAAATGAGCGCCCGACCTCCTGGTCCGACAGGAGAATGAGCGCTCGTTTTCGTCGTTGTGTAATTCTGCCGAGAGCCTCCACGCCAGCTCAAATCCGGCGATAAAGCTGTCGAGGGAGGTCTGTTCTCTGATAGAGTCCTGGGCGTCAATGATCCTCAGCACCAGCTTGCGCTCCGGTTTTTCCAAAGCCGCGACCAACGCTTTGTGGCACTCCTCCACTTCGTTCTCCTGCTCGTCCAGCTCCGGGCGGATATAAAAGTGATCATACAGCTCTTTGAGCAGTTTGTTTTCCATCGTCATCATCTCCTTGCGGCCCAAACATATACCACACTTTCCGCGCAATAGCTATCAAAATTTCAGGAGGTTGCCCAGAATGTCTGCCGCTTGCCGCAGTTCCTCCTGAGATGCTTCGTTGGGGTTGTTTTCGCTTTTGGCGGCTGGGCAGGTCAGATAGGGAGCGTAGTTCTGTCGCGTCATGGATGTTCGGAAATGGCCCAGCATCTGCGATACCTCTTTGGTGTCCATCCCATTTTGCAGCGCGAGGACGGCGCAGGTGTGCCGGAGATCTGCGAAGCGGATGTGGTCCAGCCCTGCCTCTTTGACAATTTCATTGTGCATCCGGCGCACCATCTGGGGTGAGTAGGGTCTCTGTGTGGCCGGGTGCATGAACATGAGCGGGCTGCTGGGGTGCCTGGCGTGTTCCACGTTCAGGAGCTCGACAACCTCTTGGGTCAGGCAGACGGTCCTGGTGCCACCTTCATACTCCACCAGCTCCCGCCGCTCCACCGACCGGCTCTCCGAGATGGTCAGCGTCCGCATCTTAACATCCAAGTCGCTCCATTTCAGTGCGATTAACTCTCCTTGCCGGAGCCCCGCCGTCAGCGCCAGCAGGAACATGGGGAGATAGCCCAGCCGCTCCGCCGCGTCCAGATAGTCCTCCACCTCTGTTGGGGTCAGCACATTGGCGCTGACCTTTTTGGGCTTTGGATAGCGGAAGGCACGGGCGGGATTGTCTGTTATCAGGCCGTCCCGGATGGCCTGGTCCAGGCACTGCTGGAGCAGGCGGTGGATGTGCCGCATGGTGTGTTCACCCAGCCCTGGATATTCGGGGCTTTCCGGGCGGTGACCGCCAAAGCGTTTTCTCTCTTCCAGAAAATCTCCCACCTGTTTCGCAGTCAATTCCTCCAGCGGTATATTCCCCAAGCCGGGGAG
>UMES01011677.1_pt1 | contig 10231 bp, 13 predicted proteins | sample 1964791 | NCBI WGS metagenome assembly UMES01 (sample SAMEA4836024, study PRJEB28245) | human gut metagenome | biome: gut microbiome; material: fecal sample | place: Denmark | collected 2008
CAGCTCCGAAATAGCTGGGACTTTCGAAACCACATTTTTTCGAAATCTCAGCTATTTTTTTATCTGGGAAACGGTTTAGCATCACACAGGCATTCATAATTCGGATATCACATAATACCTGCATAATCGTTTTATTCATTTTCTTTTTAAAATAGGAGCACATATATTCCTTGCTCAGTCCGACTCTCCTCTGATCATTATGATTTTTCGACAAAATTCCCGTGGTTTTCCTTATGAACTTGTGGAAGCTGCAAGACTGGATGGAGTATCGGAACTTGGTATCTTTTTTCGCATCTACCTTCCATGTATGAAAAGCACCTTCTCCTGCGGTACGATCATCGCATTTTTAAACGCCTGGAACTCTTATCAGTGGGCTCATCTGATTATGTATGATGATCAGAAAATACCTATGACGGTATTTCTGACGCTGGGATTAAAAGGAAATAACATGACACTTGTACTGCTCAGCATGGTTCCTTCTCTTGTTGTATTTTTTATTTTTCAGAAATTCTTTGTAGAAGGAATGAACGGAGCTTTAAAATAAGCACACAAAAACTTCATACAGCTATCTTTCGAAAGAATTAAGATTTTCTACTGTGTTTCTTCCTTGTATCACATCTTTCTGCATGCTATAGTGACTATATCAACTGTATTAACACAATTAGTACGCAAATTCCGGGCACCTGATAACCAGTTCAGTCGTCCGGATAAAGGGAGATTTCTATGATACAACTTAACTATCGCGATACGCGCCCATTTTATCAACAGATCAAAGATAATGTACGGCAGCTTGTAGTCAGCGGTGCTTTGAAAAAAGATGAAAAACTGCCTTCCGTCCGGGAACTGGCAGCTTCGCTGGCGATCAATCCAAATACGATCCAGCGTGCCTACCGGGAACTTGAAAGCGAAGGTTACATCTATACGTTGTCCGGAAAAGGCACCTTTGTTGCAGAAGTGGACCAGACCAACCAGCTTCGTCAGCAGGAACTGCTGCCACAATTTGATAAGATCGTGTCTGAGCTTCTCTATCTGTCCAGACCGGTAAACGAGCTCACGAACCGCATTCTTTCTTTATCAGGAAGGAGGATTCAAGCATGATCCAGGCAGAACATATTACCAAAATCTTTCATGGATTCAAAGCACTGGACGATATGAACCTTCATGTGCCGAAGGGAACCATCTATGGTCTCGTTGGTCCAAACGGAGCCGGAAAATCGACTTTGATCCGTCATCTGACGGGCATTTACCGTCCGGACAGCGGTTCTGTCCTCATTGACGGTCTTCCGGTTTATGACAATCCACAGGCAAAAACCAAATTTACTTACATTCCGGATGATTTGTTTTATTTCCTGCAGGCAGACACCATGGAAATGAAGCGTTTTTATCAGGGCATGTATCCGAATTTTGATACCACGCTCTTTGACAAACTCCGGGAATTTTTTCCAAACATTGATACAAAACGCAGCATCCGCAGGCTTTCCAAAGGAATGCAGAAACAGGTGGCTTTCTGGCTCTCTATCTGCGCCATGCCGGAACTGATGATTCTGGATGAACCGATGGACGGACTTGATCCCGTCATGCGCCGTCAGATCTGGAGTATCATTCTGTCCAAAGCAAGTGACAGCAAGACAACGATCCTGATTTCTTCCCACAATCTGCGTGAACTGGAAGACGTCTGCGATCATGTCGGAATCATGCATCAGGGAAAACTGATCGTGGAACGTTCCCTCACCGACCTGCAGGGAAATGTATCTAAGATTCAGGTGGCCTTTCAGGAAGGCATGCCGACTCTGCCAAAAGATTTTGAGATTTTACATATGTCCAACACCGGTCGTGTATACACGCTGATCGTAAAAGGAGATCCGGAACGCGCCAAAGCCATTCTGGAATCCACACACCCGATGCTGATCGACATCCTTCCTCTTACATTGGAAGAAATCTTTATTTATGAAATGGGAGGAAAGAATTATGAAATCAAAGACATCCTGTTTTAACAAGACGATATTCCGTAAAAATATGACACGATTCTGGCCGGTATGGGCGGTTTATCTGGCATATCTGTTTTTCAGTATGACCATCCGGTTGTTTCTGAATACCCACAGTTATGCTGCTCAGTCAGCAGAAGCAAGCACTGCTTCCCCTGCTGTCAACCGTCTCATGACCATGCTGGAATGCATCAGTAGCAGTCTGCAGCCCTATGTGCTGTTTTTTGCCGCACTGGTTGCAGCGATTACCGTATTTTCCTATTTATTTTCCACGCGCAGCTGCAACATGATCCATGCGCTGCCTGTAAAACGGAGTGAACTGTTTGTAACAAACTATATCAGCGGATTTTTATTTCTGCTGATTCCGCAGATGATCACCTTTTTGCTGAATCTGCTGGTCTGCATTTTGAATAATATTACATCCGTGGAATACATGTTATACTGGCTGCTGTTCACGGTGGGCATGAGTTTCTTATTTTACACTCTTGCAGTATTTTGCTGTATGCTGACCGGACATGCAGTCGCAGCGGCTGTCTATTACTTTGTCGGTAATTTTCTGTATATCGGCATCAAGTCCGTTGCGACATTGGTAGTATCTTCTCTGTGCTATGGTCTTGGAATTTTCAGTGATCTGGTGGAATCCAATCTGACCGAAACAAGAGATACGGTTCTTTCACCCTTTCTGTATCTGCTGAATCATGTCTCGTTGACCTGGCAGATGAATACGGATTTTACCGAACTGGAAAGCATCAGCATACGTGGCGGTCTCCTGATCGGTCTGTACTGTATCATAGCGGTTGTATTTGTGATTCTAGCCTTGATCTTTTATAAAAAACGACAGCTGGAATGCACCGGTGATGTGGTAGCTTTTGGCTGGCTTCATCCATGTTTTCGCTGGATGCTGGCACTGGTTGGCGGATTCAGTCTTGCATTCTTACTGACCAGTCTGTTATTCAATCAGACAAAATATACCGCCATTGCATTGTTTATCTTCCTGATTCCGTGCTCCTTTGTCAGCTTTTTCGTATCGGAAATGCTCCTGCACAAACGGTTTCGTGTTTTTTCCAGAAAACGCTGGATGGAATGGGCTGTCTGCATTGCCATCTGTCTGACCGGAACCGGACTCATCAAAGGAGATGTGTTCCATATCGAGCGCAATATTCCGGAAACGGATCAGATTGCAGCAGTTTATCTGTATGGTAATTATGAACATATTTTTACCAGTGAGACAGATTTTATCACGGTAAGGAAAATTCACCAGAATATTCTGGATCACAAGCAGGAATACCTGCCATTTTCCTATCAGGATCCGCATCAGCATCTGTATGATACATACAATACTCAGACAAACGCATCCACGGTAGAATTAGCCGCAGCAACAACGACAGAAACCAGCACTTCATCTTCTGTAACTTACAGTGATAATGATTATGTAACTTCCATTCGTATTACCTATTATCTGAAAAATGGAAGAAAAGTTGACCGAAGCTATAAAATCCCGGTCACAGAAGCTACTCTGAAGGATGAATCTGCACCTGCCTGCCAGATTTCCAGGCTGGAACACAAAAACGATGATCTGCTCCGCTACCTGATCTGTTATAATTATCAGGCTGTTTCCTTCGTAAACGGAACGTTAAATCATGTGAATGAAAATGATCATGACCAGAGTATCACACTGGATCAGCATCAGACAAATACACTGTATCAGGCAATTGTCGCAGATATTCTGGCCGGCAATTATCCAGCTGGACTTGGTCTTTATGATACGGAAGACAATCCGATTTATTATGATAGTTTTTACTTCTATGGACAAATGACAGAGACACCAATATATTTATATAATCTTCTGCCTACCAAAAAGAACACGCAGAAATCACACGATATGATGGTAGAAGAAGCGGCAAAAAATGCAAAACCAGCTAATTATTATTCTTCTGTCGAAGTATCCTTCTCCCTGTCTAAATCCTGTACAAACACGATTCAGGCCATGATTGATCTGGGATTGATTCAGGATGCTTCCGATCTGATGACACAGAATGAATATTATGAATTACTGGAAGGATAACTCATTTACTGAGGCCCCCTAGAATCTGTTTGAAAAAGCTTTCTACAAAGTGTGGGATGCAGATTGCCGGAATGATTTTCCAAACACGATCTAGCATTTAAGTAAAAAAGGAGAACAAACATGTGTAATTCCACTCAGATGAACGAAACTCTGATTCAGAAAATGCTGACCTGGTACACCGGTGACCCTGCCCGTATCCAGCATTTTACAAAAGTATATACCTACGCATCTATAATCGGACATGCGGAGTATTTATCTGATGAATTGCAGCACATTCTGGAAACTGCTGCGATTCTCCACGACATCGGCATCAAAATTGCTGAAGAAAAATATCACAGTTCGGCAGGAGTGTTGCAGGAAAAAGAAGGTCCTGCTGCTGCCCGCCAGATGCTGACAGAATGTGGTACTTATTCTGATGCGGTAATCGATCGTGTCTGCTATCTTATCGGACATCATCATACTTACAATAATATCGATGGATTAGATTACCAGATTCTGGTAGAGGCAGATTTTCTCGTCAATCTTTATGAGGATCATGCAGACAAACCGGCAATTCAGACTGCTATTGATCGGATTTTTAAAACAAAATGTGGTACTGAAATGGCACATGTGATGTTTGGTTTGATTAGCTAGTTAATATTTGCTTAATTCAACTTTTTACTCATACTTTATTCTGTAAAATAAAATCATGGCACGCAGAAAAACATGTCAATTATATTTATTTTTGACATGTTTTTCTGTGTGCCATAAGAACATTACTAGGATAACATTGTTAATATGCTTTCTTCCATTTTTTCTTCTGAAATTTTTCCTGACATCACATATCTGATTCCATCTTTCACAAATACCGCAATTGACTTTGTGCTACTTTCCTCATTATATTTACTATATTCAGTAATAAAATTCACCTTAACTCCAGCAATTATCATATTTCTCACCGAATTGTATGAACCCAAAAACTCACGATCCCAACCGGCTGCTTTCTGTTCTTCACTTGTCATTATATCAATTTCCATATCAATAGGAGATTCATATTCTAAACCAGCAGTATACGTATATGATTTTTCATCTTCTGTCATCTGTATATCCGTGCAATCTCCAGTAATATATGCCCATATCTTTATTGATAGCCAATTTTCGTTATCTGATAAATACCTTATCATCATAGTTCCATTTTTTTTCCTGTATCGGACTTGTCAATAACTGTAAATTAATATCTTTCTGTAAAGTATCATACTCCGAATATTTTGCTTCATAGTCACCATTTTTATTTTCACTGGTTTTAATATATTGTACATCTTTTACTTGCATATCATCTAAAATAGATGTATTCACCTGATTCACCTGTATTTTATTATACAAACGTTGTCCTGCATAAACACTTGTTCCTCCCAGCATAATCAGCATGCACACACATGCGGCTTTTTGAATATATCTCCCCAAAGATACCTTTTGCCTTTTTGATAATACTGCATCCTTTTTTTTTCTGTGATAATTTCAATTCGGATAATTCCATGTCTAATGCCTGTTTTAAAGTATTCATAAAACCACCTTTCCATCCAATGCCCGATTTAAATGTTCACGCGCACGTTTCAGTCTCTGCATAACTGCTGCTTCCTTTATACCAAGTACTTTCGCAACTTCTTTCACAGACAATTCCTGATAATAATATGCTAAAATCACCTCCCTCTCTTTTCTTGACAGCTTCATTACTGCATCACTTACCAGTGAATTTGTCTGAATATTTGTTTCCATGGATACTTCCATTTCTCTCCAATTAATTTTCTCACGTTCCATCTGAAAATATTTTTTTCGCATAATTGATTTACACTGATTTATTGCAATTTTTGTAAGCCATGTTTTTTCACTTGATTTATTTTCAAATCTGTCATATGCACGAAATGCTGAAAAAAACGTTTCTTGCGCAGCATCTTCTGCTAAATGATAATCTTTCAGATACAAATAACACATACGAACAATACTGTCACCATATTTATCCATCATTTGTTTTATTATCACTTCTTTTGTGTCGCTTTCACCAATAACATCCTCCTAAATATCGGAGATTCTGCTCAGTTTACATCAACTTATTCTCTTCGAAATCTCTACATATCTTGCTCCCATTGTAACAAACCACTCTAAAAACCGTAAGCACCCGACGGAAGAATCCCGTCGGGTGCTGTACATAAACTCTTATAATTTTTTTATCACTTCCGGTAACTGCTCCAGGCTCTCCACCTGTGGAACTTTGGCATCCACTGTTCCGAAACCATAAGCTGCAAACAGAAATGGAACTCCCGCTTTCTGACATGCATTATAATCCCCCTGGGTATCTCCAAGGTAATAATATTTTTCATAATGGTTACGCTTGATCAGTGCTTTCAGATTCGAATCCTTCTGCTGCTGTGTGTTACCATAACACTCGATGTCTGCCACCAGATCACCAAGCTGGTAATACTCCAGGAATACTTCAATATATCCCGCCTGGCAGTTGCTTACGATGCCGATTTCATATCCCATGTCGCGCAAGCTCTCAAATACTTTCCGGACATCTCCGTACAACTTTGCTCCTACATGACTCAGATATTCATTTTCATCTCTCTCACAGGCATGAATGATCTCCATCGCCTGATTCATCTCATACTGAGGAAGCAGCTCCTTTGCGAAGCAGTCCATGGTTTTTCCCATGAGCCCGATCAGCTGTTCTCTGCGGATATGCATTTCCGGACATGTCTTATTCCAGGATTCTACAATTTCATCCACAGAATCCCATAACGTACCGTCCATATCAAAAATAACTGCTTTTTTCATAAATTATGCCTCGTCAATAGCTTTTCCGATATCATGACGCATATATTTATTTGCAAAATCAATCCATTCTGTTGCTGCGTAAGCGTTTGCACGTGCTTCTTTTAATGTAGCACCTTTCGCAGTCACACCAAGGACACGGCCGCCGTTTGTCACGATCTTGCCTTCCTCATTCAACTTGCTTCCTGCATGGAAACAATAATAACCATCTTTATTCTCAAAGTTCTCCAGACCTTTGATCTCGAATCCTTTTTCATAAGAAACCGGATAACCGTCACTGGCCAGAACAACGCAGACTGCAGCGTTATCTTCAAACTGCAGATCAATCTGATCCAATGTACCATCGATGCAGGCTTCCATCACGTCGATCACATCGTTTTTCATACGTGGAAGAACAACCTGTGCCTCCGGATCACCAAATCTTGCATTGTACTCCAGTACTTTTGGTCCGTCTTCTGTCAGCATCAGACCGAAGAAAATAATGCCCTTGAAAGTACGTCCCTCTGCTGCCATGGCATCTACCGTTGCCTGGAATACATATTTTTTACAGAACTCATCGACTTCTTTTGTATAGAACGGACTTGGGGAGAACGTTCCCATACCGCCGGTATTTAATCCCTGATCTCCGTCTTTGGCACGTTTGTGATCCTGTGCAGAAGACATGATCTTGATGGTCTTTCCGTCTACGAAAGACAGTACGGATACTTCACGACCGGTCATAAACTCCTCGATAACCATATGGTTTCCGGCAGAACCGAATTTCTTATCCAGCATGATTTCTTTGACGCCGGCTTCTGCCTCTTCCAATGTATTGCAGATTAAAACACCTTTTCCCAGTGCCAGTCCGTCTGCTTTCAGAACGATCGGCATTTTTGCTGTTTTCAGATATTCCAGTGCCTTCTCCGGATCATCAAAATTCTCATAAGCAGCTGTCGGAATATTGTATTTTTTCATCAGATCTTTGGAAAATGCCTTGGATCCTTCCAGAATTGCTGCTGCCTTGTTTGGTCCGAATACACGCAGTCCTTCTGCCTCAAAGGCATCTACGATACCGCCAACCAGCGGATCATCCATTCCGATGATGGTCAGATCAATCTGGTTTTCTTTTGCAAATGCTACCAGTTTATCAAATTCCATTGCTCCGATCGGTACGCACTCTGCGATCTGTCCGATACCGGCATTTCCCGGTGCACAGTAAATTTTATCTACACGACTGCTTTTTGCCACGCTTGTTGCGATAGCATGCTCTCTTCCGCCACTTCCTACGATCAGTACTTTCATGTCAGTTCTCCTTTTCTTTTCAAGAATGATCCAGCCTTCCTGCTACGAAATGTTTGTCACGCAATGCATGATATACCTCTACACTCCGTTTCAATCGGCGCAAAACTATATCAAGTGAGCATTTGTCTCCCATCTGATATAGCACACAAGCTGACACAAAACCTGCAACTCTTCCTGCGAGTCTGATACAGGCTTTTGTCAGCTTCTGTCCATATATTGATCTCTTATTCTTCTACAATTGCTTTTCCGTCTACCACTTTTACCTTGCCGTTTGCGATCAGATCAATGGCTTTCGGCATAATAATCCATTCTGCCTCTTCCATGACACGCTGCTGTAAAATCTTCGGTGTATCACCATTTTTTACTTCTACGGCTTTCTGTAAAATAATCGGACCGGTATCGGTTCCTTCATCCACAAAATGACAGGTTGCACCGGTCACTTTCACGCCACGGGCCAGTACACCTTCGTGCACTTTCAGTCCATAATAGCCTGTTCCACAGAAAGACGGAATCAGGGATGGATGAATGTTAATGATACGGTTTCTGTATTTTTGAATCATCATCTCCGGAATCACAACCAGAAATCCTGCAAGGACGATCAGATCCACCTTAGCCTCATCCAACGCTGCCAGCAGTGCTTCATGAAACTGTGCTCTGTCCGCATAATCCTTTGGAGAAATGCAACGATTCGGAATTCCTGCTTTTTCAGCTCGCTCCAGCGCATAAGCATTTTTATTATTGCTGATGACAGTCGCGATCTCGGTATTTGTAATTTTTCCGTCTGCGATGGCATCAATGATAGCCTGCAGATTTGTACCGCCGCCGGATACCAGCACTGCAATTCTTAGCATAAGTCTACTCCTTTTTCACCATCGATGATTTTTCCTACCACATATGGTGTATCTCCTGCCTGTTTGATTGCTTCCATAGTCTTATCAACATCTGCCGGATCTACAGCAACGATCATGCCAAGTCCCATATTAAAGGTGTTGTACATCATTTCTTCAGAAATGTCGCCTTCTTTTGCAAGCATTGCAAAAATTGGCGGTACCGGATAGCTGTCTTTCTCTACAACGGCACGTTTGCCCTCGATGAGCATACGCGGAATATTCTCATAGAATCCACCACCTGTGATGTGGCTGCATGCTTTTACGGTCACACCGGCTTCACGGATGGATTTTAATGCGTTGACATAGATTCTTGTCGGAGCAAGTAATGTCTCGCCAAGTGTCTTGCCAAGCTCTTCATGATATGTATTCAGGGTCTCAGCATCCATCTGGAATACTTTACGAACCAGGGAGAAACCGTTGGAATGAACACCAGAGGATGCCATACCGATCAGCACGTCGCCGTCTTTTAATTCACTTCCTGTGATCATATCTTTGCGGTCAACTACGCCTACTGCAAACCCTGCCAGATCGTATTCGTCTTCCGGCATAAGACCCGGATGCTCTGCTGTCTCACCGCCGATCAGTGCAGCGCCGGACTGTTTACATCCCTCTGCCACACCTTTTACGATGTCAGCGATTTTCTCCGGATAGTTTTTGCCGCAGGCAATGTAATCCAGGAAAAACAGTGGTTCGCCACCTGCGCAGGCAATATCATTGACACACATAGCCACTGCATCGATTCCGATGGTGTCATGTTTGTCCATTAAAAATGCCAGTTTTACTTTGGTTCCGCATCCATCTGTACCGGATAAAAGTACCGGATCATCCATTTCTTTGATCTTATTTAAAGAAAATGCTCCGGAAAATCCACCAAGTCCGCCAAGAACTTCTGCTCGCATAGTTTCCTTTACATGTTTTTTCATCAGTTCTACTGATTTGTAACCAGCCTCAATATCTACGCCTGCTTTTTTGTAATCCATCTTTGAATTCCTCCGTTTGTATCAATGCCTGTCTTTTGTAACAAGTACGCAAAAAGCTTATTTTAACACCAACCTGCCATTGGCTTTTTTCTTTGCATCTTAATAATTTTTATAACCAGTCTCCTGTAATCTCTCATCTTTTTCTACGACCTGAGATTTCAGTTCTTCGGTATATGCTTTGAGTTTTTCCAGAAGCTCCGGATCTGATGTTGCAAGAATTTT
>UMES01046614.1_pt1 | contig 10178 bp, 12 predicted proteins | sample 1964791 | NCBI WGS metagenome assembly UMES01 (sample SAMEA4836024, study PRJEB28245) | human gut metagenome | biome: gut microbiome; material: fecal sample | place: Denmark | collected 2008
GCGGGAGAAATCTATACAGAAGAAACGGTTGATTCTGCAGATATATTTCAGAAAAAAGTGAAGGCAGAACAGATTGATCTGAAAAATGATATATCAAATATGAAGTGACTTGCGCCGCGGTAGGCTGTGAGCTACCAAACTATGACAGGGGGAAAAATGAAGATTGAATATCTGAGAACAGCACAGAACAGTTATATGATTGTGAAAGATGCAGATTTTGCGTTTGCACCGTATGAATTGCAGATGGTATTACATAATAAACTCAGAAATCTTGTACCATTGCAGATTATTGTGGCAGATGGAAAGGTTGAATACTGGTATGATGTTACCGGATTAAAGTCACTGGAACAGAAAATAGCGGTCAGTGCAGCAGATGGGATGATGATTCGACAGATTTTAGAAGGAATCTGTGCGATAAAGACAGAGCTGGAAAGCTATTTACTGGATGACCGGGATATTGATTACCATGCTTCTATGATCTTCTGGAACCGTACAGGCGAGGAAATTCTGTTTTGTTATATTCCGGGATATCGTAACTCAAATGGGGGTGGTGTACGGGAGCTATTTGAAGAAATCCTGCAGAATTTGAACCATTCTGACAGTGAGGCTGTGAGAATGGCGTATGGAATCTATGAGCGTTGCAGTGGGGAAGAACCGGTCATGGAAGATTATCGGGAATATCTGTATGGGAAAGAAAAGTCCCGGTCGCAGAAAGAGAAAACAGACATCACAAGCAAATCAGAAGAACTTTTTCTGCAAAAAGCTGCATTACAGAAAGAAGAAACAAATCCGGCCTGGGAGAACGGAAAACGCCTGTTTTTTCTGAAAGGAAGAAAAAAGAAAAATTCATGGAAAGAGAAAGAAACATCCTGGTTTGATGAAACAGAGGAGCCATCTGAGATGGTTGCGGAGACTAATGCAGCATTGCACTGGGGAGAAACCATGTGTTTTTCTAATATAGAATTGGAGAAAATATGGGAATTGGTATATCAGGGGGATGGACTGGAAGATGATATGCGATTAGACCATTTTCCGTATCTGATCGGGAAAAAAAGCGGTGGTGCAGATGGAATTCTGACGGCACAAACCGTGAGCCGACTGCATGCGAGAATCTTTGAAGAAAGTGGGGAGTTGTTTGTGGAGGATTTTAATTCGACGAATGGAACTTACCTGAACGGACATTTACTCCCGATGAATACACCTGCAAGACTGAAGGAGGGGGATCGTCTGATTTTTGCAACAGAAGCATTTGAATTACAGAAAAGTACAGTTCCAAAGCTTCCGTGAGATTATCATTTGAGTAGATATTGATGCAAAGATAAACCGGCAGACGAAAATGTATGTGGTTAAAATAAATTTGATTTTTGAAGTGATTTTTTTTATACTAAAGGCAGATACATACAAGCAGGAGGTATAAAAAAATGAAGGATGATAATTGTATTTTTTGTAAGCTGGCAAACAAAGAGATTCCGACAAATATTATTTATGAAGATGAGAAATTTACGGTGATTCTGGATGCAAGTCCGGCTACAAAAGGACATGCATTGATCTTACCAAAAAATCATGCAGCTAATATTTATGAACTTCCGGACGAGGACGCAGCAGCCGTTTTTGTACTTGCCAAAAAAATGGCTACAAAGATGACAGAGATTTTACATTGTGACGGATTTAATATTGTTCAAAACAATGGTGAAGTAGCTGGACAGACAGTATTCCATTTCCATATGCATTTAATTCCACGTTACAAAAATGATGGTAACGAAGAAAAACTGAGCTGGAATCATGCAGATTTCTCTGCTGATGAGATTGCAGAAATCTGCCAGAAGCTGGATATGCGAGCATAAGAAAAAGACAGATTTACAAAAAAGAATTCTGTCTAAAAATCTGAAAGAGACGTTTCCTTTTCTGTAAATCTGTCTGTTTAGTGTTTTTTGAGTTTTTCAATCAGGTCTGTAATGGTAGTAACTGCATCCATCTGGTTACTGCTTTCCATTGCGTGGATATAATCTTCCCGTTTTTCCCAAACTGTTTTAATAGCATCTGAGAGTGTCTGCTCTGATAAATTTTCTTCTTCGATGACATAACTGAATCCCTGTTTCTGGAATGAATTTGCATTCAGAATCTGATCACCGCGACTGGCATTTTTGGAAAGCGGAATCAGAATGTTTGGCTTATGCAGAGCCAGTAATTCACAGATAGAGTTAGCACCTGCACGGGAAATGACCAGTTCAGAGACTGCAAACAGATCTGCAAGTTCTGCATTGGCGTATTCATACTGTACATAGCCTTCCGTATTATGTAACGTTGGATCCAGATTGCCTTTTCCGCACAGATGAATTACCTGATAGTTTTTCAGAATCTGTGGAAGCAGGCTGCGAACGGTGTCATTGATAATCTTGGAACCGGAACTTCCACCAACTACAAGAATGACAGGTTTGTCAGGGGTCAGGCAGGTATAAGCATAAGCTTTTTCTTTGCTTCCATGAAGAAGCTCTGCACGAATTGGTGAACCGGATAATACCGCCTTTCCTTCCGGGAGATGTGGAATGGTTTCCGGAAAATTGCAACATACACGGCTTGCAGCAGGAATAGCCAGGCGATTGGCAAGACCAGGTGTGATATCGGATTCATGTATGATCGTCGGAATATGTGCATGTTTTGCTGCAAGAACGACTGGTACACTGACAAAACCACCCTTAGAAAAAACAATATCCGGTTTTAATTTACGCATTAAAGCTTTTGCCTGAAAATATCCTTTCATAACTTTGAATGGGTCAGAAAAGTTTTTCGGGTCAAAATAGCGACGCAGTTTTCCAGATGAAATTCCATAATAAGGAATGTTCTGCTGTTCGATCAATCCCTTTTCCATACCTGTGTAAGATCCAATATAGGAAATGTCATAGCCCAGTTCTTTTAATCTTGGCAACAGGGCAATATTTGGTGTAACGTGACCGGCGGTTCCACCACCGGTAAGAATAATTTTTTTCATATGCATATCCTTTCTATTATTAAATTCAAGATAAATATCAACAAAGATGATACAGTGTTTCTGTAATAAAAATCTGATCTTTTCTGCTTAAATATACACCTATTGCAAAAGGTAGACAAGCGTTTATTTCTAATAGGAAGAAACGGGTCGAAACTTGCGATGAAAACATCGTCAATGCACCTTTTTTTATATGTATGTTTTTGTTACACTTGATATGTAACAAAAAAGAAAATGCCAGATAAAAAATGGCAGAAAGGAGATGTCAGATGGAGCAGTTTATACATTTTATCAGTGAATTATATGCGAGACATACAGCAGAGATATTTCTTGCTGTTTTATGCCTGATTATAATTCTGATGATGATCAATCTGATCGTTGCATCCAGATGTCGCAGACAGATCAAATATCTTGGAGAAAAATCGCGGGATGTTATGAGACTTGCGTTAAGTCAGAAGGCGACAGAAAGAGAGAAAAAGAGAGGTTATACAGACAGAGAAAACAGAAAAAATGATTCGAAAGAACGGGGACATGCTGTGTCAAAGGCAGAGGAAGAATTATTTGGAAGTGTCATGCGGGAAATGTTTCCTTAAGTATGACAGAGATAAGATTATGTGTGATAGTCAATGGATATTTTACAATCTACAAATGAATGTAATAAATTGATAATAACTTGAAAAAAGTCAATCCCAAAAAATGAATAAAAAAAAGCGGTTTTTGGAAATGAAATGCCTGCTTTTGAGCAAAAAACGGGTAAAAATTCCACAAAAATTAAAAAACAGGGTTGACATCCTGAAAAGAGATTGTTATAATGCGTGCAATGTTTATGTAACAAATCTGTAACAAATTTAAAGGAAATGAATAATAATAAACAGAATTGTAATACTAAACAAAAATTATAATAATCAAAACAGGTTCTCAAAGGCATTTGAGTGAGAACATGAATCAGGAGGTCATATGAAATTTAGAAAGGTTATTGAAAGCGGAATTATTACAGCAGCTTTAGTCATCTCATCCGTCACAACAGCCGTTTCTGTAAGTGCTGCTGAGGTCGATACAACAAAAACACTGGATACAGTGGTAAATCGTGCAAGCCAGACAGCAAGCACAGGAGTTCAGTCAATCCAGATCACACATCAGAATGCACAGGCAGCGGCATTAGCTGCAGAGTGGGCCAACAAAATGCTGGTAACAGTAGATGAAGACAGTTCATTGAATATACGAAAAGAGGCTTCTGCCGATGCAGAAGTAATTGGTAAATTTTATCACGGCAGTGGTGCAGAAGTGCTTGAGGTCGGTGATGAATGGACAAAAGTAAAATCCGGTGACGTAGAGGGATATGTAAATAACGCATATTGTGTGTTCGGCAATGATGCACGTGTGTATGCAGAAGAAAATTGTAATACAGAGGCAACTGCAACAGCAGATGGTATTCGCGTACGTGAAACATCCAGTACTGATGCAAAGATTCTTGATGTAATTGATGCAGGTCAGTCTTTAACAGTAAATACTGATACTGAAGCTGTAGATGGCTGGGTATCTGTAGATTATAATGGTACAACAGCATATATAGCTGCTGATTATGTGGATGTAGAGCTGAATGTGGAAGATGCTGTAAGCATGGAAGAAATCAGAGCAAGAGAAGCTGCAAAAGCTCAGCAGGAAGCTGCGGCAGCTGCAGCGCAGAATGCACAAAATGCACAGAGCAGCGAGGCAACTGTTACAACTTCTGCAGCGGTAAGTGCATCAACAAGTGATACACAGCTTCTTGCAGCAATTATTCAGTGCGAAGCTGGCGGAGAACCATATGCAGGACAGCTGGCAGTTGGAGCAGTGGTAATGAATCGTGTGAAAAGCGGTTCTTTCCCGAACAGCATTTCTGGTGTTGTATACCAGAGCGGTCAGTTTTCACCGGCTGCAAGTGGAAAACTTGCGCGCGTGTTAAGCAGCGGTAAAATTTCTTCCAGTTGCTATCAGGCAGCAGCAGAAGCACTTTCCGGAGCAGATAATACAGGTGGAGCAAAATATTTCCATGCGGGAACAAGTGGATCTGGTACTGTAATCGGAACTCAGATTTTTTACTAGTATAGAGTTTCTTAAAATAAGTTCTATATAGTATTTAGAAATCGCTGTACCAGTATAGGGTTCCTTAAAAACTTTAGCTTAGCTGGATAAAAGCAGACACAGAAAAATGATAAGACAATGGAATCATCGTCCGAATCCGACCAATCAAAAGGAGTGCAGACGATGGTTCCATTTTTGTTTTTATTATTGTAAAACGTAGAAAAATATAGTATATTGATGAAAAGCAGGAAAAGGGGGAACGACATGTTTTCATTATCGGCGCCTATGATATGGTTGATATTGCTGGTTATTTTTATTTTGATCGAAATTGCCACAGTAGGGCTTCTGACCATCTGGTTTGCTGGCGGTGCACTTGCCGCGTTTTTTGTCAGCATTGCTCACCTCACGACAGCTGTACAGGTCATCGTATTTTTGATCGTGTCGTTAGTGCTGGTATTACTGATCCGACCGCTGGCTCAGAAAAAATTTAATTCTGGTCATATCCGCACAAATGCACAGACATTGATCGGCGAAGAAGCAGTAGTACTGGAACCAATTGATAATCTTCTGTCACAGGGAAGAGTTCTGATTCATGGGCAGGAATGGTCGGCAAGAAGTGTGGATGACGGAGTAAAGTTTGGGAAAGATGATATTGTTCAGGTCATGTCGATCAGTGGCGTGAAGCTGATGGTCAGACATCCGCAGAAACAGTAAAAGGAGGACAATATAATGATAGCAGTTATTATTCTGATCGTAGTAGTTATTTTAATTCTGGCATCCTGTATCAAGATCGTGCCACAGGCGAATGCGTATGTTGTGGAACGTCTGGGTGCTTATCAGGGAACCTGGGAAGTAGGTATCCATTTTAAAATGCCAATTATTGACCGGGTAGCAAAACGTGTATTGCTGAAAGAACAGGTTGTTGATTTTGCGCCACAGCCCGTTATTACAAAAGATAATGTTACTATGAGAATCGATACGGTTGTATTTTTCCAGATTACGGATCCTAAGTTATTTTCTTATGGTGTGGAAAATCCGATTATGGCCATTGAAAATCTTACAGCTACCACGCTGAGAAATATTATCGGTGATCTTGAGCTGGATGAGACTCTGACGTCCAGAGAGACGATTAATACGAAAATGCGTGCGTCCCTGGATATTGCGACAGATCCATGGGGAATCAAAGTCAATCGTGTAGAATTAAAAAATATTATTCCGCCACAGGCCATTCAGGATGCGATGGAAAAACAGATGAAAGCTGAACGTGAACGACGGGAAGCTATCCTTCGTGCAGAAGGAGAGAAAAAATCTACGATTCTGGTTGCGGAAGGTAAGAAAGAGTCTGCAATTCTGGATGCAGAAGCTGAAAAACAGGCTGCAATTCTCCGGGCAGAAGCAAAACGGGAAGCTACAGTGAAAGAAGCAGAAGGCCAGGCAGAGGCAATTTTGAAAATTCAGCAGGCAAATGCAGATGGACTTCGTTTCCTGAAAGAAGCATCTCCGGATGCGGCAGTACTTCAGATCAAGAGTCTGGAAGCATTTGCAAAAGCAGCAGACGGCAAAGCAACCAAGATTATTATTCCGTCCGAGATTCAGGGAATGGCAGGACTTGCCAAATCCTTGGTTGAAGTAGCAGCAGATGTAAAAGAAAAGTAGAAAATGTAACATGGGCTGCCGGATAAGGTGGCCCATATTTGTTTAGAGACATAGTATTCAATTAGCAACTATTGAATGGAGGCTGAAAATACAATAATAGAGAGAGGTAAAAAGAGATGAATTTACAAGGAAGAAATTTTTTAAAACTGTTGGATTTTACACCGGAAGAGATCACATATCTGATCGATCTTTCCGCTGAATTAAAAGAGAAAAAGAAAAAAGGAATTCGACATGATGTGTTAACAGGCAAAAATATTGCTTTGATTTTTGAAAAAAATAGTACTCGTACCAGATGCTCCTTTGAGGTGGCAGCTTATGATCTTGGCATGCATGCAACATTCCTTGATCCTTCCGCATCTCAGATCGGAAAAAAAGAAAGTATTGCAGATACAGCCCGTGTGCTTGGCCGTATGTATGACGGTATTGAGTACCGTGGATTCGAGCAGTCCATCGTGGAAGATCTGGCTAAATATGCCGGTGTTCCGGTATGGAACGGATTGACAAATGAGTTTCACCCGACTCAGATGATTGCAGACATGCTGACAATCAAAGAGCATTTTGGACATTTAAAAGGAATTAAACTTGCATATATGGGAGATGCCCGTTATAATATGGGAAATTCTCTTATGGTTGTCTGCGCGAAACTCGGTATGCATTTTACTGCATGTACCAATAAAAATTATTTTCCGAATGAGGAACTGGTTGCTCAGTGCCGTGCTATTGCAGAAGAAACAGGCGCTACTATTACTCTGACAGAAGATGCGATGGCAGGAACCAAAGGCGCAGATGTTATCTATACAGATGTATGGGTATCCATGGGCGAGCCGGATGAGGTATGGGAAAGCCGTATCAGAGAACTGACTCCATATCAGGTCAATGCAAAATTAATGGAAAATGCTGGTCCGCAGGTGAAATTTATGCATTGTCTCCCGGCGTTCCATGATTTAAATACTAAAATTGGAAAAGAAATTCACGAAAAATTTGGTCTGGATGCAATGGAAGTGACTGACGAAATATTCGAAAGTCCACAGTCTATTGTCTTTGATGAAGCTGAAAACCGTATGCATACCATCAAAGCTGTTATGTATGCAACACTCGGCGGAGATCAGAAATAAGCGAATTCTGAAAATATAGATGACCAGAAACAGTAAAGGAATACTTTTCTGTTCTGGATGGAGAAAAACAGTGAAAAAGAAAATTCTGGAACTTTTGCAGAACTGCCCGGATTTTATTTCCGGTCAGGAAATCAGCGAGCGGTTCGGGGTATCCCGTACAGCGGTCTGGAAAGCAATCCGGCAACTGGAAGCAGAGGGCTATGTGATAGAAGCAGTTCGCAATAAAGGATATCGCATGAAAATGCAGCCGGATCTGCTTACAAAAGAAATGATTGAAAATCAGTTACATACAGAATGGGCAGGCAGACAGCTTGTTATTTTTGATGAGACAGACTCTACGAATGATCAGGCAAAAAAAATGGCAGAAGAAGGAGCTGAACATGGACTGTTAATCGTCAGCGACTGCCAGACCGCCGGTAAAGGCCGACGTGGTCGATCCTGGGAATCAAAATCCGGAGAAGGCATTTTTATGACATTGCTTTTAAAACCGGATATTGCACCTGGAAATGCATCCATGCTGACTTTGGTTATGGCACTGGCGGTTCGCACTGGTATTGCAAAAGTGACTGGAATAGATACACAGATTAAATGGCCGAATGACATTGTGTGTGATGGGAAGAAAGTATGTGGCATCCTGACGGAAATGAGTGCCCAGATTGATTATATCAATTACATTGTCGTTGGCGTTGGTATTAATGTGACCAATAAGGAATTTCAGGAGGAAGTAGCCCGGACGGCGACCTCTCTGTATCAGATTTCCGGTATGCTGCCCGGCAGAGCAAAACTGATCGCAGCGATTATGGAGGAATTTGAGCGATATTACGACATATATATGCGAACACAGGATTTGTCAGATCTGGTGAACGAGTATAATGCGCACCTGGTTAATTGCGGCCGGAGTGTGAGGGTACTGGATCCAAAGCAGGAATATACAGGAATTGCAAAAGGAATTAACCGGGAAGGTGAATTGCTGGTAGAGACCGAAGATGAAGTGAAACATGTATATTCCGGAGAAGTGTCTGTACGTGGCGTATATGGCTATGTATAATAAAGGACTTGGGACTGTAAGGGGAAAAACAGAGAGAAACAGATTGATATAAGGAGACCATCATATTTATGAACCAGGAAGATGTTGTGTTATGCGGATCAAGCGCATACACGAAAAAATATTATCTGAATCCTGAATTTCAGAAATTACCACAGGGAATACAGGATGAACTGAAGTTGATGTGTGTATTGTATACAGAAGATGTTGGCGGTACACTGACATTAAAATTTGATGAAGACGGAGAGCTGGTTTTTGAAACAGCGGCTGATGAGGGAGATCTGCTGTATGATGAAATCGGAAGTGTCCTGAAAGTGAAACAACTGCAGAATAATCAGCAGGAGTTGCTGGAATCGTTGGAAATGTATTATAAAGTGATTCATCAGACAGATTTATAAAACAATTATTGGAGGACAGGCAAATGCTTTTAACCGTGGATATAGGAAATACAAATATCACATTGGGGGTATTTGAAGGAAAGAAACTTCATACCACATTTCGTATGACAACGATTCAGACACGCACATCAGATGAGTATGGTATGGTGATGTGTGAATTGCTGGAGCATAATGAAGTGAAAGTCGAGGAGATTACCGATGTTATTGTAGCATCCGTAGTGCCAAATGTGATGCATTCACTGACAAGTGCGATCATCAAATATTTTCACACAAAACCGATTATTATTGAGGCAGGAGTCAAAACAGGAATCCGGGTTGCTTCCAAGAATCCCCGCCAGGTTGGTGCAGACCGCATCGTAGATGCTGCGGCTGTATATGAACTCTATGGCGGACCGGCAATTGTCATTGATTATGGAACAGCGACCACCTTTGATCTGGTGGATGAAGACGGAACCTTTACCGCCTGCGTGATTGCTCCTGGTATTCGTACATCTGCACAGGCGATGTGGAGTATGGCAGCGAAGTTGCCGGAATTTGAGATCAAGAAACCAAAAAGCATTCTGGCTCAGGATACCATTGCATGTATGCAGGCCGGACTGGTATATGGTCAGATCGGACAGACAGAGTACATTGTGAAACAGATGAAAAAAGAATTTGGCAAAGGAGATATCAAGGTGGTTGCAACCGGTGGACTGGGAAGAATTATCGAACAGGAAACAGATGCAATTGATATCTATGATCCGATGCTGACATTGCAGGGTATGCGTCTGATTTTTGAAAAACAGAAAAAATAACGTTGTGGGGAAACACGGAACGAATTTTATGAAAAACGGAAAGAATACAGTATGAATCAATTGAAAATAGGTAATGTAACCTTGGAAAACAATTTGATACTGGCACCTATGGCAGGAGTA
>UMES01050204.1_pt1 | contig 10156 bp, 14 predicted proteins | sample 1964791 | NCBI WGS metagenome assembly UMES01 (sample SAMEA4836024, study PRJEB28245) | human gut metagenome | biome: gut microbiome; material: fecal sample | place: Denmark | collected 2008
TACCATACCTCCGTCCAGAATTATTTCACCCAATTGTTATCCACTAAACAATTTAGACACACCATTCTCATTTCCTGAAATATCTATATGCTGCTGACATCTTCTTTATGTTCTTTATTATAAATTAATCTTTATTTCCCTGTTTGTTCTATGATACTGATAGAATTTCACACCTGCTGCGCTCATCATACGCTTAGATGCGATCACACTTGGTGTATCGGCATATTTATCACAGTCATAAATAACTTCCTTAATTCCTGACTGAATGATTGCCTTTGCACATTCATTACAAGGAAACAGAGAGACATACATTCTCGCCCCTTCCAGACTGCCGCCGCTATAATTCAAAATAGCATTGAGCTCACTGTGTGTTGAATATACATATTTTGTTTCCAACGGATCTTCTCCGTCTCTCGTCCAAGGAAAATCATCATCTGAACAACCTCTTGGAAGTCCATTGTAACCCATTGATAAAATCTTATTGTCAGGACTTACAATACAACACCCCACTTGCGTATTCGGATCCTTTGAACGAAGTCCGGAAAGCAGAGCTACCCCCATAAAATATTCATCCCATGATATATAATCATCTCGTTTTGTTGACATATTCCCCTCCTGTTTTTCCCAGTTTTACACTTCTTCAAAAGACGCGTCTTTATTTAAGGTTTCAGCCAGTTTATCAATTGTCTCTGTCAGCCTCTCCATACATTCTCCATATGCGTTCAATGGCTGACCATACGGGTTCGGTATCTCCGATTCTTCACCGATAAATTCACTGAGCGTAAAGACTTTCGCAGCCTCACCATACTCTGACTGTACTTTTTCTTTTTCACTCTCACACATTGTCAATATCAATATATCTTCTGCAACATCATTTTCTGAAAATGCAGTTGCTGTATGATTTTCCATCGTCATTTGTGCGCTTTTCATAACCGCCTCAGCTTTTTGATTCACCGGCTCTGGGAACAATACTACCAGCCCACGGGAATCAATGGCATATTCCTGGCATAAATCTTTGTGTCTGAGCATCTCTGCAGCCATTGGTCCACGGCATGTATCTGCATCACTCAAAAATACAATACGTCTGTACTTCTGATATTTCATAACTGCCTGTGCTGAGATTCTTGTATGTCCTGCCGCCTTCTCAAGACGATTCATGATTGCTTTTCCTATCCCCTGCAAAGCAAATGATTCACTGTAGATCAAATCTACTTCTTCTGCATCAAAATCACGCAGGATTGCATAAAGATTTCTCGCAATCGTCTCTTCATTTTCACGGCTTCCGATATTCTTGATCACACCATTTGTATAATACGCAATTGTTTCGTTCGTTGCAATGATTCCAACGCGCTTGCCCTGTCTGATTGCTTCATACACAAGCTGGCGGATTGCCAGAACTTCTTCCCTGATATTACCTTCTACAATCGTCAATTTGGCCTTTGGTGCATAATGACGATACTTCATTCCGGGTGCCTTTGGTGCCTTTTTTGTCTCTATTCCAAGAATTGTCTCATCAATCGTTACATGATCGATCACTTCTTCAAACATCTCTGCTGTAATTGCACCGGGTCTTAAAATCATCGGCGGATTGACCGTCATATCAAGAATTGTAGACTCCAATCCGATATCTACGCTTCCTCCATCTATAATCATGTCAATCTTTCCGCTCAAATCTTCACTTACGTGTTCTGCTGTCGTCGGACTTGGACGTCCCGAAGTATTCGCACTTGGTGCCGATACAAATCCACCGCCTGCCAGAATTAATTCTCTCGCAATCGGGTCACTTGGCATTCTGACAGCCACTGTATCTAATCCCCCTGTTGTTCCATATGGCACGATATCTGTCTTTTCAAATATCATCGTCAGTGGTCCCGGCCAGAATCGATTAGCCAGTGCTTCTACGTCTTTCGAAATATTCTTAGCTACCTTCTCCAAATCTTCTAAAGTTGCAATATGCACGATCAATGGATTATCCGAAGGTCTGCCCTTTGCTGCATAAGTCTTTTTCGCTGCCTCCTCGTCCAGCGCATTCGCCCCCAAACCATAAACCGTCTCTGTTGGGAAGGCTACCAGACCGCCCTTCTTAAGAATCTCTCCTGCTTCTTGCATAATCTGCATGTCAATATTATGTTTATCTACTTTTCTAATTATCGTTTCCATAAATTTTATTATAACATTTTTCATAGTAAAAAAAAATATGCATCTTCTAAAAAAGCAGTCTATCGGGCAAACTTTCTACTAATATTTACAGAAGAAATACAAATTTCTAACTTATATCTTTCAGATATGTTTCAATTCCATTACAAATTGCATCTGCAACCTTTTCCTGGTATTCATCTGTGCTTAATTTTTCCGCTTCTTCCCGATTGCTTAAAAATCCGCACTCTACAATGATGAGCGGAACCTCTGTACGCTTCAACATGTAATAAGTGTCATTTGCTTTCGCCTGTCTTTTGTTATCTGCGTCTACACTCAATAAACTATTCTGCATGTATTCTGCTGCACTTTTTCCTTCCGTTGAATGCGTATAATAGAAAACCTGTGCCCCACAAATTTCTTCCTGCTCATAACTGTTTTGATGAATACTAACTGCCAACACTGGCTTATTTTCATTAATTATATCTACTCTTGTTTTCATATCTTCCACTTTAGAGTCTGCCAGTCCCCTTTCATCTGTCCGGGTCATCATCACAACAATTTGCTTTTCCTGTAATTTGGATTCTACTTTCTTTGCAATCATAAGATTGATATCCTTCTCTTGTACGCCATTAATCCCAATCTTTCCCGGATCACTTCCCCCGTGCCCACTATCCAGCACAATCTGTACCTTTTTATTCTCTATCTGTGTGCTCTCTACACTTGTTTCACTTCCCATATCTTCTGCATTCTGACTATTATTTTGCATATCATCTACTTTACTTATAACATGTTCATAAAACTTTGTCCCGATAATCTGGCTCCCAATTGCAACTCCCATTAAACAGACTATCACAAGTACTGTTTTACCCTTTGTCTTTATTTCTTTATAATTTAACTTCAAAAAAAACATCCCTTCCCACATATATTACTTTTAAAATATATGCAGAAAAAGGATGTCTCTTTCTTACTTATTTAATTTACGTACTGCAGAATCATATCCCAAACATCAGAATTCTCCCAACCAAGCTTCCACTCTGCAACACCTGCAAGATTATCACTCTTGATCAGTTTCAATTTTTCCTCCAGGGATTTTGTATCTTCCAGCCAAATTTTGTAGGTTCCATCTTCCGTTTCCCACTGTGCATAGTTCTGCTTTGTAGTATCATCCCATTCAGTCTGTGCACCCGCATCCTGAACTACCTGCTGTGCTTCATCCATACCTAATGCTGTACTACTTACTTTATTCTTATAATTTGCCGCTTCAGTTCCCTCTTCGGATGCCAATTCAGCATCAGTCTTCGGAGTTTCTAACCAAAGTCTCGTGTAAAATGGAACTGCTGCTATCAGCTTATCAGATGATACACTCTTTGCTGCATTCTTAATTCCATCTTTCACATAATTATAAGATGATACAGAACCTGCTTCATAAGACCCTTCTGTATGTTCGTCATATGCCATAATTACAACATAATCTGCGACAATTCCCTGTTCCTTTAAATCATAATGCTCATTATATGGTTGCGGAACATAATTATCTACTGAAAATACTAATCCATTCTGTCTGCATTTTACTGACAATTCTCTCACGAACTGAATATAATGCTCTCCACATTCTGATGAAATCAATTCGAAATCAAGATTGATTCCATCAATTCCTGTCTGAAGTGCTGCAGCAATAATCTGATTCGTCAGATTCTCACGTTTTGAAGTGTAACTTAATACTTCATAAGTCTCATCATAGCTATTGATTCCACCATGAAAATCTCTGACTGTAGCCCATACGTCAAGATTCACCTGATGTGCATAATTAACATAATCTGAACTTGCAAGTGATGTCAGATTTCCATCGGTATCTGCAATTTTAAACCAAGTAGGAGCTATCACATTAAGCCCTTTTGTAGATGCAATTGTTTCTAATGCATAACTGTTCGCATCTTCATTTTCAACATTGTGCCATGCCATATTAATCGTATGCCCTACAGAAATATTCGTGTATTTTGGTTCGTCAAAATCTCTCTTTGTCGTTTCTTTCTGAATCTTCTTTAACGTTCTTGTCTTAACATATCCGACAAATCCGTCTTCCGTTGCTATTTTCTTCCAGCCATCTTCATCTTCCAGCACGGTTACTTTATCTGACTTTTTCACTTCTGTCAGAATCGGGCTCTTCACTCCGCCTTGATAACGCACCTCTGTTTTTTTCTTTACGATCGCACTTTCAATCTCTCCCCAGCTACTTGTAATTGCAATACGATTCGGGGTTTTGTATATGTTGTAATCCATGTTCGTATACTGTTGGATGAATGGAACGGCTATATATGCTGTTCTTCCCTCTGTCTTCAGAATTGTATACGTCTCACTTTTCTTCTCTGTAACTTCTGTATAATCTTTGCTTCCAACTTCAACTGAAACATTGCCGTTTGGTAATGTATATAGCATAATGTTCTCATTCGGGTCCCAATAAAAACGTTCGTTTATATAATCTCTGACAACAGAATATTCCACATACGCTTCACCGTCAATCAATCTGCCTACCGCATTCCCATCGCTATTCTTGATTACTTTGTTGTTTACTGTAACACCCAACTCATTCTTATCACTAATTCCATAATAATTATTCAAATCAGCTTTCTCTTTAGATGAACCATATTTGTGATAAAGTATAAATCCCAAGCCCACTGCGACAACTAAAATAATACATATTATTCCTCTGATTATAAAAAGTCTTCTTCTGCGTCTCGCACGATTACGTCTTGCTCTATTCACATTGTTTGAAGTTCTTCTCTGCGCATCTGCCTCTGGATACCCCGCTCCGGCTCTTCCGCCTCTACCTGACTGTACCGGTCGTCTGGTTTTCTTAACTTGACGCTTTTGGCGTCTTTCTCTTTCGTCCATGGCGTACCTCCTATCAGATTTCATTATACCATATTACACTGTCTGAAATAAAGGGGTTTACGACGGTTTATGCTCATTCTCAGTTTCATTTTTCTTTGTTACATTGATAAAAGATAAGGATTCGATATATCCATCTGCATTCATCTCATAATCCCGCATATAACTGCCTTCTTCCCGGGCCATTAGTTCTCTCACTACCTGCATCGGGCTGACATGACTTCCTTCCATCAACAGACAGACGCCATTCCTTTCGTATCCTTCCAATTCTGTATATAATTCTGTGTATACCGTTCCATTACTTAAATCCATTTTTTTGACTCTGCTCCTTTCCATGTCGGTTCTGATAAATATGCATTTATATATATCATCTGTATATCGGAGGTTAGGTGTGTGACATGCCGTAAGATGATATGTCCAAAAGATAGTACGAACCGTACCATGACTTTCTCTTTTTTAATTATTAGTTGTGTACATGTCCTAGAACTCAGGACTCGAATTCTTTAGAATATGCAACTTTCCAATTTAATCTGAATAGTTGCTCGTATTTTTCGAATAGATTTTTTGACTGAAATGTTTATGAAATGTTTTTGTTATCCGAATTTAGATCTTACGATTCTAATTGTATTTCCCGAAATGATTCTTGCCTCCTCTCGTATATTAATTTATTTATCACGAAATACTATCTTCTGTACTTGCCATTATAGGAACATCTTTCCCATATTTCAATGTGTTTTTTGTTCATAAGTACTGTGGATTTGTTGATAAGTAATATATTTGTGTTTTTCTTTACATTCGAAAAAGATTTGTTTATACTAATCATGAGAAATAATATATAAATGTAAGGATGTGATCATATGAAAATTGAAAAAATTAACGATAACCAGATTCGTTGTACATTGACACATGCCGATTTGGCTGCCCGCCATTTGAAACTAAGTGAACTTGCATATGGTACAGAAAAAGCCAAGTCCTTATTTCGTGATATGATGCAACAGGCATCATTTGACTTTGGTTTTGAAGCTGACGATATTCCATTGATGATAGAAGCAATTCCAACTTCTGCTGACACAATTGTACTTATTATTACAAAGGTTGAAGACCCGGAAGAATTGGATACCCGTTTTTCAAAATTCACGTCTGCAGGGGAGAATGATTTTCCTCTTCCTGAGACATTGAATAAACTTGAAGGTGCAGATGAATTTTTAGACTTACTCAATAAAGTAAAGGGCGCTGCTGCCAGCGTATCTGCTACATCATCAGAACAGGAAGAGGAAAAAACAGCAGAAGATGCACCTGTTCCACTCAATGTCAAATTATATTCCTTTGACGATATCGACCAGGTCATTCAAATGGCACAGTTAATCGGTTCTCTTTATCATGGTGCTAATACTTTGTATCGTGATAACAACAGCGATGGCATTTACATTCTGGCACTGACGCAGTCAGAGCATACAAAAAATGAATTTAATAAAGTCTGTAATATGCTTTCTGAATATGGTTCTCCGGAGAAGGTATCTACTACGATTCTCGCATTTCTTGAAGAACACTGTGAGATTGTGATAGCAGCCGATGCCGTACAGAAACTGGCACATCTTAGCTAATAACAGATATTCATTTATCGTACCTGCTATGATGTAATCATTATTTTTAAGCAAAAAAATGTCCGAAATTCGATTTGAAGAATTTCGGACATTTTTATTTTAGTCATTTTAATTTATTTTCCTGCTGCTGTCATTGCTGCATTGATCTTCTCAACAAGTAAATCTGCATCAATACCATGAACCATAGCTGCTTCTTCTAATGACTCCATCTGTGAAGATGGGCATCCAAGACAATGCATTCCAATTTCCATTAAGATTGGAGCTGATTCTGGAAATACATTCAACAGTTCGCCGATTTTTGTAGCTCTTGTAATCTGTGCCATTTTTAATTTCCTCCTTATTGTTTCGTGTTTCCTATTATAATCCCATACATTGAATTTAGCAACTCTAAAAATGTATCAAATATCTGAATTGTCACTTCAATTTTCATAGATTTTAGACATCTTAAAAGTCAATTCTTTTTTTGTTTTTTTTCGACAAAAATGCATTTTCATAATTTGCACCAAAACATCTGTTCTTTTTTTATTAAAAGTAATTCACATAAATGTGGGTTTTTAATGTGGATAATGTGAATAACTATGAGGAAATCTCTAATTTATCCACAATTTTCCGAATTTTCAATGTGAATAAGTTGAAAACTCCATTTTCAAGATTTTCGACGTTTTTCTGTTTTTTTGTGCATTTTGCCATTCGCCATTTTCCCATTGGAGAACTTTTAACAATCTTTCCTGTCTTATTATTTTGTAAACTTTCTGTAAATTCACCCTGTTACACACAAATACCTCATTACTGTCATACTTTTTCACATAACTAACTCCAAACAGTTGTTCATGTACTAGTTACCCACTATTTTCCCCCAACATATTAACAAAATGTGGATAACTTTGTGAATTTCTGTGGATAACTCGGTTTTTCATGTGAAAAATCAGGGGTATACCAGTGAAAAATTATCCTTTCCCTGTTGATAATCTGTTGAGAATTGGTGAATAATCTTCTATTTTTCAGTAAAAGTCGGTGTATATTACACTATTTTTCATGTTGATAGTGTGGATAAACTATTTGGCTAAGTTATCCACATATTTATCTCAGTCGAGAAGACTCCCACCTCTTCAGCTGGTGAGTAATAGCAAATTTATCTCAATGGGAGTCCAATCTCAGACTGAGATAAACGCTCCGCGAGGATGCGCAGTGATTCTGATATACTTTCTTCCTATAATAATGTAAAAAAATGGTGCGGAAGTTTTTCTCCGCACCATTCTTGATATCTATAATACTCTCCTCACTGTCACGATTGGCGCATACGTTGCCGTGCATATACCAATCCCATCTGCTTCATTCATTGCATTTACAATATTTCCATCACCCATATACAAGCCGACGTGACCATCATAAAGAATCAAGTCACCCGGCTGTGCCTGTTCATATGATACTTCATATCCGATATTTTCCATATCCCATGTGGTTCGCGGAAGACTTATCCCAAAGTTTGCATATACAGACTGTACAAATCCTGAACAATCTGCACCACTAGTTAAACTTGTACCTCCCCATACATAGGGATTCCCAATAAACTGACAAGCAAAATCTATAACCTGCTGTCCTGTTGTATATGACGAAGATTGTAACGCAACCGTTTCTTGTGCCGTCCCCACACTATCTTTTTGTGCCTGTTTTTCCTCTTCTGCAAATTCATCTTTGTCCACTTTCTCAGTCGTGATCCACTCACCGGACACCCATCCGTCTACATCCCCTACTGTGATCGGATACCATCCATTTACTGAGTCCCCTGTTACTTCATAACGTTCTTGTTCTAAAACTTGCAATAAAATTTGAAAATCGGTTCCCTGACCGGCTCTTACATTCAGCACATCTGCCATTACTGTTGCAACTGTAACTTGATCGATTCCTGCAACCTGCGATACTACATTTACATTTTCATCTGCATCTGCTGCATCTACTACCATTGCACTCCCCGGAATCATCAATGCTCCAACTATTGCAGAAGCAATCAATTTTTGTTTTATGTGTACTTGTTTCATCTAAAACCTCCTTACTGTTTTTTTCTTTATCTTTTGTAGGAAGTTTTTAATTGTTACACATTTGTTAACTTTTGGTTACGTTTGCATTGTAGCAATAACATCTTGTTTTGTCAATGCTTTGCCAGGTTTTTCCATTTCTGTTTTACGACTGGTTTTTACATATATTTTCATATTTTCCTTGTTTTATGTAATATTTTTGTAATATATTGTCTGAATTTATACTATTCTTTATATTCATTTTCATAAAAATTTATATTTAATTTTTTCAAAAAAGTATTGACATTTTCCTCAAATAATTGTATATTCTAATTACAGTAATTGTTACTATTATTGTTTAAGTTTTAAGGAGGGATTCCCAATGGCAACATTAAAATTCAGCCGACAACGAGAATCCATCAAACAGTATCTGGCCTCGACTAAAGAGCATCCAACTGCCGACATGGTTTATATGCATGTAAAGGAAGATTATCCTAACATCAGTCTTGGAACTGTATACCGGAATTTGAATCTTCTTACGGACATTGGTGAAGCATTGAAAATCACCACTCCAGATGGAGCCGACAGATTTGATGGATGTGTCAAGCCACACAATCATTTTTTCTGCACTGAGTGCAGACGGGTTCTTGACCTTGACCTGGATATGAAGGAAATCGAACAGATAAACAAGGCAGCCGCCACGAATTTCGATGGCATTATAGAATCCAGTAACACTATTTTTTATGGTAGATGCGGTGACTGCATAAAATAGTTATAAACTCACAGATTTCTGCGAATTATAACTATGAAAGGTCTTAATTATACCAAAATTTCATTTTAAGAAAAGGAGAACAAAATTATGAAAAAATTTGTATGTACAGTATGCGGATATGTTCACGAAGGAGATGCTGCACCAGAGAAATGTCCAGTTTGTGGTGTTGGTGCTGACAAATTCAAAGAGCAGACAGGTGAAAGAGAATGGGCTGCTGAGCACGTTGTAGGAGTTGCTCAGGGTGTTAGCGAAGACATTCTTGCTGATTTGAGAGCAAACTTTGAAGGAGAATGTTCAGAAGTTGGTATGTATCTTGCAATGGCAAGAGTTGCTCACAGAGAAGGTTACCCAGAGATCGGTCTTTACTGGGAAAAAGCTGCTTACGAAGAAGCAGAGCACGCTGCTAAATTTGCAGAACTTCTTGGAGAAGTCGTAACAGACAGCACAAAGAAAAACCTTGAGATGAGAGTTGACGCTGAGAACGGAGCTACAGCTGGTAAATTTGACCTTGCTAAACGTGCTAAAGCTGCTAACCTGGATGCAATCCACGATACAGTACATGAGATGGCAAGAGACGAAGCTAGACACGGAAAAGCTTTCGAAGGACTGCTTAAGAGATATTTCGGCTAATATTTGAAACTTCCAAGAGGGTGAGATGAAAGTCTTGCCCTCTTTTTGTACCAGTCAGACAGGAACCAGACGGGAGCCGGATAGGGACGGAGTTTAGTGGCTTTTTT
>UMES01016932.1_pt1 | contig 10124 bp, 7 predicted proteins | sample 1964791 | NCBI WGS metagenome assembly UMES01 (sample SAMEA4836024, study PRJEB28245) | human gut metagenome | biome: gut microbiome; material: fecal sample | place: Denmark | collected 2008
GATCACTGCCACAGAAAATGTTTCCTGTCCCAGTACTTTTGCGATATGTCGTTTTTCCGGAACCGGATTCATCCATGATGGCCACATATTCCCCTTTTTCCACAGAAAAATTGATATTTTTCAAAGCCTGTACCTGATTCCCGCCAAACCTTGTCGTATAGATTTTCTTTACATTATTCACTTCCAAAATTGCCATGATTGTCACTCCTCTTCCTTCTGCTCTGCAATATTTATCTTCCAGCAACATCTTTTCAGTCAAAATTCGATACCGCAGATTCTGTTTTTCTTTTTATAAGCGCGCATACATTTCTTTTTTCTTTGATGACACTATCATAACAAAAGGCAGAAACGTAAGCCATCGATTTGGCTTACATTTCTGCCTCTAATCTTACAAATCTGTAAGGTTGGAAGGATTTTCGTATTTCAAATGCTATTTTTGCAATCATTCCGGTATCCTGTCCTTCGGATAATAGTTTTCCATCAGGTCTGTGACAGCTTTATTTTCCTTAGACCAAACCGCTACTACATCAATGCCAAGTTCATCCGGCAGTTGAATTTTTCGCAGTTCTTTACTTCCATACACTACGTCTTCCGATAAAAAACAATAGCCACGCCCCAGTTTTACATAACTGAGCTGTGTACTTAAGTTTTCCACTATTTCAATGGTTCCCGCGTCCAGCTGTAGCTGCTCCATCACATCCAGCGCATAATTAAACAGCCCCTGGCTGTGGCTTTTTCTCACCAGTACGCAGGTTTCATCCTGAAAATCCTGCCAGACCAGACGTTCCTTTTCCCCCTTTCTGGAACGCACGGAGTAGATCAGAGCTCCTTTTCGCTTTGCCAGTGTCTTCTGTGAAAATCCATCTGTATGTTCCCATGCCTGGCTCAATGTTAACCACAGATCGATCTTTCCTTTTTTGATAAACTCATTTCCTTCTGCAAAGGAGCATTTCTGCAACACCAGTTTCTGTTCCGGAACCACCTCTTTCATATATTCATAAAAATCAGGTAGAAAATCCTCTGAATAAACTCCGTCAAAACATCCTATCGTTAAGAGCGGTTTGTGAGCCCGTCCTGCCAGAACTGCATTCTTTTTTGCATTTTCCAGTTCTCTTAAAATATTTTTCAAATCCTTCTGAAACTGCATTCCTGCTTCTGTCAGTGAAACGCCTCTTGTCTGCCGTTTCAGCAGTGGAACGCCAATCTCCTGTTCCAGAAGTGTGATCTGCTTGCTCAGTGCCGGCTGGGATATATACAGCGATTTCGCCGCTGCGGTGATATTTCCATGCTCCGCCACACTCAGAAAATACGATATCTGTTCCAGTCTCATAATACTTATTTCTCCCCTTATAAAAAACACTTACTCCGATAAAAATCCATTCTGAATTTGCCCAATACTACTGTAACCACACAAATTTCGATGGATATAATTTCATAAGACCAGTGTACACTTTTTCCCGGGAAGACGCAACAATCCCGGGGAAAATTCCCCGGGACTGTGTGTTTTATTCATCCATAGATGACTGCGATTCTCTCTGTTCGATTAGTCTGCGTTCTTGTAAGTTCTGTAAGAGAACAGTACATCCGGACTACCCATGTTCATCATATTTCTGACAGGTGTCAGCTCGAAGGAAATTGTTCCTGCTGCCATATTGTAATCTGTAAATACCGGACGGCATCCCTGTTTCAGAGCGATTTCAGGATAATTGCTATCATGAATTGTCAATTTCTCATCTGGAACTATACCAGGAATACTATCAATGGCACCGTGAAGTCCCCAACCGATTGTTACGGATGTATCACTGTCATACTGTACGCTTCCGCAGTGGCTGGTAATGTGATATTTACCATTTTTATTTGTCAGATCTGTACCGTTGATCGCATTGAAAACTTTTGCTGTTCCTTTTGCTTCATTGATACTTACTTCAAATGTACGTGTTTTTGTTGTCGGAGCTCCCGGATATGTCGGAGATGTCAAGAACGGTCCGATACCTGTCTGGTTATCAAATACACTGATCTGTGTATTTCCACTAATCATACCATTCTCATCTTTGTTCGTATAACGTGCAAAATGCTGTGCGTAAGTCAGTGCTTTAAATGCATTTCCTTTATCATCTTTACGATCAGATGTGTATCCTTCATAACCTTTCAGAGTGGATGCTTTACCACCAAGGATCCAGTCGATAGCTCCTGTATCAAAGTCGAACTGGTAAACAGCACTCTGGTCACGCATGGAAACAAGAATTTTATCTGTATTTCCGTGTGCATCTAATGTGTAGTCAACGCTATTTACATGTACATAATCTTTTAAACCTGCTGCAAAGTTGTTTGCAACCTGATCCTGTCCTGCTGTCGTCGGAACACCTTTCAGTGTACTGTTTTCATAATCAATAGACTCTACTGCAGAATCATATAATAACGGGTAATCACCTGTGTTGATTTCTTTGATTACTTTTCCATCTTTTACTTCCTGGATAATGCCAACCCATACATAAGCAGTGTTTCCACCGTCAAGACCTTTTACTGTCTCCGGAAGATTATCTGCCAGCACCGGTGTATAGCTTAAGTTAATGTAATGATTTTTGCCAAGTACTACAAACTCATGCTGATCCAGATATCCCTGTCCATGATAATGTTTCTCATCGGTATTTGCTGCCATAGTAGCCTGATCAACATCTACATAATTCTCGTCCATTACAAGATAATATCCGCTTGAGAAACCACCCAGTACATTTCTGTATGTCGGCTCAAGCTCGATAAATGCAGTATAGTAACGGCTTCCATCGATAGCATCCTGTGCAGCAAAATTCTCTGCCATGTTTTCAGCTACCTGACCACGGGAATCTACAGTTACTTCTTCCTGCGGGATATAACGATAGTATATCAGCTCTCCGTCTGTGTTTACACGAAGGAAGAAATGATCCAGTGAAAAGGTATATACACCTGCATCAGAAGCTTTAACACCAGTACCTGTGATATCCATGCCAGGCATCATCTCATTTAAAGTATGTACACGATACTCTGTACCATCTGTCATAGTTACGGTGATAACTTCGTCAACCGGATCTCCTGCCTTGATTGCTGCCGGTGTAAATGATACATTTCCATCCACTACTGCAATATCACTTGCTTCATTGCTGCTGACTGCAGATACCACTTTATTGTCTCCTGTTGCTGTCAAACTGATCTTGTCTCCTGCAACCAGTGCATTCAAGTAATAATCACCCTGAGATTTTCTGGAAGCTGTCAGAACCACACCGGATGCTCCGTTCTCATCTGCTGCTGCAATATCAATTTTTGCTGCTTCCGGAACTACAGGATAGTTCTTCATCTGCTCAGCGATTTTTGCAGAGTAATCAAAATACTGTGCTGTATTCTGCTTTGCATTCAGATAATCAAGAGCAGAAATCTGATCTGTATTTACCTTGCTGTTCTCTACAATATAGCCCATGCCTTCTTCATCTATATAAGCACCATTGTATGCAAAAGTTACTTTTCCGTTTTCAATCATCCACTTACCGTTTGCATTGTCTGCTAAACCATTGTATCCGAAATCAACTTTTCCATTTACCAGTTTCCACCAGCCGTTCTCATTTTTCTCTACGCTGTTGCAGTCAAAGTTTACTTTTCCATCTTCAATTCTCCACCAGCCATTCTCATTTTTTGCTACTGTATTTGCGGAAAAATCTACTTTACCATTGCGGATCAGCCACCAGCCATTCTGGTTCTTTGCTACGGTATTTGCGGAAAAATCTACTTTACCATTGCGAATCAGCCACCAGCCGTTCTCATTCTTTGCTACGGTATTTGCGGAAAAATCTACTTTACCATTGCGAATCAGCCACCAGCCGTTCTCATTCTTTGCTACGGTATTTGCGGAAAAATCTACTTTACCATTGCGAATCAGCCACCAGCCGTTCTGGTTCTTCGCTACGGTGTTTGCTTTGAAATCAACTTTACCGTTCTTTACATACCACCAGCCGTTTTCGTTTTTTACTACGTCTGTGCCGCTTGTTACTTTCTTTCCGTTTTTGTAATACTGCCAGTTACCTGCTGAAATTCTCTTCAGTCCGGTATAGCCTGCTGCCTGAGCCGTTGTTGTCAGAGCAGAAGGTGCTGCCACGCCTGTGAAAGTAAGGCAAGCTGCTACTGCGATTAATGTAGCCAATACTTTTTTCTTTTTCATAGAAAAAATCCTCCTTCTTCTTTGCCGAACCCTATGTCCGATGTCTTTATTATAAGGTGTTCACACTTTTTTCACAAATACAGAAAAGCTATCTATCCATAACCGCAAGTTATGGGTAAATAGCTTTTATTTAAAATCACTTTTTTATCTTCTCTTTTTTACTTATCCCCAGACTTCTTCTGCAATTGCCTCCTGTTCTTCCACTTCTTCCAGTTCCCCTCGTTCTGTCTGAAGCAACAAATGAAGTCCCGCAATCGGTGTCTTGATCTGATGCACCCACTTTGCATAATAATCTTTCATCTCGGATTGCTGCCTGGCAGAGGCACTCTCCGCCAGTTACCGTCTGATGTTTACATTTTCCGCACACTGTCCCAGCAGCTCTTCCAGAACATCTTCTGTCTCAGGAAGTTTTAATTCTCCGGAATCTGACTGCTTCAGCGCATTTTTCACATCGTATACTTTTTTATAATAAACGATGTAAGCAATGCATACTGCAAAAGCAATGATACACAGATCCATCACACCGACATATATCAGATCATCCACAGGACGACCGATCAGAAACAGGTACAAAACCTGAAACGCCAGCATTACAATGATCAACAGGAACCATATAAAATTTCTTTTGCAAAAACTTTTCCATGTTTTCATTCCATCCGATCCCCCATTTTCTTTCCAGACTCATGCTAAAATGCGCAAACGAAAAACGCTATTCGATGAACTTTTCTGTAATTTTTATACTGTCCTTCGTAATCTCACAGGGCAGATACCACACTTCCACGCCTGCTTTTCGTGCTTCTTCCAAAGCAATTCCAAACGCCGGATGTGTCGTCATATTTGGCAGAACCTTTTTTACTTCCGGCATGGCAATGACAAAAGCAAGAATACAATGATACCTCTGATTTTTTGCATGAATCAGTTCCCGAAGATGACGAACCGCACGTTCACTGGGCGCATCCGGGAAATATCCGATACCATCAATCTCCAGTGTACAGCCTTTGACTTCCATCAGGTATGTTTCGTCCTCTTTTTCCATATAAAAATCCAGTCTGGAATCTCCATATTTGTATTCCGGTTTGACAAAAGTGTAATCCTGCGTTGCAAGCCATTCTCCCACCACTTTATTAGGAGCCTGACTGTCAATATTTACCCAACCAAGAGACTCCTTGTATACACTGATCAGGTCATACTTTGTTTTGCGATTCGGATTTCCTGTTTCGGTTAATACAACCCGGGCATCGGGCAAAAGTAATTCTCCCATGCGTCCGGTATTTTTGACATGAACTGTTTCCAGTTTATTATTGATGTTCACTTCTGCCACAAAGCGATTGAGGCGTCGGACAAAAGTAGCTTCTGTTACATTTGAATATTTCATCGTTTCCTTTTTCCTGTAAAAGTATGTAAAAATGCGAATGAAACCGGTTATCTTATGCGCGATATCTGCACCAAATAACATTCTCGGTTCCTCTGTCAGGTCCATGTATACGTGTTGATTTTCCGGCACTCCACATATCTAAAACAAAATCGAATACATTCATTTAAGATTACTGATTTTCTTCTGCCAGTGATTCTTTGATTTTCTCTTCATCTGTGCTGTTCAGTTGAATATCCGGAAGCAATTCAAAATAAAAATCCGGGTATTTTTCTGCCAGCGCAGCGATGCATTTCGTCTGCAATACCTGGAACTTTGACAGTGAAATAATGTCTTTATCAAAAGTAATGTAAACACTGATCCAGAGTTTCCGTCCGGTACGGACAATATCGTAATACAGGTTTTTATGTCCGTATCTGCCGATGATCGGTTCAATGGTGTCTTTGATATCTTCGACAGTTTCTGCTTCCGGTGGCCAGAGCATCAGGTCACGCAAACCGGTGATTACGGTTTTGATCGGTGTCGGCAGCATAAAACCGGACAATACGATGGTAATGATCTGATCCAGATACGGTGTCAGTTTCTGAAACCATGCAAAGGGCACAATGATCGGAAGCAGGAATGCAACTGCCATTCCCAGGGACACAACGCAGTCAATTTTCCACGTCTGTAGTTCAATATTGATCAGCGGTGAACTCATATTTTTATTTTTGAAATACAGACAGATCGCCATGGTCAGACTCAGGGCACAGGCAAAAAGTTCAAATCCCGAAATGGTGTTGAAATCCACTTTATGGCCACCATGCAGCAACAAATGAATATTGTTGAAAATCAGACCGAAGGTAACCGCCGCCATGATGGCGCCTTTTACTACTACAAATCCGGTCTCCACCTGCGTGTAACCAAAAGGATGCTGCTCGCTGGCCGGCCGGTAGATCAGCGGAATCAGGAAAATAGACGGCAGCATCATAAAAAATTCCACGCTGTCGTAAACCGCATCCAGAAGAACCGCCTGAGACCCGGAAAAAATAGCCATTCCGATCTCAACGATTGCAAAAGCCAGACTGCCATATAGAGACAACGTCATAGCTGATTTTTCTCTTTTCTGTGTTTTCTTTCCTACGTGCATATATAAAACCTCATTTTTTATTTCTTTTATCAATTGGTACTTCAAGTATTTATACAGAATTTTCCCCAATTTATCATACTGTTTCCCACATCCAATCTAGTACAACGATTTCTAAATAACTCTTTTTCATTACAGCAACTGAGCAAATAACCGCAAAATCAACTGACCGAGACGCAGATGTGCACCCAGTCCGCTTTTGTACTTTTCGGTCACTTCGCGACACTGCGAAAACGTATGTTTAAAATCTTTTTTGATGTCTGTGACAGCCGGGCAATCCACCATGAAGCAACCGTTTTCAAAGTGGTGGTACAGACTGCGGTAATCCAGATTGATCGTGCCACAGGTAGCCATACGGTCATCCGCAATGCTCATTTTTGCATGACAGAATCCCGGTGTCCATTCAAAAATCCGGACTCCGTTTGCAACAAGCTGATGATAAAAAGAACGTGTGACACTGTATACCATTTTTTTGTCCGGAATACCCGGTGTGATAATTCGTACATCCACGCCACGTTTTGCTGCCAGTGAAAGGGCATGGGACAATTCATCCGTAATGATCAGATATGGCGTGATAAACCAGCAGTAATGCTCTGCCTTATTTGCCATACTGATGTAAACTTCTTCCCCGACCTGTTCATCGTCCAGTGGACTGTCTGCATACGGCTGCACATATCCATGCTGCGCTGCCGCATACTCATAATGGGGCAGATAAGGCTCGAAGGAACGGTCACTGGGCAGATTCTTTTTGATGGCATTCCACATTTCCAGAAATGTAATGGTCATGGATTTCACCGCATCTCCTTCCAGACGGATGCCGGTATCTTTCCATTCTCCGTACGGATGGGAAAGTCCAAAATACTCATTGGCCAGATTGTATCCTCCGGTAAATCCCACTTTTCCGTCAATGACAGTAATTTTTCTGTGATCACGGTTGTTTAAGAACAGATTGACACCGGGAACAAACGGATTAAAAACACGACAGGCAATGCCAAGTGATTCCATCTTTCTGGCAAAATCATGATTCAGGAAACTGATGGAGCCAATATCATCATAAAACACACGCACTTCCACACCGGCTTTGACGCGTTCAACCAAAACATCCTGAATTTTCTGCCATGCCTCTGCATCCTCAATGGCATGATATTCCATAAAAATAAATTGTTCCGCTTTTGCCAGATCTGCAAGCTGAGCCTTCAGCCCCTCCACTGCTTCCGGATAGTAGGTGACATCTGTGTTCTGATAAACGGGATAAAACGCATTACGGTACAGATAATCAGAAATACTTCCGGCAGCGGCATAATGTTTTTTCAACCGATGGGACACCTCTTTATTTGGAGGCAGACATGGAAGCAGAATCTCATCTATCTCCTGATAGCGCGTGCGCATGTTTCTGGTTCCTTTATTGGTTCGAAACATCAGATACAGGCAGACGCCAAGTACCGGCATCACAAGGATCAGAATAATCCAGGGCATTTTCAGCGAAGATGTCTTATTTTTACTGTAAATAAACAAAACCAGAACAAGTACAAGAATTTTGGTACATGCATTGATCCATGGCATCTGTTCATTCAGACGCCGCATAACAGCAATCACAAAAACGAGCTGGAGGAAAATAGCAAGCACACAGAAAAAAAGACGTTTGATACTGTTCTTCGTTTTACTTTTTCCTTCCAAAGTATGATGATGTGTGTGTGCCATAGTAAAGCTCCTTTCATATGTCTGTCTGATTGCTGTGATTCCGGTATGTTGCCACTGATATAAATTTACTGATTCCCACCTGTAGATGCAGAAATCATCTCACCCATGTCCTATTCGGGTAATGTTGTACAGATATGATACCATAAATTTTCAGCAGGACAAGGAAAAATCTGTTACAATGTGGTAAGAATTGGGAAAAGCAATCTGAACAGAATAGAAAGGTTAAAAAAATGTATCGTATTTTTTGTGTCGAAGACGATGAAACCATCGGGAAAATGATAAAAAAGCATCTGGAAAAATGGGATTATGAAGTACATATAGCCCAAGATCTCAGTCAGATCATGACGGAGTTTGCCGCCTTTGATCCACAGCTTGTACTGATGGATATCCGACTCCCGTTTTACAATGGGTATTACTGGTGTACCGAAATCCGGAAAGTTTCAAAAGTGCCTGTAATTTTTCTGTCATCCGTAGCGGACAATATGAATATTGTCATGGCCATGAACATGGGCGGAGATGATTTCATTCCAAAACCCTTTGATCTGGAGGTGCTGACCGCCAAAATTCAGGCATTGTTACGCAGAAGTTATGATTTTGCCGGAAGCAGCAGCATTCTGGAGCACAAAGGTGCGTTACTGAATCTGATGGACGCCACCCTGACCTGGAATGGCACACAGATCGAACTGACAAAAAATGAGCTGAAGATTCTGCAGACGCTGATGGAACATAAGGAAAAAATCGTCAGTCGGGAAGAACTGATGGAAAAACTGTGGGAAAGTGATGCGTATGTGGATGAAAATACCTTATCCGTCAATGTCAACCGGTTGCGTAAAAAACTGTCCGCCATTGGATTAAAAGACTTTATTCTGACCAAAAAAGGGATTGGTTATCGGATCGGGTAACTTCGAGACTATGAAAAAAGTCTGTAAATAAAATTCTTCAAATTAAAGCGAATTATTCTTCTTGTCAAAATGGCATAGCAAAGCCCCGGAGCGACAACTCCGGGGCTTTTGTGTCCCATAGACACTCACATCATTTTGTCTGTTGATGTTATGTCCCTCATATCTAAAATTTCTTTCCCATATTTCCAGCATTTTCAAACATTCACGCTCTTAAAACAGAGTAAAAAATTCTTGTAATCTTTTTTATCCGAAATTCTAAATACTCTGATTCAATTTTTATTTTGCTGTCATATAATGATCAAGCGACTCAAACTGCGCCTCATAACTTACCGCATCCTCATACTGATTCGACTGCAGAATGATTTTTACCGTATGATATACGCAGCGTTTCAGTTCACGGATATCCAATGCGCCATCTTCCAGTGCCTGGCGGATACTTGCATGATCTCTCAGATCTCCCGGCATAACCATGTCGTTCCCGGCTTTCATACAACCTGCCGCACTGCATTCACCCGCTGTGGAATCGGTGGTCGTAGTCCAGTCTGTCATGATTGCACCTGCAAAGCCCCACTCATCCCGGGCTGCTTTGGTACAAATGTCATAACTGTTTGCCGCATGAACACCGTTGATCAGGTTGTAAGAGGTCATCATGGCCATCGGCTGAGCGTTGCGGATAGCAATCTCAAATCCTTTCAGATAAATCTCACGCAGTGTTCTCTCCGATAAAATGGAATCAGATCCCATACGGTTATCTTCCTGATTGTTGCATGCATAATGCTTGATGGTCGTACCACATCCCGGCACAGACTGTACCCCCAGAGTCATGGCAGCCGCCAT
>UMES01000242.1_pt1 | contig 10088 bp, 5 predicted proteins | sample 1964791 | NCBI WGS metagenome assembly UMES01 (sample SAMEA4836024, study PRJEB28245) | human gut metagenome | biome: gut microbiome; material: fecal sample | place: Denmark | collected 2008
CCCTTTGTCCTTCCCATATTTAGCCAATTCTTCAATTTTTTCACGTCCTATTTGTTTATCCCACAAGGCATCCACCAACACGGACTGATACCCCATTGCTGCCGAGAAATCAATATACCGGAGTTGCTCTTTATAATTAGTACTTCCATCCATACCGATAATCCAGCTCCATGAACCCCTGCCATACGTATACTCTCCTTTTGCCTGATAAAGCGGTTTTACAACATCAAAAGGAACGGTTGTCTCCACTATTGGAGCCAAAGTCTTGCCCACAGTAATAGTACGCCAAGGCGTCTCGCCCGGCAATGCTATCCCCGGAGAAACTGTACCATTCCCATTTGCTTCACCTTCTTGCGGAAATCCAATGGTATACACCCCTTCTTTGTGTCCCAACAGACGGCTCGCACAATATCCACCATTTACTCCCGTTTCGGAAACAAGCACCCAACCGTTATCTCCATTACGGAACAGACAGGGAAATGTGTATCCTTCTCCCCAGCCATTTTTGCCTGCGACATCATCTGCCGTATAAGACGTCTCATAACTTGGAGAAGTACGGGCAAATCCCCCCATCGGTTTACTTTGCGGACAAAGAAAAGTGGTGGTTCCGTCAGGAAACGCAAATCCTGTAGCTTCTTTCTTAATCACGCAACTTAGTGTCTCACCTTGCGGATACATCCTATATTTAAAAGCAACATCGTTATTACTTATGCGGAATATAACATCATAAATTGTTTTCCCTTGTTGCGTAAACGAAAATACAGCTTCATTCGCCACATAATGTACCTTACTCTTTTTAATAGAAGCCAACTCGTATGTTTCATCTATTTTATTTGTTGAAACATTCTTCTCCAGCGACATCCCCGATGAGAAATCTCCTATATTTGCAATCATCCCCAATGGAGATGGTTTCAAAAAGAGAACATTGTCATAACTAACAGAATAAGAGGGTCTTCCATCCATATCTGCGACTGTTACTACCAGCTTTCCATCAGGACTTGTTATCTGTTTATTTTCTGCACTTGCAACGCTACTACCCAATAACATAGCCATTACTATAAAAAACTTCACCATATTTCTACTTTTTAGATTCTTCTCTATTGGCATAATCACACATTCTATTACAATCAAAACTTTACAGAAATAGCCTTTCCATTATAATCGACGTTTTTTTGAGTCCCGTCCTGGAGAGTTACAGTAAACTTACAGTTCTTCAACATTCCCTCATACGCACCTTTTCTTGCTCCTATCGTCAATTTACAAGATGTATTATTCCACGAGATTGGAATTTCCGTATAAACGCCTTTTTCGTAGTTGTAATTATCAAATTCATCTTCATATAAAATGAAGTTTCCATTCGCACCCGCATACACCTTCAGTTCAAGATGATCCCACGGTTTTTCAGTTGCATACTGAACTTGTGGACCGACAGGAATAATACTACCCGCTTTTACATACAATGGAATAACATCAAGTGTAGTCTCTTTGGTAATTTCCTTTCCGCCTTCGTGTTTCTCGTTCGTCCAGAAGTCATACCATAGCGTTCCTGCCGGTAAGTATATGTTAGTAGGTTTCGTTTCCATGAAATCCACAGCAGCGTCAGTTTTTGTTTTTTTCGCTCCATCTCTGTTCCATCCTTCTTCTTCGGAGACTTTTACCACAGCTTCCGGTGTATATTGTGCATGAGTAATCGGAGCCACAAGGATCGATTTTCCAAACATATATTCGTCATTGATATCCCACACCTTTCTGTCATCTACAAAATCCATCATCAAAGCGCGCATAAAACTCGATTGACGATTGCTTACCTCCCAAGAAGTAGAATAAATATAAGGCAACAGAGAGTAACGTAAACCTATCATCTTCTCGATAGCATCATATACAGGCTCGCCTTTCTTTCCGAACTTATAGATTTCCCTATAAACATCCGTCCCGTGCGAACGCATCATCGGATTGAACGTTCCAAACTGCAACCAACGCACATAAAGCTCCTGATACAATGGATTTTTTGAAGCACTATCATCATTCCAGCTTTTATTATAATGTCCTGCAAAAAAGCCACCAATATCACTATTCCAGTGAGGCATACCACACAAAGAAAAGTTTAATCCGGCAGGAATCTGATTTCTAAAACTCTCCCATGTGGAAGCGACATCACCACTCCATACATTTGCACCATAACGTTGCTGCCCCAAGAATCCGGAACGGGTTAAAATAAACACGCGTTTGTCCGAAGTCACTGCACGCTGATGGTCGTAAACCCCTCCGACAGTCATCAACGGATAAGCATTGCGCACCTTACGGAACGAGCCCAGATAGGTTTTGGTATCCATATCCTCCGGCTTCCAATCCAGATGATCGGGTTCGGTAGAGTCCATCCACCAGGCATCCATTCCCAGCTTGAAAATTCCATCATTCAGATATTTCCAATAAATATCACGTGCTTCGGGATTGTAAGCATCATACACCCTTACACCGGAAGGATATTCCATGTTGGGGGGCCATGACTCCAATCCCGATTGCGGCCAGGTAGTGAAGTTAAACAACATACCTTTTTTGTCCAATTCTCTATAAGGTTTGGTCATCGGTCCGAATGACGACCAGATAGATATAGCCATGTGTGCGTTCATCGCATGGACATCCTCCATCATCTTTTGAGGATTATTGAAAGTCGGATTCTGAAAATCCATCGCATTCCACAAATAGTTATGCCCCCAATATTGCCAATCCTGAATAATACCATCCAAAGGAATACCCAATTCACGATATTTACGAACAACGTCTACCACTTCCTCCTGGCTTTTATATCTTTCTTTACTTTGCCAGTAACCATAAGTCCATAAAGGAAACATCGGCGCTTGCCCGGTCAGGTTGCGTACCTGTGCTATAACACCGTCGGCATTTTTCCCATACATGAAGTAATAATCCACACAGTCACCTACTTCAGAACGGAAAGATGTTTCAACTTCGTTATCCGTAAAAAGAGTCGGCGAATAGTTATCCCAAAACACACCATATCCTTTAGTAGACTGGAAGAAAGGTGACACATCTTCAACATTTCCCTGTATCAGATTTTTAGTCATGTTCCGCTGAATCATCTTTCCATTTTGCAATTGTCCCAAACCATAAATGGCTTCCTCCTTATCTAATACAAAAGGTTGATAAACCTGATAAGTTTTTGTCCCGGCATCATCGAAATCGATAAACTGCATACCGGATTTCTCTGCCAATAACGACTTGCCATCCTTTGAGCAATAAGAAACAATTCCCGTTCCGGTGTCCACACTGACACTTAGTTCACTGGTGTTCAATACAATCTTATTATCTTGCATATCAGCCTTGAAATTCACCTTTTCGGGTTTGGCAATTACAGAAAGACTCTGTTTTTCATAGGCAACCCCTTCCGGAGACTTTATTACTCTCGCCACAGCAGGCGCAAAGAATTGTATTTCTATATCCACTGCATTTACAGTGGTTTTGATGCCGGACGATGTTTTCTGATAGTTCTGTGCGAATAAGATATTTGTGCTGAAGCATAAACATATACCCCAAAATAGATGATGTATTTTCATAATTATGGAATGATAAGGTTTCTAATTAATTACCAACAGATGTTGCATACAGTCCGATCATTGCTCCTGTAAAGCCACCAGCCACATTGGTAGAAAGAATATCACCGGAAACGGTTTCTCCTACATTTGTAAAACTTTTGCCATCAATCGAATAATTAAAACGATAATCATCTCCATTGGCTGCTACTTGCAGTGTCACAGGTTTCTCTATTTCTATTTTCACCTCAGCCAGGACACTCGCTTGTCCTTTTTCGGTTCTTTGCAGCATCAGGTAATAGTCTTTTCCCTTTTTAGTGATACCGAAAACATAGTGATATCTTTCATTTTGGTAACATGTTATACCGGCAAAATCTTTCTCATTTTTCGGTTTGTACGCCATGGTCGCTGCCGCTGTAAATTGATTATGCTGCTGACGGTAGAACAAGGTAGAAGTAGGTTTCACTTCATTGATATTTGAGGTAAAAGGGATGATCCGCAACCCTTTATCGGTCATCTCAACGAAATCTTCACGAGGACCTCTAAGACCAATCCATCTTAAGTCTAATGTTTTATCAGAGAAATCATCCTTAAAGACAAAGTTGCCACTAGGCAAATAACCGTTTTCCCCTGTCTGGTTCTCTACTCCCGAAGGCATCTTCAATGTAGGTTTCATAGGGATAAGCCCATTCTCGAAAACGGGAAATGTTCCGCTCCAGTCCACCGGAAGAATAAAAGTTTCGCGTCCGGTATTCACTCTGTTCTTCTCATTGGGGCGTATTCCTAAAAATACACCATAATATTTTCCGTCGGGTCCCTCCACTAAGTCTGCATGACCAGCCCAGTCTACTTTATCCGTCCGGTTTGCAGGAAAATAACGTTGAGTTAAAATAGGATTATTATTTGCCGGAAGATAAGGTCCTTTCGGATGATCACTTACAAAAATGACTTCGCTATGCCAACCTCCGGTTCCTCCTTCGGCACACATTAAATAATAACGTCCATCTTTTTTATAGATATGAGGAGCTTCAATCCATATCGGCTTTTCTTCTATATTGACGCCACCGTTTACTATGATCCGGTCCGTTCCCGGAACCACTTTATCATTCTCCACATCATAATCCCATATTTTTATGACACGGTGTCCTGAGTAACGTTCTTCTCCCTGAGCAGGAGCATCATTATGTACCACGTATGCCTTGCCATTATCATCAAAGAAGAGAGAAGGATCAATGCCTTCAAATTGTAGTTTGATCGGATCACTCCAGCCATTCTCCGGATTCTTTGTCTTTACCACCATATTTCCAAAGCCACCTGAAAATTGAGTGGTTATCATATAAAACGTATCATTATTGGGATTATATCTTATAGCAGGAGCATATACACCTGCACTAATACCACAATCTTCAACCTTTAATTGTGACGTTCTGTCCAGCACATGACCGATTTGTTTCCAGTTGACCAGATCATTAGAATGGAAAATAGGCACCCCGGGAAACATAGCAAAAGATGAGCACACTAAATAATAATCATTACCTTTCCGCGTTATACTCGGATCGGGATAGCAACCCTGCAAAATAGGATTATAGAACTCACCCGGCTTTAAAGGATTGTTTTGATAAATAGCATCCTCCCCCTGATAAATAAATTGCGTAAAGACAGGAGCATTTTTTGTTATTTTACCCTTACCACTCACCTCCATATTAAAAAACAGCATAAAAAATACGACAAGACCCACGGATTGCCAGCCCGACAAAATCAATTTTAATGTTCTCATATTATCACTTTTTATTTTCTATAATTTTCTGTTCTATAGTAGTGTTTGCAAATGTATCGATTCGGTTTTATCATATATGTACAATCATGATACAGGCATCTATATACAGGTTACATTTATCACAGACATGTAACATGATTCTTTTCTGATGTAACAAAAAGCCTCAAAACAGAAAAATGGTAAGATAAATAACTACATTACCTATTATTTCAGCACTTTTATTCCCCATCATGTAAAAGACTGAATATCAAATATTAGCAAATATTCATTTTCCTTTAAAGGAAAGCCCCCGTTGGTTTAAAAGAAACGGAGGCTTGGTTTAAAAGAAACGACCCGTTCCTTTTAAAGGAACAAGGTCGTTCTTTCTTTATTCATTCAATAAATAAATCCGGATTGTCTATCTGTAAAAATAAACAAAATTCCAAAGCGGTATTACTGTACGTTCATTACAATCGTTTTCAACTTATTTCTATCAGAAGTTCCTCCATACAGTAATTCATAAGTACCTTCCAACGGACGCATCGTATTCGACTCTGCATCAAACCATTCAAAGTTCTCACCGGTAAGAGGAATAGCTACTGATTCAGTTTTCCCTGCCGGAATATGAACGCGTTTGAAAGCACGCAAAGTATAACGGGGACCTTCCTTATCACCCGGACGTCTCAAATAAACCTGAACCACCTCTTCTCCATCACGTTGCCCGACATTGCTTACCGGAATAGTCAATACTACATTTTCACCTTTCGCGATTGTATTCTTGCTCAATTTAGCTTCTCCATAAGTAAACGTAGTATAACTCAACCCATGACCGAATGGGAAAAGTGGTTGCTGTTGCATATATCGATAGGTACGCCCCTTCATAGAATAGTCTTCAAAGTCCGGCAATTGATTCACATCCTTATAGAAAGTGACCGGCAGGCGTCCACCGGGATTATACTCTCCCCAAAGAGCATCAACGATAGCTGTACCACCCGCCTGTCCCGGATACCATGCCTGCAGAATCGCTTCACAAGTAGTCGTTTCGGGCACTAGTCCGATAGCTGAACCGGAATAATTGATAAAGACAACCTTTTTACCAGCCTTCTTCAAAGCTTTCAACAAATCACGTTGAACGTCCGGAAGTTCAATATCCGTACGGTCACCACCCTTAAATCCGGGAACTTCTACCGGCATTTCCTCACCTTCCAGACTTGGAGAAATTCCACCAGCAAAAAGAATCACATCAGCATCCATTACTCTCTTCACTGCGAAGTTCAAGTCGATCCCGACCTCTTTGCCCAAATCAAAATCAAGTGTAGCCCTTTCATTCCGTTGTTTGAATAAAATCTCGATATGATACTCTTTTCCAGCTTTCGCCTGTAACGTATAGAGGTTCGTCGGATTCTTAACATATATTTTCTGAGCCACTTGCTCACCATTTATAATAAGAGTCACTTCACCATCCAGTTGGAAACGGAAAGCAACATCACCCGACTGCGAAGGACGAAAGACAGATTCATAACGAGCCGAGAAATTAGTAATTTCCACACCGGGCGCAAACGTAGTAGCCCCTGTTGTCGCAAAATGGAACGGAGTGGAAATCTGATCGGTAGCAACCACTTCCCCTTCACGATCACGATTATTCCAATATTCTGCCAAGAAACCGGGTTTACCATTTATGCTACATTCATCAAACAGGCTTTGGAGTGTCTTTCCATCCACACGGTCACAACCCGGTTCGTATATGATTTGTCCTTCCGGTAGTTTGGCACGGACAGCTTCCAATAAGGTAACCGTATGTGCCGGAATACCGTTATAATTTCCCCACTGCATCACGGAGTCATTGGCATTAGGTCCCATAACAGCTACTTTCAGATGGGTATTCAGAGGCAGGATGTTGTTTTTATTCTGCAAGAGCACCAATGATTCACGGGCCATACGCAAAGCCAATGCCTGATGTTCCTTACTATTCAACACAGAGGTTGGAATTTCCGACCAAGCCGGTTGTTCGTCCATTTCTCCCAGTTCAAAACGTGCCGTCAACAAACGTTTCAATGAAATATCTATTTCTTTTTCGTCAATCAAACCGGCTTTTACAGCATCCGCCAGTGATGCATATTCACTTCCACATTCAAGGTCTGTGCCTGCCCGCACAGCATCGGCCGAAGCGTGTTCCTTGTCCGGGTGAGTCCCATGCGTTCCCGGTCTATAGAAATCGGAGATCGCTCCACAGTCAGAGACTACAATGCCTTTGTATCCCCATTCATCCCGCAATATTTGCATCAACAGGCGATTACTGCCACAACAAGGCTCTCCCTCAAAACGATTATAGGCACACATCACTTCCTTTACATGCGCTTTCTGTACCAAATCTTTAAAAGCAGGCAGATAGGTTTCCCATAAATCCCGGGGATCTATATTCTCCGCATCAAAACTATGCCGGTTCCACTCCGGTCCTGAATGAACGGCAAAGTGCTTGGCACATGCGTGCAGCTTATCATACCTGGCATCTTCCGGTCCTTGCAAACCACGGACTACAGCCATTCCCATTTGTCCTGTCAGATAAGGGTCTTCACCATAAGTTTCCTGACCGCGTCCCCAACGAGGGTCACGGAATATATTGACATTCGGTGTCCAGAATGTTAATCCCTGATAGCGTTTCAGCACGCCGCTTTCACCGAAAATACGCGATTTTACGCGAGCCTCATCGGAAGTGGCATTGAACACTTCATATAATAATGAATCATAAAAGAAGCTCCCATACCGATAGACTGGGGAAAAACAGTAGCCAATCCGGCACGTCCCACACCGTGCAACGCTTCATTCCACCACTCATATTCTTTAATTCCCAGTCGAGGGATAGCAGGTGACGCATTTTGCATGATTGATACTTTTTCTTCCAAAGTCAACCGGGGCAACAAATCCTCCGCCCGTTGTTCCGCCGTTAAAGAAGTGTCCTGGTAAGGCAGCAATTGCTTACATGCCGAAAACGATAACACCAAACAAACACCCATAATCGGTATCCAACCTCTTTTCATAATATTATACTTATTAGTTATGATTAATTTGGAAACAAAAATAGCCTATTTTCCAATAAAACAATGTTTCATTGGTTACAAATACATATTTGTGTGTTACATTGACGCATCACAGAACGAATAATCAAAAGAGTCCACATCTACATAACCGCCCACGGAACGTGTAGCATAATTAAATATGGCAAATTTACTGCCCATGAACATACGGGTGTAGTCAAATTTCATCTTGACAGGCAGACCGACAGGTATCCATGTTTTCCCATCAAGACTATAAGAAAAACGAGCCTCATCCCGTCCATTGGTAAAGTCACCTTCCACACGCAAATAGACAAGCTCTTTGTTAAGAGGTATACGGGCTTGTTCGGTCATATCCACACGGCTAATGGCATGTTTTGTTTTCTCAAACACACTTTTCTGTTCACTCATCACAAGAGACAGTTTATTTCCGTTCTTTTCAATCGTAAGCACACCGCTGTCACCATTAAAAGCCGATAATCCCGCACGGTCACCATCTTTCATCCCCGCCAGAGAGAGACTGACAGTGCCCATGCATTTCGGCCCTACCATACGCTGAGTCAGCGTATTGGGAGCAACAAACAGGTTATCTACCACACGGGAAGTTTTCAAACGCAGAAATCCGGGACGGTCGGTAAGACTCCATGCCTGATCGACGGGGTTATGATTCCACTGCCAATAGAGGGAAAGTCCGGAAGCGGAAAAATCATCCGAACCGCAGATACCATCCATTGACATATACGATAAAGTGGTATCATTCGGAATGCGCCCATCCTTGTCTCCCAGCATAGGCCAACCATCTTCCGACCATGTACAAGGCATAAGACACGGCACACGCCCTACGCCACCACGATCCTGAAAAATCAGTCCGTACCATTCACCGTTTTTCCCGTCTACGATGCATCCCTGACCAACACCGCCATGCCCGTCAAACTCCGTTTCAAGAATGACACGTTTTTCGTAAGGTCCGGTAATCTTATCGGCACGATAGCATACTTCACGACGCAGACGGCCGGGAATACTCCAATCCATAGAAATCATCAGCAAGTAATATTTCCCATTATGCTTGATGACGGAACTACCTTCCAACAGACCTTGTTCGTCAGCATCCCGTTCAAATATTTGCTGATTGATGCCACCAGGAAGTACATCAGTCAAATCGGGTTTTAACTCCGTAAGCTGTCCCGTACTGTGAAAGAGATACACCCGCCCGTCATCATCAAACAGAAGCGAACCGTCATGAAAATGCGGGGGACGCGAAAGAAGTTTCCAGGGACCGGCCGGATCTGTCGCAGTATAGACAAACCCACGTCCGGGCGCGCCATTGGCTGTAAACCATACATAGAATTTACCGTCATGATAGCGGATAGATGATGCCCATTGTCCTTGCCCGTAAGCAGTGCCTTCGAGCAGATCATAACGGGGGCCATCGTCAATGCGGGGAAATACGTAGCTAATAGTTTCCCAATGTTTCATGTCCGGCGAACGCATGATAGGCGCTCCCGGCATCAGGTGCATAGTAGTGGAAACCATGTAATAGTAATCACCTGCGCGACACACCGACATATCGGGCACGTCAGCATAAAGAATAGGATTACGGTATTGTGCTCCGGCTGATAGCGGGAAGAACAATGTAAAAAGAGTACACAGTAAAATAGTGTTGATTTTTGTTTTCAGCATAATCATCGTTTTTTTTATTAACTGGCTACATTATCTATTATTTGAAAGCTA
>UMES01035702.1_pt1 | contig 10021 bp, 9 predicted proteins | sample 1964791 | NCBI WGS metagenome assembly UMES01 (sample SAMEA4836024, study PRJEB28245) | human gut metagenome | biome: gut microbiome; material: fecal sample | place: Denmark | collected 2008
AATGATTTTGACAAGCTGAAAGAGAAAGCATCACATAGTATTGGGTACAGACATTTTGTGAAGATTTTGAAACGCATCTTTCATATGGGAGGAATGTTTCTGAAAGCACAGCTGATCATTATGTCTGTGATCGCGGCACTCTGTACGGTGACGTTTCTGCTTTTGAAAAATCCGTATGCATTGCTGTTAGGAGTATTGATCGGGTTTCTTGACGCGCTGCCGGTACTTGGAACGGCAGTTGTATTATATCCACTTGCAATTGTGCAGGCATTTCAAGGACGCTTTTTGTTTGCAGCAGTTTATGTGGGATTGTCTGTGATCTGCAATCTGACGAGAGAATTTTTAGAGCCGAAGCTGATTGGGGAGCATTTGGGAATCCCTGCGATTATGGTACTTGTCACGGTCTATGTGGGAATTCGTCTGTTTGGTGTAAATGGTGTGATCACAGGTCCTTTCGGATATCTTGCGGGGAAAGAGATCGTCCGGGAGCTACTGCAAAAAGGAGAAGGGACTTCTTGACAAAGGGAGGAAATTCTCTTAAAATGAGCTTACGAAACAAGAGCGAGGAAGAGGATTAGTAAATATAGGATATGCCACAGAGAGAGAATCGGATGGTGAGAGATTCTTGCAGAAGATGTATTGAACCTGCCTTGGAGCTTCTGTGTGAAAGCACAGCGTACATCTGCGTTAAAGAGGACAGAGAGAATTTTAGCTGGAGATGGCAGTAGCCGGAGCCGGTTATGATTAATAAGGGTGGTACCGCCGAGCATTTCGGTCCCTTGCAGAGGGATTGAAAGGCTCTTTTTTTCATTCCCGATCAAATATATAGAAAAGCAAAGATCCATGCACGAAAAAAGAGCGCAGTCTATTAGTGGGATGTGCTTTGCATGGAGCAAAGAAAAGGAGAAGAAAAGTATGGCGAAAGACAAAAAACTCGTAGAAGCGATCACTTCCATGGAAGATGATTTTGCACAATGGTACACGGATGTGGTAAAGAAAGCGGAGCTGATCGATTACACAAGTGTAAAAGGGTGTATGGTGATCAAACCTGCAGGATATGCAATCTGGGAGAATATCCAGCATGAATTGGACCGCAGATTTAAGGAGACAGGTGTAGAGAATGTATACCTTCCGATGTTTATTCCGGAGAGTCTTCTGCAGAAAGAAAAGGATCATGTGGAAGGGTTTGCACCGGAAGTTGCGTGGGTGACACACGGAGGACTTGAGCCGCTTCAGGAAAGACTTTGTGTGAGACCGACTTCAGAAACATTATTCTGTGATTTTTATGCAAAGGATATCCAGTCACACAGAGATCTTCCGAAAGTGTACAATCAATGGTGTTCGGTTGTGCGTTGGGAGAAGACAACAAGACCATTCCTTCGTTCCAGAGAATTCTTATGGCAGGAAGGTCACACAGCACACGCGACAGCAGAAGAGGCAGAAGAAAGAACAATTATGATGTTAAATGTCTATGCGGATTTCTGTGAAGAAGTACTTGCGATCCCGGTGATCAAGGGAAGAAAGACAGACAAGGAGAAATTTGCAGGGGCAGAGGCAACTTACACGATCGAGTCTTTGATGCACGATGGAAAGGCACTTCAGTCAGGAACAAGTCACAACTTCGGAGATGGATTTGCAAAGGCGTTCGGAATTCAATATACAGATAAAGAAAATAAATTACAGTATGTACACCAGACATCCTGGGGAATGACAACTCGTATGATCGGAGCTATCATCATGGTGCACGGAGACAACAGTGGTCTTGTACTTCCTCCAAGAATCGCACCGGTTCAGGTGATGGTCATCCCGATCCAACAGAAAAAGGACGGTGTGCTTGACAAGGCATATGAAGTGAAAGAAGTGCTGAAAAAAGCAGGACTGAGTGTCAAAGTGGATGATTCCGACAAGAGTCCGGGATGGAAATTTTCTGAGCAGGAGATGCGAGGAATTCCGGTTCGGATTGAATTAGGACCAAAGGATATTGAGGCAGGACATGCAGTAGTTGTAAGAAGAGATACAAGAGAGAAGATCATAGTTCCATTCGAAGAGTTAGAAACGAAGGTAGCAGAAGTACTGGATACTATGCAGAAAGAGATGCTTGAGAGAGCAAGAGAGCATAGAGATGCACACACATATACTGCTTCCAGCATGGAAGAGTTTAAGAAACTGGCAGATGAGAAGCCGGGATTTATTAAAGCAATGTGGTGTGGATGCCAGGAATGTGAGGATGCTCTGAAGGAAGAGGCAGGGGTGACTTCACGCTGTATCCCATTTGAGCAGGAAGAGATCACCGGAACCTGTGTACACTGCGGCAAACCTGCAAAGCATATGGTTTACTGGGGAAAAGCATACTAATTTTTACTGTACCGATGTATGGAAGATAAATACTTTAGACCGTACATGGGAAGTCAGGGGGATAGATCATGAAGATACAGTTGCCGGAAAAAGTAAATACGATCATACAGACATTGCAGGAGCATGGATATGAGGCATATGCGGTAGGTGGATGTGTCAGAGATTCGCTGCTTGGAAGAGAGCCGGGAGACTGGGATATTACAACTTCAGCATCCCCGGATGAGACAAAGAAACTATTTGCAAGAACTGTCGATACCGGGATTGAGCACGGGACAGTGACTGTCCTTCTCGGAAAAGAAGGATTTGAGGTGACGACATACCGGATTGACGGGAAATATGAAGACAGCAGACACCCGACGGAAGTGATCTTCACAAGAAATTTAAGGGAAGATTTGCTCCGCAGGGACTTCACGATCAATGCAATGGCATACAATGATACAGAAGGGATCGTCGATATTTTTGGCGGAATGGATGATTTGAAGCGAAAGATAATCCGCTGTGTGGGAAATGCCAGAGAACGGTTTGGAGAAGATGCGCTCCGCATTATGCGCGGAGTGCGTTTTGCTGCGCAGCTTGGATTTTCTCTGGAAAAAGAGACGAAGGAGGCAATGACAGAACTTGCCCCGACGTTGGAGAAGATCAGCGCTGAGCGGATTCAGACAGAGCTGGTAAAACTTCTTGTGTCAGATTCGCCGGAGTTGATCAGGGAAGCATATCATCTGGGGGTCACCGCAGTCATCTTGCCGGAGTTTGATGAGATGATGCGGACCGGTCAGGAGACAAAATACCACAGGTACGATGTGGGTGAGCATACGGTTCAGGCAGTCTGCAATGTGCCGCCGGACAAGGTGCTGCGTCTTACGATGCTGCTCCATGATGTCGCAAAGCCGGAGATGAAGACAGTGGATGCAGATGGAACGGCTCATTTTAAAGGACATGACATCAGGGGAGAGCAGAAAGCGAAAGAAATCCTTCGCCGGTTAAAATTTGACAATGATACGATCCATAAGGTGACAAAACTTGTCCGCTGGCATGATTACCGGATGCCGGCAGAGAAAAAGAATGTCAGAAAGGCAATGAGCAAGATCAGTGCGGAACTGTTTCCTATGTATCTTCTCGTAAAAAGAGCAGATATTTTGGCGCACAGCATGTACCGACGGGAAGAAGAACTGGAAAATTTAAGTGGTCTTCAGAAATGTTATGAGGAAATTGTGGCAGACCATGAGTGTGTCAGTTTAAAACAGCTTGCAGTGACCGGAACGGACTTGATCGGAATCGGTATGAAACCGGGAAAGCAGATTGGAGAAGTGTTAAATGAGCTTCTGCGGATTGTACTTGAATATCCGGAGTTCAATAATAAAGAGCATCTGCTTCGGTTTGTGCAAAATCGATTTGATATTTAGCGGAGGCTTCTGTTTTCAAGGTGAGACAGGCCATTGAAACAATCACAAAATTTGTTGCATAAATTTCAGAAAAAGAATCATACTTCTGTCCAAAAAATCATAGGCTAGAGAGAAAATCAAAGTTACTGCAAAAGGCAGTGGCGGAAAAATGATTATAGGGGGCAGTTATGAAGGATTTTGAAACAGATGTATTGGAACAGTATCATATAGAAGTAAAAGGCACCCGAAAGACAAGAGGTGCCATTTTATGCGATACAGACAGAGGCATGCTCTTACTGAAAGAACTTACTTTCTCAGAGAAACGAGTGCCTCTTTTATATAAACTGTGTCACCAGCTCGAGGAAAAAGGGTATGGACTGGTGGATACGATTGTTCCAAACAAAGAGGGAGAATATGTGACAAGCGCTCCGGACCAGACAAAATATATATTGAAACGCTGGTATGGGGGCAGAGAGTGTGATGTCAGAAATGAGGAGGAACTTTGCAGTGCCACTGCTAATTTAGCATATCTTCACAACCTGATGGCTGGAGCGGATGTTCTGGAGGAAGGAACGGTTGTAAGAGAGCATGATCTGAAAGAGGAGTATCAGAGACATAACAGGGAACTGCGGAAGGTTCGGACCTTTATCCGAAACAAAGTCGGAAAAGGTGAATTTGAGCTGTTGTACTTAAAAGAATTTGAAGAGCAGCATGCACTCGGTGAAGCGGTTGTCAGAAAACTGGAGACAGATCATTATGAAACGCTCAGACAAAAAAGTAAGACAGAACACACGTGGATCCATGGGGATTATAATTACCATAATGTGCTCATGACATATCGGGGAGTGGCAACGACAAATTTTGAACATTTCCGGGAGGATATACAGATGGCAGATTTCTATTATTTTCTGAGAAAAGTCATGGAGAAATGCCAATGGAATGAACGGATTGGAAACATGCTTTTAGAGACATATGATAAGGGAAAGACAATCAGCAGAGAGGAGCTGGATTACCTGGCAGTACGGCTTGCTTATCCGGAGAAATTCTGGAAAGTTGCGAATAGTTACTATCATTCAAACAAGGCGTGGATCCCGGAAAAAAGTGTAGAAAAATTACAGATATCTATTGCACAGACAGAAAAGAAGAATCAGTTTTTGAAAGATTTATTTTCTTTTCATTTATAGTAACGTGTTGTATAATAGATAAAAAGTGAGATTAGGAGGTACCAGGATGGATTATCAGAAAAGATACAGAGAATGGCTGGAGAACGATTATTTTGATGCAGACACAAAAGCCGAACTCACAGCGATCAAAGAGAACGATAATGAGATCAAAGAACGATTTTATAAAGATCTGGAATTTGGAACTGCAGGACTTCGGGGAGTAATCGGAGCAGGTACAAACCGGATGAATATTTATACAGTCAGAAAAGCAACACAGGGATTGGCAAATTATATTCTGAAGAATGGGGCACAAAGCAGAGGAGTTGCGATTGCATACGATTCCAGACGAATGTCACCGGAATTTGCGGACGAGTCGGCGCTTTGCCTTGCAGCAAATGGGATTAAGGCATATGTATTTGAGTCACTCCGCCCGACACCGGAACTTTCTTTTGCAGTGAGAAAGTTAAACTGCATTGCCGGAATCAATATTACAGCAAGCCACAATCCACCGGAATATAACGGATATAAGGTATACTGGGAAGACGGCGCACAGATCACACCGCCGCATGATACCGGGATCATGGCAGAAGTTGAGGCAGTGACAGATTATGCTACAGTCAAGACGATGAGCCTTGAAGCGGCAAAAGAAGCGGGACTTTATGAGGTGATCGGAGAAGCTGTTGATGACGCCTACATGGAGGAACTCAAAAAGCAAGTCATCCACCAGGATGCCATCGACCAGATGAACAAAGATTTAAAGATCGTATACAGCCCACTTCACGGAACGGGGAATATTCCGGTAAGACGTATTTTAAAAGAACTTGGATTTGAGAACGTCTATGTAGTCAAAGAGCAAGAATTGCCAGATGGAAACTTCCCAACAGTATCTTATCCGAACCCGGAGGCAAAAGAAGCTTTTGAGCTTGGCTTAAAGCTTGCAAAAGATGTAGATGCCGATCTTGTTCTTGCAACAGATCCAGATGCAGACCGTCTGGGAGTTTATGTAAAGGATACAAAGTCAGGAGAGTACAAAGTTCTGACAGGAAATATGTCAGGATGTCTTCTTGCAGACTATGAGATCAGCCAGACAAAGGCAGTAAAAGGTCTTCCAAAGGACGGTTGCCTGATCAAATCCATCGTGACATCCAACATGGCAAAAGCGATCGCAGAGAGCTATGGAGTGAAGTTGATCGATGTTCTGACTGGATTTAAGTTTATCGGACAGCAGATCCTCGAATTTGAAAAGACTGGAATAGGAACGTATCTCTTCGGATTTGAAGAAAGTTATGGATGTCTGATTGGTACTTATGCGAGAGACAAGGATGCAATCGTTGCAACAATGGCGCTGTGTGAAGCGGCGGCATACTATAAGACGCTTGGAAAGACGCTCTGGGATGCGATGATCGACATGTATGAGAAATACGGATATTACAAAGATGACATCCAGTCTATCACACTTAAAGGTATCGAAGGACTTGAGAAGATCCAGAATATTCTTGAGACGCTGCGCAAGGAGCCGCCGGCAGAGATCGGGGGATATGGCGTACAAAGAGCGAGAGATTACAAGGCAGGTACGATCAAAGACTTGCGGACAGGAGAGACAAGCGATACAGGACTTCCGGCTTCCAATGTACTTTATTATGAATTGGAAAATGATGCATGGGTATGTGTACGTCCTTCCGGTACAGAGCCAAAAGTGAAATTCTATTATGGAATTAAGGGAAATTCTCTGGAAAATGCGGACGAGATTTCTGCAAAAATGGGTGCATCTGTGCTGGAAATGATTGAAAAAATGTTATAGTTAAGGCGAATTATCAACAAGTATTCAGGGAAAAGAACCGGAGGGTGTCTGAAACATGTTCCGGGACGTGGAAAACACGAAAAATTCCTTGACAAACAATAGGGAAACAGTTATAACTATAACAGTACAATAAGGGTAAACAGCCTGCAAATGCGGAGGGAACGGCCCTTCAAAACGGATAGAATCTATATATTTCATATATTCTATAGCTAAATTAGAGGAGGAACATATTCATGAACAAAACAGAATTAATCGCAGCAGTTGCTGAAGCAGCAGAAGTATCTAAGAAAGACTCTGAGAAAGTATTAAAAGCTTTTGTAGACGTTGTAACAGAAGAATTGAAAAAAGGCGAGAAAGTACAGTTAGTAGGATTTGGTACTTTTGAAGTGACAGAAAGAGCAGCAAGAGAAGGAAGAAATCCTCATACAAAAGAAACAATGATGATCGCTGCATGCAAGGCTCCGAAATTCAAAGCTGGTAAAGCATTAAAAGATGCTGTAAATGCATAATTCAGATAGACAATCCAATAAGAAATAGAAGACAAGAACTGCTGCGAGAATTGCGGCAGTTCTTTGTTACATGAGGGAAAGAAAATGAGATTAGATAAATTTTTAAAAGTTTCCAGATTGATCAAGAGAAGGACGGTTGCTAATGAGGCGTGTGATGCAGGGCGTGTCCTTGTAAACGAAACTGTGGCAAAAGCTTCTGTAAAGGTAAAACCGGGGGATGTCATTGAAATCCAGTTCGGGACAAAGACCGTGAAGGTAGAAGTGCTTGCAATTCAAGATACGACAAAGAAAGAAGAAGCAAAAGATTTATTCCGGTATCTGTAATGAGGTATCTGTAAATCATCATAAATATGAACAACCTTTCATATAATTGAGAGAAAGAAGACGTACTGATCATAGATAGAAAGGTTGTGGGTATAGTGGAAGAAAGACAGGTACAAAAACCTCATAAATTAGTTATCAATAACCGAAAGACAAGTGCGGTGACAGGTGTACTGGATGTACTTTCCTTTGATTTAAATGAGATACTGCTTGAGACAGAACAAGGAATGCTTATGGTGAAGGGAAAAGATCTCCATGTGAACCGGCTGAGTGTGGAAAAAGGAGAAGTGGATCTGGCGGGACATATCGACAGCATCGCTTATTCGGATATCAGCCAGAGTGCTGCAAAGCAGGGAGAAAACTTCTTTTCCAAACTGTTTAAATAGGTGATCCTATGTCTGGAATCGGGGAGGAAGCAAATATTTTTATTCAGGCAGTTTTATCAGGGTTTGTTGTCATGGGAATTTATGATATGATCCGCATTTTTAGAAGGATTCTGCCCCACAATCTGACAGCGGTGACACTGGAAGATCTGTTTTATTGGATCGGAATCAGCCTGTATCTGTCTGTAAAGATTTATCTTACGAGTGATGGAAGCATCCGGTGGTTCTTTGTGACAGGGACACTGGCAGGGATTAGTCTGTTTGCAGCGATATTTTCACAGATGCGGAAAATCTATAAAAAAATCAAGAAAAGTATTGAAAAAAAGAGGGAAACCCATTAGAATGGCTTTAGAGTAGTCTGGAAATACACACATACAAAGGTGGGTAACAGTAATGAAGCATATCAAAGAAAAAAGTCGTACAAGACAACAGCGGCAGAGAATGCGGGCACATAGAAGAAGTATGGTGCTGATTAGTTCCGTAATCATGTTGCTGATCGTGCTTGTGTCTGTCGGAGGGGTCTCATTACGGGCGAAGAATGAAGCATATAAAAAGCAACAGGCAGAGCTGGAGACACAGATCAAAGAAGAAAAAGACAGGACAAAAGAAATTGAGAAGTACAAAGAGTATGTTGGCACAGACGCTTATGTAGAAGATGTGGCAAAGGAAAAATTTGGACTTGTATATGAAGATGAGATTGTATTAAAACCAACAAAATAATAAGATTACAAATGATAACTTTAGGAAATAATTGGATTTCCTAAAGTTTTTTTATTACATAGGAAATTTTCACAAAATCCTATGTAATAAAAAATACGTTTCGCGTGAGAATCTCGTTTGCGAGATTCTTTGTTCTGTTCAGCAGACAAAAAAGGAAAAGAACGGACAGGGGGAGAATAAAAATGGAGAAGGCTGGAATGGGACAGGCTGGGATTTCGGGCCCTTATGCAGTACAGATTGGAAAACTGGCGGATTCACTGGAACATTTATCGAAGGTATTTTTAAAACTGGAGCGGCAGAAGCAGGTATTTACAAAAGATGAACTGCAGGAGATGTTTTTTCAGGTGGAGGAGAGTGTCTGTACAAAATGTGATCATATGGAGCGGTGTTGGGGAGAGGACTATGTCCATACTTACCAGCTGGGATATGAAGTTCTGCATGCCATCGAGGAATATGGAAAAGAATTGAATCTGGAAACAAAGCGGAAATTACAGAAAAAATGTGTGATGGCGCCAAAGTTCCAGAGCGCGCTCATAGAGGTCTTTCATGAAGCAAAACAAAATATGCTCTGGTCGAACCGGCTTGTAAAAAACCGGGAGGGATGTGCGGTGCAGATGGATTTGTTTGCGCAGATCATTAAAAGTACGGCAAAAGAATTTGAGGACAGCATTCTGATTGATGTTCGGATGGAGAAAAAAATTCGAAAACGGCTGCAGAAAATAGGGGTAAAAGTGTTGGATATGACTTTTCTTTGTACGGAGCGAGGAAAGCATGAGATTCACTTGAATGCAAAGGCAGTACAAGATGTGGGAGTGGAGACGAAGGAGATGATTCAAATCATTTCCAGAACGTATGGCAGGAAATTTGTATTTGAGGAACAGAGCCGCACAATGTTGGGAAAAGAGTATGAACCGTATGTCTGTATCGAGCCGTATCAATTCCATATTATGCAGGGGGTTGCTAAAATAGGAAAAGGAAGAGATACAATATCCGGAGACAGTTTTCTGGAAGTGGCGATGCCAGGTGGAAGGGTTGCATCTGCTCTTTCAGATGGGATGGGATCAGGCAGGAAGGCGTTTCAGGAGAGTGCGATGGTCGTAGAACTTTTGGAAGAACTTCTGACTTCAGGTTTTCCTGGGGAACTGGCGATCCAGATGATCAATACAGCGCTTGTGATGGGGCGTGAGGAAATTCATTTTTCTACGGTAGATATGGGAATTTTTGATCGGTATACAGGGGAATGTGAATTTTTGAAAGTGGGCGCATCGACAACTTTTATTAAATATTGCAATGGGGTGGAACGATTATCCTCGACAAGTCTTCCTATTGGGGTTCTGCACAATCTAGAGATTGACATGGTAAAACGGACACTGAGAAGCGGAGAATT
>UMES01042586.1_pt1 | contig 10004 bp, 8 predicted proteins | sample 1964791 | NCBI WGS metagenome assembly UMES01 (sample SAMEA4836024, study PRJEB28245) | human gut metagenome | biome: gut microbiome; material: fecal sample | place: Denmark | collected 2008
GTCCAATATTCAGTTCTTCTGCCAGTGCTTTGATAATATCCATTGATAGTCCTCACATATTTTTTGTTGTTCTGAGGTTTTATTATAATTCATCTGCAGGCCTTATGCAAGACTTTGCCCGACTGGACATAACAGCTTTTACATGCTATAATGAGCGCAATGAAAAACAAGCGGCTGCGTAAGCAGACATTTGTTGCGTTCTGTCTGTATCAGCAGGCAAGGGAGTTCATCCGCGCGCAAAACCTGAGCGGACCCGCTGTTCAAAATCACGCCATACGAAAGGATCCTGCTTTAACTTATGAATAGCACTTCTAAAAAACCAAGAAAAACATCCAGCTCATCAGAACAGCTGGCAGCCTGTTCCCTGATCAGCGGCATTGCAGGTATTATCTGCAGCTTTTTTTATCTGCCCTTTTCCCTTGTAAGTGGAAAAAACACTCCGATGGGACTGATCTGCGGAGTGATCGGTATTGTACTTGCCATTATGGCTAAAAATGCGGACATCCGTCCCGGAAAGAAATATCCTGGTAAAGCACTGGCTGGTTTTATTTTCAGCATTATTGCAATTGCGCTTACCATGTTCTTCTTTTACAGCCTGATCAATTATTATGATCTGCTCCGTGATCCGGTAAAAGGTCCCCAGATCAATCAGCTGATCTACCAGATGCAGCAGCAGCTTCAGATGCAGCTGCAGATGCCGGCAAATTAACTAAACTGACAGATTCACAAAGATAAAGCCTTTCTCCCGTTATCATTCTTCGGGAGAAAGGCTTTTCATTTACTATGAAAGTGTTGCCAAGGAGCTATACTATAAGGTCTGTGTGCCTGCGCATAGGGATCTATAAACATTTTGCAATCAGACCATGATCCTATTACAAGCTACAGCACCGCACGGATCATCTGTTTAATACCATAATCAGAACGTGACTGGGCTTTTGTATCAAAGGCGCTTGCAGCTGCCTTTAATTCTCCTTCTGTCATTTCTTTCGTAAGAACAGCAAATTCATCCATTCCGTACAGCTCTACTGCTTCTACCTTGCCGAAATATGCATTTACTTCCTGCTCTTTGTTTCTGTAAGAGCCTGCAAAACGGATAAAGTAGCGGAACTTAGTTTGATCCATAGGAAGGATCTCCTGCTTTTCATCTGTCCAGCCAAGTGGAACATTGTGATCCATATTCTGTACTGCTTCAATAATATCCGCAACTACTGCACTGGCTGTTGGCAGCTTTCCTGCTCCACTTCCATAGAACATGGAGGTTCCTAACATATTTCCCTTTACAACAATGCCATTAAATACATCATTTACAGAATATAAGGGATTGCTTTTGCTGATCATAACAGGAGCTACATAAGCACTTACCTTACCATCTTTGATACGGCTGGTTCCAAACAGCTTAATGGATGTTCCCATCTTCTCTGCATACTTAAAGTCAATATCTGTGATCCTGGTAATGCCTTCTGTATAAATATCTTCGTAATTAACAGTCTTTCCAGTTGCCATAGAAGTTAAGATGGCGATCTTGCGGCAGGTATCGTGGCCTTCTACGTCTGCTTCCGGATTACGTTCTGCATAGCCCAGATTCTGCGCCTCTTTTAAAGCATTTTCAAAGGTCTCCCCTTCTTTATCCATCTTCGTAAGGATGTAGTTGGTGGTTCCGTTTAAGATTCCTGTGATCTCTTCAATGCGTTCTCCCATCAGGCAACGGTACAACGGACGGATGATCGGGATACCACCGCCTACGCTCGCCTCAAAAAAGAAATTAACCTGCTTTTCTCTCGCGATCGCAAGCAGCTCTGTTCCATAAGCAGCTACTAAAGCTTTGTTGGAAGTAACTACATGCTTTCCAGCTAACAAACATGCCTTTACAAATGGATATGCCGGATTTAATCCACCCATAGTCTCCACTACTACCTGTACTTCCGGATCTTCTTCAATGATCTTAAAATCATGAATGATCTTATCTGCCACCGGACTGTCCAGAAATTCCCTCAGATCCAGAACATATTTCAACTCAACTTCCTGTCCTGCGCTTTTTGCAATTTCTGCCTTGTTCTTGTCCAGGATCTCCGCAACACCAGATCCAATGGTTCCATATCCCATAACTGCTGTCTTGATCATAATCTCTCGCTCCCTGTATGCTCCATATTCATATTGTTACAGTTCAGCCATGACATCTTCTTGTTTCCATATTCATGAAAACAAGAAGCACGGCGGGTTCATCATATGCTGATTTGGATGAAAAAGTGCTTATGCAAGCAAGCTTGCAACACACTTTCTCCTTCAAACCAGTGCACGGCAGAACTGTAATTTCATATCATTTATTCTCTGGCCAGTATCTTTACATAATGGATACCGTCCAAAACTTCCAGCTCATCGATCATGCTTGATACATTTTCTGTATCTTCTCTTACTTCCACACTCAGTGTCAAAGTAGCAACCCCATTAACCGGAATACTCTGATGGATGGTAAGAATATTGGCTCTGTAAACAGCAACCACATGGAGTAGATCACTCAAAAGCCCCTGCTTGTCATCCATCTGCACTACCAATGTAATAGTCTTCCCCTTTGTATTGTCGTAAAAAGGAAAAATATCGTCCTTATATTTGTAAAAAGAACTTCGGCTGATCCCCACCCGGTCTGCTGCTTCCTGTACGGTAATGGCTCTTACTGTTTCCAGAAGTTTTTTGGCTTCTACCACCTTTAAAAGGACCTCCGGTACCGCCCTTTGTTTTACAACAAAATACTTACTTTTATCTTCCATGAACCCCTTTTTTTCCTCCCTGTCCATGTCCGTATTGTGAACACATCTGTACTCATGAGGAAGATATTAACATACTTTCTAGTAAAATGCAACTGTTTTTATTAACGAAAAATCAATGAACCCATCACCTACATAAAAAAGACGGCAGCCTTTTTTCAGCCACCGCCTTATACTAATTTGATCAATCTTATTCCAGTTATTTTTACTGCTTTTTGCCGATTTACTGAACCGCTGAATAATCGCCCTCTAACTGTGTCATATCTTCAAGAAGATTTGCAGTTCCCTCAGAACCATCCCAGAGAAGTTCAATTACAAAACCGTCTGACGGCATATCGCTGATATCAATATCATACCACTCTAGTGAATTTCCATCTGTATCTTCTACCTGCATATCCCAGGCCAGATTGTCCTCATCTACATTTAACAACAGCTCTGCATAAGTTCCATGAGTCATGATCTCACCATCCAGCAGATCATCCCCCCATTCGTCCAGGCTTGCGCCAGACAATCTTAAAGCTGCAATATCTACGCCAGTTCCGTTTACAACAGTTACAGGAATCTGAATATAATCTTCCTCTGCTTCTGTTTCTGCTTCTGTTTCCGGAGCTGCGGTTGTGGTTGGTGCTGCTGTAGTCTCTGGAGCTGCAGTTGTTGCTGGTGCTGCAGTTGTTGCTGGTGCTGCCTTGCTCTTTCCTCCACATGCGCTGATCCCTACTGCTACACATGCAGCCAGAATGGATACCAATACTCTTTTTCTCATAATTTTCTCCCTTCGTACTTTCCATTTGTTTTAGTTACAGTTCCACCATGCTTCTTGTTTTCATGAATATGGAAACAAGAAGATGTCATGGCCAAACTGCAACTTATTAAATTACTCATCCCCCGCTTTGCGGCTGGTGCATCGTTTCGTAAATAACTGTAGTGATCACGTAAGATGCGGATTTGAGTGTGCAGGTCTAAAAACGCAGGCACAGCGGGCTACGCTGAGGATTTTAGACCTGTGCAATCAGATTCGCAGACAAGTGAGTGGTATCGTTATTTCGAGAACGATGTACTATTACTTATGGTAACATATTTATGGCAAAAAATATAAGTTTTGCGTGAAATGTATCTCAAACAACGTAAAATGTAAGCTTTCTATTGAGACATACTTTTTCCTATGTTAAAATATATAGTATCAGACCGGGTCTATACCCCCGCATCCCGGCTTTTACATTTGGAGGTAACGCAATGCATATTGCTCTTTGTGATGACAGCCGGGCAGAGCTTTCCCGCCTCACTTTCCTTTTGGAAGAATACCGTTTAAAACGGGACGGCTCCCTGACTTATGATATTTTTACAAACGCCACCGATCTTTTGGAGACCATACCGGTCCACCACTTTGATCTGCTGCTTTTAGATATTCTTATGCCCGGTATTACAGGTATGGACGCTGCCAGGGAAATTCGTCAGACCAACAGCACTATTCCCATTATTTTTCTCACCTCTTCCAGTGAATACGCAGTAGAAAGCTACCGGGTCAATGCCGCCGACTACCTTTTAAAGCCACTGGATGCTGATAAACTTTTTCCAGTGCTTGACAAACTGCTGGCCGATTTTAAAAGCAATGCTCCTTATATCCCCTTAAAAACCAGCACCGGTATTATCCGGCTTCTCATCTCTAACGTTGTTTTTGTAGAAGTCCAGAATCATCTGGTCACCTTTAAAATGGCAGACGGAACCTTCCACACTGCTTCTGGCCGCCTGGCAGACTATGAAAAAAAACTCCTTGTAAGCAGAAGCTTTTTCAAGCCCCACCGCTCCTATCTGGTTAACCTGCACCAGGTAACAGGTCTTGATAAAAATGGTTTTTCCACCAATATAGGCAAAATCGTTCCCGTTTCCCGTGATACCTATACAAAAGCAAAATCCGCCTACATGAATTACCTGTTGAACGGAAGACTGGAGGAAAACGCAGAATGATCCAGACTCTCTCCAATCTGACCATAATCATCTACGCCATAGCCGTCATGACTATGCTGTTAGATACAACGCCCGCCCGCCTGTCCCGCAACAAACTCAGTCTGTTATGGGCCGGTGCAGGCATCATCGCGCTGCTTCAGTTTTTTGCCGGCTGTGTTCTGGGCATAAAAATTTATCTTCGCTTTTATTTTTTCTTTGCCCAGCTTCCGGTATTTCTGCTTTTCTGGCAGCTTTCCGGCAAAGGACTGGTGAAAACTTTTTTCGCCACCCTCAGCGCTATTTTTATGTGCGTTCCTGCCATGTTTGCTTCCCGGATCTCCCGGGAATTTCTGCCTGTATCAAAAACAGTAGATTACCTTTTTCTGCTTTTGACCAGTCTTATCATGCTCTGGCTCATTCACCATTTTATGCAGCCGGTCTTTGGGCAGCTGCTAGATACTTTTTCGTCCCTGGACATTTTAAAATTCAGCGCTATTCCATTTCTTTATAATGCTACGATCCTGGCATCTGGCGGCTACCTGAGTGCTGAACGCAATGTACTTCTGCGTTTTCTTATTGGTCTTAGTACACTGACTGCCTATTTTCTTCTGTTAATGGTATTTGGCCGTACCAGAAAAATTCACAAACTAGAGTATGAACGTGAAATGCAGACATTGGTACTGGAATCTGCCAGACAGTCTTTAGCAAGGCAGCGTCAAAACCAGGAACAGGCCCGGATCTACCGTCATGATATGCGGCATCATCTGGCATTGATCAACGGCTATGCCGCTGAAGGGAATCTGGAAAAAATAAAGGAATATCTTTCCCAGACAGAAATGGAGATTGATGCCATTACACCTAAACGATACTGTGCCAACGAGACCGTAAACCTTGTGCTTTCTTCCTTTGAAGCAAAGTCAGCGGAAATGAATGTCACGCTTTGTATAGAAGCGAATCTTCCTGAAACACTTTCTATTTCCGACACAGAATTATGCTCCTTGTTTTCCAATGCACTGGAAAATGCCATTTTTGCAGCTTCCAAATTAATGGAAAAAAAAGCGCGCAGAGTTTATCTGCGCACACTGGTAAATAATAATAAGCTTTTGATCTCTACTAAAAATGCCTATGCCGGAACTATCCAAATGGAAGGAGAATTTCCAAAATCTTCCAATCGTCAACCCGGTCATGGCTTTGGGATTAAAAGTATGGCCGCCATTGTCACACAACATGGCGGCCTGTATTCCTTTGAAGCTTCTGGAAATATATTCACTCTGCAGCTTATGCTGCCTTTAATTGCAAAGTCCTGATCACGACCTGCCGCAGCCTTGGATGGCTGAATATCAATCATCCTGGGCTGCATTTTTATTTGGACAGCCAAGGCTCATCCAGCGCAGATATGCACTGATGAAATTGTCAATGGCGCCATCTAACACAGCATCAACATTGCCGCTTTCTTCGCCTGTACGGTGATCCTTTACCATTGTATATGGCTGAAGGACATAGGAACGGATCTGGCTTCCCCAGCCATTATCCTTTACATCACCGCGGATACCGGCTGCCTTTGCTGCCTGCTCCTCCTGACGGAGCATATACAGCTTTGCCTTTAACATCTGCATTGCCTTATCCTTGTTCTGAAACTGGGAACGTTCATTCTGGCAGGTAACAACAATGCCAGTTGGATAATGAGTGATGCGGATAGCAGAAGATGTTTTATTAATATGCTGTCCGCCGGCACCACTGGAACGGTAGGTATCAATACGGATATCGTCCGGATTGATCTCAATATCAATGTCTTCCTTAATATCCGGCATCACATCGCAGGACACAAAGGAAGTCTGTCTCTTGCCAGCTGCATTAAAGGGAGAAATACGCACCAGACGGTGCACACCGTGCTCAGAGCGAAGGTAGCCATAGGCATTTTCTCCACTGATCTGAATGGTAACAGATTTGATGCCTGCTTCATCACCGTCCAGATAATCAAGAACCTCTACCTTAAAGCCTTTTTTCTCTGCCCAGCGGCAGTACATACGGTACAGCATGCTGCACCAGTCACAGGACTCCGTTCCGCCTGCACCTGCATTCAGACGTAAAATAGCATCATAGCCATCATATTCGCCGGAAAGCAGAAGCTTCATACGCATTTTTTCCAGTGTCTCTGAAAAATGATCTAACATTTCCTGGATCTCAGGGATCAGAGAAGCATCATTTTCCTCATACCCCATCTGGATCATGGTCTGGATGTCTTCGTATTCCTGTTCCAGTTCACGGAAAGTATCCACCTCATCTTTTAAGTGTTTTGCTTCCCGTACTAATCTGGTCGAGCGCTCCGGATCATTCCAGAATCCCGGCTCTTCCATGGATTTGTCTAATTCGTCGATTCGTCTGACCTTATTATCCAGGTCAAAGTGAATCCCTCACTTCCACTAATGGTTTGTCATACGTTGATAACGTATATTTAAAATTATCTAACTCAACCACAGCTTCACCCGCTTTCTCTTTTTAAATTTTATTTTTCTTTACAAAAATCCCCCTGCGCGGTTTTGACCGCACAGGAAGATTTTTTAATTCAAAATATAGAAGACTATTTAATACGTCCGCAGCACTGCTTATATTTCTTTCCGGAACCGCATGGGCATGGATCATTTGGATAGATCTTCTGCTCTTCGCGCTTCTTTGGAGCTACTGGAGTTGCATCCTTGTTTGTACCTGTAACCCTGGCAGCAGATTCTCTCTCTACCTTCTGCTCTACACGGATATGGAACAGGATACGTACAGTTTCTTCCTGGATCGCAGCCATCATAGCCTCATACAGTTCATAGCCCTGCATCTTGTACTCAACAACCGGATCTCTCTGACCATATGCCTGTAAGCCGATTCCTTCGCGGAGAGCATCCATATCATCCAGATGTGACATCCACTTATTGTCAATAACCTTCAGAAGAACTACACGCTCGATCTCACGGATCTGCTCAGTCTCCGGGAATTCAGCTTCCTTAGTTTCATACAGCTTGATCGCAGCTTCCTTTAAGGTATGCTTTAATTCGTTCTTCTTCATGGACTTCTTCTGCTCATCTGTCAAAGCAACAGACTTTAATGGGATAATTGGCAGAAGCAGGTTATTTAACTCAGTGAGATCCCATTTTTCTGCTGTATCTTCATCAGAAACAGACATATCTACTGCATTTTCTACAATGTCAGTGATCATCTTCAGTACCAGATCGCGCATGTTATCTCCATCCAGAACCTTACGGCGCTCTGCATAGATAACTTCACGCTGCTCATTGTTTACTTCGTCAAACTTAAGCAGCTGCTCACGGATACCGAAGTTATTGCCTTCGATCTTCATCTGTGCCTTCTCAATTGCATTGGAAAGCATCTTATGCTCGATCTGTTCACCTTCCGGTACACCCATTGCCTCAAACATGTGCATCAGGCGCTCAGAACCAAACAGTCTTAACAGATCATCTTCCAGAGACAGATAGAATCTGGATTCACCCGGATCTCCCTGACGTCCGGAACGTCCACGCAGCTGGTTGTCAATACGGCGGGACTCATGACGTTCTGTACCAATGATCTTTAAACCGCCCAGATCCTTGGATTCCTGATCCAGCTTAATATCGGTACCACGGCCTGCCATGTTGGTAGCAATGGTAACGGAACCATGAATACCTGCATCTGCAACGATCTCAGCCTCCAGCTCATGGAACTTGGCATTCAGGACTTTATGCGGAATGCCCTTCTTAGTCAGCATCTTGCTTAAAAGTTCGGAAGTTTCAATGGTAATAGTACCAACCAGAACCGGCTGTCCTTTCTCATGAGCCCTTACAACTTCATCAACAACTGCCTTGTATTTTTCTTTCTTTGTCTTATAAACAGCATCATCCAGATCCTTACGGATAACAGGACGGTTGGTGGGGATCACGATAACATCCATTCCATAGATGTTTCTAAATTCCTTCTCCTCTGTAAGAGCGGTACCGGTCATACCTGCCTTCTTTGTAAACTTGTTAAAGAAGTTCTGGAAGGTAACAGTTGCCAGTGTACGGCTTTCGCGGCGTACATTTACATGCTCTTTTGCTTCAATTGCCTGATGCAGGCCATCTGAATAACGGCGGCCCGGCATGATACGTCCGGTAAATTCATCAACGATCAGGACTTCATCATCCTTAACTACATAGTCCTTATCACGGAACATCAGGTTGTTTGCGCGAAGGGCAAGGATGATATTATGCTGGATCTCCAGATTCTCCGGATCAGCCAGGTTATCAATGTGGAAGTATTCCTCTACCTTCTTGACGCCCTGTTCAGTCAGGTTGACTACTTTATCCTTCTCATCTACTACAAAATCGCCTGTCTCTTCGATCTCTTCACCCATGATCGCATCGATCTTGGAGAATTCCTTTGAAACAGTACCGCGCTCTAACTGACGTGCTAAAACGTCGCATACTTCATACAGCTTAGTAGACTTGCCGCTCTGTCCGGAAATGATAAGAGGTGTTCTTGCCTCATCGATGAGAACAGAGTCAACCTCGTCGATGATACAGTAATCCAGATCACGCAGAACCAGCTGTTCTTTGTAAATGGACATGTTATCACGCAGATAGTCGAAACCAAGTTCATTATTTGTTACATAGGTAATATCGCAGGCATAAGCTTCTTTTCTCTGCGCACTGTTCATGTCGTTTAATACAACACCTACAGTCAGTCCCAGGAAACGGTGTACCTGTCCCATCCACTCAGCATCTCGTTTTGCCAGATAATCATTGACAGTAACGATCTGTACGCCTTTTCCTTTTAATGCGTTCAGATAAGCCGGACAGGTAGATACTAATGTTTTACCTTCACCTGTACGCATCTCTGCAATACGTCCCTGATGGAGTACAATACCACCGATCAGCTGTACCGGGAAATGCTCCATGTTAAGTGTTCTTCTTGCCGCCTCACGGACAGTAGCAAATGCCTCTGGCAGAATATCATCCAGAGTTGCTCCGTCAGCCAGCTTTGCTTTCAGGATACGGGTCTGATCGCGCAGCTCCTCATCTGACTTGGCAATCATTTCGGGGCGCAGACTTTCAATCTTTGTGACGATCGGACGGATCATCTTTAATTCTCTTTCGCTGTGAGTCCCGAACAGTTTCTCAATTACGTTCATGGTTTGCTCTCCTAACTTCTCTTCCTTATATAAAATACAAATTCTTTTCAACCTGCGTCTGACCTGTAAAATACAGACAATACGCTTATGATACAATCTAATACATTGTATCACTTGACGTAAATTAATTCAACGACTTCATAAAA
>UMES01042386.1_pt1 | contig 9904 bp, 5 predicted proteins | sample 1964791 | NCBI WGS metagenome assembly UMES01 (sample SAMEA4836024, study PRJEB28245) | human gut metagenome | biome: gut microbiome; material: fecal sample | place: Denmark | collected 2008
ATGCACTTGCCATTGCAGCAAAGTTTACAGTACCGCCGATGTAGGAACCTGTCATCATAGCTGCTACGCCTGCCAGATCCTTTACATGGTTGCCCAGCACCTTGAAGCCCAGGATTGCACCAACGGATGTACCGATTGCACCAATCATAAAGATAACCAGAATCTTACCTGCTTCTCTACCAATCTTACGAATGTCGCAGCTCAACAGCAGCATGGGGATTGCCATAGGAACAACATAGCCCCATACGATATCGTCGAACCAAACGCAGTTTGTAGGGATGATACCCAGGTTTGTCAAAACCAGTGCGCCAATCAAAGCAACGATCGCACCGGATACTTTAGATGCCCATTTCCATGTCTGTTCTGCATAGATAGAGAATGCAGCCCAACCGCAGGTAATAGCCATCAGCGCCCATGTATTGTCAGCGCTAATCAGTGGTGTACTCATAATAATAGCCTCCTTTGAATACATAAGATTTTTTGTGATTCAAGAACATTGTGATGTATGATAGCGGGTGTATGTATATTAAAACACTTCAATATCTTGAATCTACATGGTATATGTTAACACCCTGTTAAGAATTCGTCAATTCACTATTTCGACAAAAAAACCCTTGAAATATCGTTCTTTTGTACAAATATTCATCCAAAAGTCATAAAATAATTCCTTCGCACAAGGATGTTTGTTTTTTATTTGTGTACATTTCATTGGTAATATTTTCATTCAGTATTTTGATGTAATAAAGCGCACAAAAAAAGCAGATTAAATCTGATTTTTCAGATTCAACCTGCTTTCCAATTTATTCCTGCTGTTCCTTATTCTTCCTTCGGAATCCCTTTGTAAACAAATCCCTTTTCCGCATCTACCGTAATCAGCGAATGGGCAGGAATAAAGTCAACCACCTTCGCATTGCAGACAATCACAGGAATATCCAGTGCCATCCCTGCAACCTCCGCATGGCTGTTTACATTCTGATCCAGAGGCCCGACCACGATTGCCGCCGCCTTACGGATATAGGGCATAAAGCTGCTGTCCGTTGCCGTTGTCACCAGAATATCCCCCTGATGGAAGGTGCGCTCCACGCCGTCCCTTGCGGTAATGACTCTGGCTGTGCCTGTCGCCCTTTTCGTGCCAACGCCCTTGCCCTTGCAAAGCACATCCCCCACGATATCCACACGCAGGGTGTTCGTTGCGCCGCTAAAGCCAAGGGGCATCCCCAATGCGGAAACAACCGTATCGCCGTTTTTCAGCAAGCCGCTTTTCACTGCGATTTCCAAAGCCGTATCAAATACACCGCCACGGGGCAGCTCTCCTGTATAAAGCATCGGCTTACAGCCCCAGATGAGGTTCATCTGCCGCCATACCGTTTCGTCCGATGTGCTCGCAATGAGCGGGCAGGCAGGGCGATAACGGGAAATCATTCTCGCCGTAAAGCCGGATTTTGTTACCGTTGTGATTGCTGCCGTTTTCAGCTCTGCCGCTGTTGCGCAAGCCGCCATGCTGATCGCATTTGTAATATTCACTCTCGCCGGCTCTGTCGTATTCGCAAGCTTTGCCGCATAATCCACAGCACTTTCCGCCTTCAGTGCGATTCTCGCCATCGTTGCAACCGCCTCCAGAGGATATGCCCCTGCCGCCGTTTCGCCCGAAAGCATAATGGCATCACTGCCGTCAAAAATCGCATTTGCAACGTCATTTGCCTCTGCTCTGGTCGGGCGAGGGCTGTGTACCATGCTCTCCAGCATCTGCGTGGCAGTGATAACAGGCTTTCCGATACGGTTCGCCTTCGCAATCAGGATTTTCTGCACCAAAGGTACCTCCTCCGGCGGAATTTCTACGCCCAGATCCCCTCTGGCAACCATAATCCCGTCAGAAGCCTCCAGAATTTTATCAATATTTTCCACGCCCTGCTGATTTTCAATCTTGGAGATAATATGCATCTGTCCGCCGCCGTTTTCCTCAAGCACTCTGCGGATTTTCAGCACATCCTCCGCCGAGCGGATAAACGATGCCGCCACAATATCAAAGCCGTTCTCCACACCGAATTTCAAATCCTCAATATCCTTTTCCATCAGGGAAGGCAAGTTCACCTCCACCCCCGGCAGGTTTACGCCCTTGCGGGATTTCACAACCCCGCCGTTGACAACCTTGCAGACAACATCCGTTTCCGTAATATCCTCTACCTTCAATTCAATCAGCCCGTCATCAATCAGAATTCTGGAGCCTCTGTGTACATCCTTCGGCAAGTCTGCATAGGTCACCGAAACAATATTCACATCCCCCTCCACCTCTCTGGTGGTCAGGGTAAAGGTTGCATCCTCCTCCAGTCTCACCTTATCCTCCTTGAAGGTTTTCACGCGGATTTCGGGCCCCTTTGTATCCAGAATCAGGGGGATGGGGGCGTTCAGCTCCTCTCTCGCCTGTTTCAGCTTCGCAATCGTTTCCGCGTGGGTTTCGTATGTCCCGTGGGAAAAATTGATTCTCGCGGCATCCATACCGTTGTGAATCAGCTGCTTCATAATTTCCACATCATTTGTTGCAGGCCCCAATGTGCAGACAATTTTCGTTTTTCGCATATTGCGGCACCTCCTTTTTTCTGTCGTATTTTTTCATTTCAATTAGAATTTCAATCAAATCGAAAGAATTTTGATTACATCGTAAATTTCAGGGTCTAATTCCTTGTCCATCTGTAAGGAAGCCAGCAAATCCAGAATCTCGTAGCGCCCTCTGTTATAGGCAACCGCAATGTTTTCCCTGCCCTCCAGAATTGCCTTCACCGCATGATAGCCCATCATAGATGCGTGCATGCGGTCGGTCGCCGTCGGGCTGCCGCCTCTTTGCAGATGTCCCAGAATGGTCGCTCTGGTCTGAATCCCCGTAATCTCCTGAATATCCTGCGCCAGCTTCTGCGTACCGCCAACGCCCTCTGCCACTACTACTAGATTATGGCGTTTGCCGATACTTCTATTCTCCAAAATCTGCTGAATCACTCTGTCGCTGTTGATGTTTTCCTTCTCCTCAGGAAACATAACCTCCTCAGCGCCGCCGCACATGCCGCACCATACAGCAATGTAGCCGGCATCTCTGCCCATCACCTCTACAACAGAGCATCTTTCATGGGAATTGGAGGTATCTCTCAGCTTATTCAGCGCATCCATACCGGTATTGACCGCCGTATCAAAGCCAATCGTATATTCCGTCCCCTTCATATCAAGGTCAATCGTCGCAGGAATCCCCACACCATTAACCCCTCTTTTCACCAATTCCGCCAGACCGCGGTAGGAGCCATCCCCACCGATGACAACCAGTGCATCCAGTCCCAAAATCTTATAGATTGCCGCCGCCTTATCCAGCCCCTCGTCCGTCATCATTTCGGGGCAGCGTGCCGTATGCAGAATCGTACCGCCAAGGTTCAGCACATTGGAAACATCTCTGCTGTGCATTTCCTTAATTTCGCCGCCAATCAGCCCTGCATAGCCCTTGCGGATACCTACAACATCCACGTCGTAATATTTTGCCGTTCTGACAACCGCACGAATTGCCGCATTCATGCCGGGCGCATCGCCGCCGCTGGTCAGTACGCCGATTTTTCTGATTTTCTTTTCATTCTTCCGTTCTACCATCTGAATTCCTCCTCATCCTCCGCAAAAAAACTCCCACACAAAATCCTTTGCGGCATTATTTTTTCTCAATATCGACTTCGCCTGCCCGAATCATGCCGAACTGCGTATAAACCTCTGCTTTCCCTCTGATTTTCATGGCAGAGGTATTCTCCGTAAACTGCGCAATCAGAACCTCGCCCTGATCCAGCTTTTCCGTATGATGAATCTTTGTCACCTCGCCACGGGTCACGCCAATGATATTCACACCCTTTTCCAGTGCCTTCACACAAATATAGGATGTATCTGCTCCGATTTTTTCAGCCATACGCTTTCCTCCTCAATATTTCAACGCAACATTTTTTTCGCCCAGCAGCTGCCGCAGCTCCTCGCAGAGGGCATCCTCACCCGTCACCCAGTTTATGCGGTCTGCCTTCATTTTCTGTCTCGTTTTCTCATCATAAATATATACCGGCACATCCCCGTGATATTTTCGGAGAATTGCCGTAATCTGTCCGAAGGGAACACTCTGCCCTGCCGCAAGCTTCAGCCATACGGAGGACGGAATCTCTGCCGCTTCGTTCTGCTCCAGATTTTTGATATCCGCTGCAATCACCTTGCCCTCGCCATCTGCGGAAACACTCGCCCTGCCACGAATAAGCAGTACCGCGTCCTCCTGCAAAAGCGGCGCACATTTTTCATACACCTTCGGGAACACCACAATCTCCATGCTCCCTTGGAAATCCTCCAGTGTGATAAACGCCATCTTATCATTATTTCTGGTATATTTCACAGAAACCCCTGCAACCATCCCACCAACGATTACCTTCGTGCTGTCCTCTATCTGTGTATGGTGCGAGCCCTCCTCATCCGGCAGAAAATCCATGCTTGTATTGCTGATTTTCCGCCGCAGCTGTTCCTCATATTCCGCCAGAGGATGTCCGCTGACATAAATCCCCAAGGCTTCCTTTTCCATAGCAAGCTTCTCCTTCGGCGGAAATTCCCGAATGAAAGGCAGTTCATCCGTCTGCTGAAAGCTTTCGTCACCGCCCATGTCAAACAGGTTCAGCTGTCCTTCTATATTATTCTTTCTGGCATGTCCGATTCCTGCAAGTATCTCTTTATAAATCGCCATGTACTGACTGCGGAAACCGCCGAAGCTGTCCAGTGCGCCGCCCTTAATCAGTCCTTCAATACCGCGCACGCTCCATTCTCCGCCCTCCATGCGGTTGCAGAAATCCGTCAGAGAGGTGAATTTACCGTTTTTTTCGCGCTCCACAACCAGTGCATCCACCGCACCCTTGCCGATATTCTTGATTGCCGCCAACGCAAAGCGAATCTTCCCATCGGATACGGAAAACTGCCGATATCCTTCGTTGATATCGGGGGGCAGAAGCTGAATCCCCATTTTCTTACATTCCTCGATATAGCCGCTGACCTTCGCCGCATTGTCCATCACGCTTGTCATCAGTGCCGCCATGAATTCCACGGGATAATGCGCCTTCAGCCAAGCAGTCTGATAGCCAACCACCGCATAGCAGGCAGCATGGCTTTTATTAAAGGCATATTTTGCAAAGTCCGTCATTTCATCAAAAATCTTTTCTGCCGCTTCTATGGGAATCCCGTTTTTCACACAGCCGGGCACCTCGTCCCCATCCCCATGGATAAATTTTTCCCGTTCCTCTGCCATCACGGATGCCTTTTTCTTGCTCATTGCACGACGCACCAAGTCACTTCTGCCCAGGCTGTAGCCTGCCAGATCCCGCACAATCTGCATTACCTGCTCTTGATACACGATACAGCCGTAGGTGTTTTCCAGAATCGGCTCCAGCTTCGGATGGGTATACTGCACCTTGCCGCCTGCATTTTTCCCCTTGATATATTTCGGGATAAAATCCATCGGGCCGGGGCGATAAAGCGCAATCCCCGCAATCATATCCTCCAAGCAGCGTGGCTGCAGCTCTCGCATGAACTGCTTCATGCCGCCGCTTTCCAGCTGGAACACGCCCTCTGTTTTGCCTTGGCAAATCATGTCATACACCATAGAATCATTTTCGGGCAGCTCCTCCATGTTTAACCGAATCCCGTGGATACGCTCAATTTCCTGCACTGCGGACTGGATCACCGTCAGTGTCCGCAGTCCCAAAAAGTCCATTTTCAGCAGTCCCAGCTCCTCCAGAATCGTCATGGTGTACTGGGTATTGATCTGCCCGTCATTCGCACTCAGCGGTACATATTCCATAACAGGCTCACGGCAGATAACCACGCCGGCGGCATGGGTAGAGGAATGGCGCGGCAAGCCCTCTAAGCGCAGAGAGGTATCAATCAGCCGCTTCGTATCCGCTTCCTCCTCATAAGCATGCTTGAGGTCGGGGTTCATTTTCAGCGCCTTTTCAATCGTAATCCCCAGTTCTGTCGGAATCATCTTGGAAATGCGGTCAACCTCTGCATAGGGCATTGCAAGCGCGCGCCCAACGTCCTTGATTGCCGCTCGCGCCGCCATCGTCCCGAAGGTAATAATCTGCGCCACATTTGCCTCGCCATATTTGCGGATGACATAATCAATCACCTCCTGCCGCCGTTCATAGCAGAAGTCAATGTCAATATCCGGCATGCTGACACGCTCGGGGTTCAGGAAACGCTCAAAAATCAGGTCATATTTCAACGGATCAATTGTTGTAATGGAAAGGCAGTAGGAAACCATGCTCCCTGCCGCAGAGCCGCGCCCCGGCCCAACAATAATGCCGTTATCCTTCGCATATTTGATAAAATCCCAAACGATCAGGAAGTAATCCACATACCCCATATTTTCAATCGTGGTAAGCTCATATTCCAGCCGTTCCTTCCATTCTTCCTTCGCCGCAGGGTATTTCTTTGCAAACCCTGCATAACAAATCTCGCGCAGATAGCCTTCTGCCGTTTTCCCATCGGGTACATCAAAGCGTGGCAGCTTCAATTCATGGAACGTAAAGCTTACGTTGCACCGCTCGGCAATCCTCGCCGTATTGGCGCACGCCTCAGGCACAAAGGAAAATAAATCATACATTTCCTCAGGGCTTTTCACATAAAACTGTCCGCCCTCATAACGCATCCTGTCCTCATCCAGAACCGTTTTCCCCGTCTGGATGCAAAGCAGAATATCATGCGGCTCTGCGTCCTCTTTATAAATATAATGGCTATCATTTGTGCAAATCAGCGGAATCCCTGTCTCTTTGCTCATCCGCACCAACGCCTCATTCACAATTTTCTGCTCCCGAATCCCATGGTCCTGCAATTCCAAAAAGTAATTGCCCTCCCCGAAAATATCAAGATATTCCAGCGCGACCTCCTTCGCCTTCTCATAGGATACATTCAGAATATTTCTGGGTACCTCCCCTGCCAGGCACGCACTCGATGCAATAATGCCCTTGCTGTATTTCCGCAGAAGCTCCTTATCCACACGCGGCTTATAATAAAACCCTTCGGTAAAGCCATAGGAAACCAGCTTAATCAGATTATGGTAGCCCTCATTATTTTCAGCCAGAAGCACCAGATGATAATAGCCGCCGCCCTTGCCTTCCTTTGTGAAGCGAGAGCCCTCCGCCACATAAACCTCACAGCCGAGAATCGGCTTGATGCCGGCCTCCAGTGCCGCCTTATAAAATTCCACCGCACCATACATCGCACCGTGGTCGGTGATGGCAATGCTGTCCATCCCCAGCTCCTTCACCCGCTGCACCAGCTCCTTTATCTTGGCAGAGCCGTCCAGAAGGCTGTATTCCGTATGAACATGAAGATGCGTAAACGGTTTCTTCTCCCGTTCTCTTTCCTGCATTTCCAATTTCCGCACCTCCTTTGTTTTCTAAAAATCTCTTTTCCTATCGTTTCAGTATATCATATTTTTCCACGCAGAAAAACGCCCTAGCCCGGAAAAAATTCTTTTTTCTCTCAAAAAAACAGTTGACAAATGTCTTTTGGATGTTATAATAGTCCTCAACAACTTGATAGCAAAAAGCGATGACGAAGAGGACTGAGTGTCTGCGTTTTCAGAGAGTCGGCGGTTGCTGTGAGCCGATAACAATTACATTCAATAGTCTATGGCTTCTGAGCTGGAGGTTCGAAAATACAAACGTATCGGTAGGCTCCTCCCGTGACTGCTGCGTAAAAGCATAGGGCTTGTTTGAGCCCGAAGAGGTGGCATATTTTATATGCAATTTGAGTGGTACCGCGGTTTATACTGGCCGTCTCAAGGTTTTTCCTTGGGACGGCTTTTTTATTACCTGTTGCCTGTCCTCGCATTTGCTGCAACCAACATCAACTTTATTTTATATTTTTACTAAGGAGGAACGAAGCATGAGTGAATATCGTATCGAAACAAAATGTGTACAGGGTGGCTATACCCCCGGCAATGGGGAGCCCAGACAGATTCCCATTTACCAGAGCACCACATTCAAATATGACACAAGTGAGCACATGGGGCAGCTTTTTGATTTGGAGGCATCCGGCTATTTCTATTCCAGACTGCAAAACCCCACCTGCGATCTGGTTGCGGCAAAAATTGCTGCGCTGGAAGGCGGCACAGCAGCAATGCTGACCTCCTCCGGACAGGCGGCAAATTTCTACGCCGTATTCAATGTTGCAAATTGCGGGGATCATGTCGTTGCATCCTCCACCATCTACGGCGGCACATTTAACCTTTTCTCTGTAACCATGAAGAAAATGGGCATCGATTTCACCTTCGTTGCGCCCGACTGCACAGAGGAAGAACTTGCAGCGGCATTCAAACCCAATACAAAGGCAGTCTTTGGCGAAACCATCGCAAACCCCGCCTTGAGTGTTCTGGATATCGAGCGTTTCGCAAATGCTGCACACGCACATGGCGTTCCTCTGATTATTGACAACACCTTTGCAACCCCCATCAACTGCCGTCCCATCGAATGGGGTGCGGATATCGTTACCCACTCCACCACAAAATACATGGACGGTCACGGCGCGGCTGTCGGCGGCTGTATCGTAGACAGCGGCAATTTCGATTGGTTGGCACATGCCGATAAATTCCCCGGTCTCTGCACTCCCGATGACAGCTACCACGGCATTACCTATGCGGAAAAATTCGGTCAGGGCGGCGCATTTATCACAAAGGCAACCGCACAGCTGATGCGTGACTTCGGCTCTACCCAGTCTCCCCAGTCCGCCTTCCTGCTGAATCTGGGTCTGGAAAGCCTGCATGTGCGGATTCCCCGTCACTGCGAAAACGGCTTAGCTGTCGCAAAATATCTGAAAAACCACGATTTGATTTCCTATGTCATCTATCCCGGTCTGGAAGGGGATAAATATTACGAAACAGCGAAAAAATATCTGCCGAACGGCTCCTGCGGCGTTGTCAGCTTTGGCGTAAAGGGCGGCAGAAAGGCGGCGGAAGCCTTCAGGGGGCATCTGAAAACAGCCGCTATCGAAACCCATGTTGCAGATGCACGCACCTGCTGCCTGCACCCCGCAAGTTCCACCCACAGACAGATGACAGATGCAGAGCTGGCGGCTGCAGGCGTACCTGCGGATATGGTTCGCCTGTCCTGTGGTCTGGAAAATGCACAGGATTTGATTGACGATATTGCACAGGCACTCGAAGCTATCAGATAAGCATACGAAAGAAACGGAGATTATAGCAATGCCCATTAAAATACCCAATGAATTACCCGCAGCCAAGGTGCTGACCGATGAAAACATTTTTATCATGACAGAAACGCGTGCGATCACACAGGATATTCGTGCTCTGAAGATCCTGCTGTTAAACCTCATGCCGACAAAAATTGATACCGAAACACAGCTTTCCCGTCTCTTGGGCAATACCGCCCTGCAAATTGAGTTGGAGCTGATTCATACCAGAAGCCACGAATCCAAAAACACACCGGAGGATCATCTGCTTGCCTTCTATAAAACCTTCGACGAGGTAAAGGAGCAAAATTGGGATGGTCTGATTATCACAGGTGCGCCCATCGAGCAGATGGAATTTGAAGAGGTGGAATATTGGGACGAGCTGGTGGAAATCATGGAATGGAGCAAAACCCATGTCCACAGCACCTTCCATATCTGCTGGGGCGCACAGGCAGGTCTGTATTATCATTACGGCATCAAAAAGCACATGATGCAGGATAAAATGTTCGGCGTATTCCCGCATAAACTGGATAAAAAGACCTCTATTCTCTTCCGTGGCTCGGATGATATCTTCTATGTCCCCCATTCCAGACATACCACCGTCTACCGCGAGGACATCGAAAAGGAACCGCGCCTGAAAATCATTGCATCCTCTGATGAAGCAGGGGTA
>UMES01047476.1_pt1 | contig 9884 bp, 8 predicted proteins | sample 1964791 | NCBI WGS metagenome assembly UMES01 (sample SAMEA4836024, study PRJEB28245) | human gut metagenome | biome: gut microbiome; material: fecal sample | place: Denmark | collected 2008
CGGATTAATGATAGTGATATATAGGTTGTCGGCTGTATCAAGTTGTGTAGCTATGTGGCGCAGGCATTTGGGGGCTTGTGGACATTGAGCGTTGAAGCAACGGGCAAAATTGTAAGGGACAGACAGACTGTCGGGTTCTTCTTTCATTTTGTAGGGTTTATTTTATTTGTGAAATACTGTTGTAAATATTGCAAACAGAATTCTTCACAAAAGTAGGACTTTATTTTGGGAATGGGAAGCGTTGGGATTGTTTTATTTGTATGTTATGGGGATTTCTTATCAACATTTGGTAATTAGGGATACTCAATACATATCCCTAATTATTTGCAGCAAGGTTTCTCTTTCTTGTTTAAGGTTCTTTATCTCTATTTTTAGCCAATCAATTTCTTTGTTCTTTGAGGAAATCAATTCATCTACAACTCCCTTAGGGAAATAATTGTTATAAACGAAGTTGAGTATTTTATAAAGGTCATCTATTTCTCTTTTTTTAAGCTCTCAAATTGTTCTTTCTGTTTCTCTAACAGTTTCTCAAAGAGTTCAATCGTTTGTTCTATGGGAAAATTATTGAATGTTTGGTTATTACCAATTGCATTTTTTACACCGCAATTCTCGTAAAAATTATTTGTGTTATATAAAACCGTTTCTTCGTTATACTCTTTCAATCCGTCGGTAGTAACTCCTAATGCAGAGGCTATTTTTTCTAATCGTTCATCATCAATTTTCTCGGTTTGTTCCATTTTTGAAACAGCTTGCTTGGTTATTCCTAATAATTGGCCTAGCTCCGTTTGAGTCATACCGCGAAGTCTGCGTACACGTTCTATCTTTTTCCCAAGGTGAAGGTGATTTGATTTTATATTTTCTATTGTTTCCATTCTTCTATATATTAGATTGCTGAATCTAGCAGTGATTATTTCATATATTTTTTCAGGATCTCAATTTTATCTTGCTCACTTTTCAACAAACGCTCATATAACTCAACTATTTTTTCAAGTGGATTTATTTGTTGAACGATGGCGTATGTAGTAGCACCTTCAGAGATATTTGCATCCTTATAATTATGATGATTAATATTGAAAATCGTCTTTTCAACATCAAAGTCTTTAATGACTTCTTCGGATATCCCCAACACTTCAGCAATTCTTTTTAGAAAGCTTTCTTCTATTTCCTCTTGTTTCTCAATCTTTGAAATGACCTGCTGATTTACACCAAGATCGGCAGCCAGCGCTTCCTGTTTCATGCCTAAATATACACGAATCCTTTGTAAATTGCGTCCGACATGTCTCCGGTTTTCTTTCTCTTTTATTTCAACATCCATATTATTGTTCTTTAAATGAATACGTCTAGGCAAAGATAACAAGAAACAGTTTAATTCAAATGAAAGTATGCTTTATTTTTTAGTGTATGTTTTTGTTTCTGTAGTTTGGGTTATTTTTTTTGATGAAATTTATTGTTAGTTTGGGTAAACAATATATTGGGAATAAGGTAAACATGGTACTGAATTTTATCTCTAGTTTTATTCTTTGAATTGTACGGAAAGTAACTTTTAGTCATCTGATTTTTTGTGAGGAAAATATCTTCTTAAACATTGCAGAAGGATGATTATTTAATTTAGGTATAGTTTGTGAAATATATGTGTTACCCCTGGTAAAACTATGTAATTACATTATTTCTACAAAAACGAGTAAATAATTTCTTCTTGTTAATTATTTTAATTAGATTTGCAACTTCCGATAATACACAATTATAAGAAGTTAAGTGTTAGGTATATGGATAAGAAGTCATTAACAGAGGAAGATATAAAATTACGTTTTATAACTCCAGCTATTGTTGAAAAGGCAGGATGGCAAAAAGAACTCATAAAGATGGAATATTACTTTACTGATGGGCGAGTAATATTTCAAGGGAATGTTCATGCCCGGAAACAAGGAAAGAAAGCTGACTATTTATTGCATTATTCTGCAAATAATCCTATTGCTATAGTTGAGGCAAAAGATAATAATAAAGCTGTGGGAGCTGGACTGCAACAGGCAATGGACTATGCGAAAATTCTGGATATACCTTTTGCTTACAGTTCTAACGGAGACGGTTTTATTGAGCATGATTTTCTTACTGGTAAGGAAACTAATATTAATATGGATGAGTTTCCAACTCCTGATGAACTGTTAAAACGTTTACGTGATTCTAAAAAATATACTTCGGAAGAAATAAAGGCTATTGAAGAACCTTATTATTGGGATGCTCATACTAACATTCCTCGTTATTATCAGCGAATAGCTATAAATAGAACAATTGAAGCTGTTGCCCGTGGACAAAATCGAATTTTATTGGTAATGGCAACAGGTACAGGAAAGACTTTTACAGCTTTCCAGATTATTCATCGGTTGACAAAATCTGGATTAAAAAGGCGAGTCTTATATCTTGCAGATAGAAATGTCTTGATAGATCAGACTATGGCTCAAGATTTTAAGCCTTTTAAAAAAGTTATGACGAAGATTCAAAAGAAGAATATGGACTCTTCTTTTGAAATATATATGGCTCTATATCAACAATTAGTTTCTTATGACGAGAATATTCCCGATCCTTTTAAAGAGTTCAAATCAACTTTCTTTGATTTGATTCTTGTAGATGAGTGTCATCGTGGAAGTGCAAAAGATGAATCGGAGTGGCGAAAAGTGTTAGAGTATTTTTCTTCCGCAACTCAGATTGGTATGACTGCAACCCCTAAAGTAAAAGAAGGAGCTAATAATCTTGACTATTTCAATGAGCCTTTGTATACATACTCATTAAAGCAAGGTATTGAAGATGGTTTTTTAGCTCCGTATAGAGTAACTAACTCTTTTTTGAATATCGATTTAGAAGGATGGACGCCCGAGGAAGATGAGTTGGATATAAAAGGTAATCTCATTAAAGCTGGTTTTTATAACCGGAAAACATTTGGACGTGAGTTAGTTATTATGCAACGCCGGGATATTGTTGCTCGACGCATAACTAAAATGCTCCATAGGATAGGACGCATGACAAAATCTATAATCTTTTGTGCAGATATAGAAGAAGCGGAGGCGATGCGGCAACTTTTGGTTAATTATAACTCTGATTTGTGTAAGAAGGATTCTCGCTATATTATGCGTATAACTGGAGATGAGAATATTGGTAAGAAACAGCTTGATAATTTTATAGATCCAGATCAACCATATCCAACGCTCGTTACGACTTCCGAGATGCTTTCTACTGGTGTTGATTGTAAAACATGCGGACTTATTGTTATTGATAAAGAAATAGGTTCTATGACGGAATTTAAGCAGATTGTGGGGCGTGGTACTCGGTTGCGTACTGATAAGGGGAAGTGGCATTTTGAAATTCTTGATTTCAGGAATGTAACCCAATTGTTTAAAGATCCAGAATTTGATGGTGATCCAGAGTTGGAAGGTGGAGGGAGTAAAACGTATCCTCCATATCGTCCGCGTCGGACTGTTTCACATGACCAACCTCCAAGGGAATATGGTCGCAAGAAATATTACATTAATGGAAAAGATATTCAGATAAACACAGAAATTGTTTCATACCTTGGTGCTGATGGACATACTCTTGTCACAGAAAGTTTAACAGATTTTACACGTAAGAATATTCGAGGTAAGTATGCTACGTTGGATGAGTTTATAAAGAACTGGACTGCTGCTGATAAGAAGAAAGTTATTGTTGATGAACTTAAAGAATACAATGTTTTACTTGATGCAGTTCGTGAAAAGCGTCCTGATTTGCTTAATGCAGACATTTTTGATATAATATGTCATGTGGCTTTTGATAAGCAACCGCTTACGCGGAAGGAACGTGCTAATAATGTAAAGAAGAGAGATTATTTATCTAGATATGAAGGTGTGGCTAAACAAGTTTTAGAAGCATTGTTAGATAAATATGCTGATAAAGGCATTTTGGAATTTGAGAATGAGGATATACTTGATACCCCTCCTTTTAATACAATCGGTAAGCCTCAAAAGATAGTTAAGTTGTTTGGTGGATGGGAGAAATTTGAAAAAGCACTTAAAGATTTAGAAAACGAATTATATGTAGCATAATTTATGGCAGTTAATAATATAATAAAACGATTACAGAATATAATGCGTCAAGACGCAGGTATTAGTGGTGATGCACAGCGTATTGAACAAATGGTTTGGCTATTCTTCCTAAAAGTTTATGATGCACAGGAAGAAACGTGGGAGTATAAAAGTCGCCGTGAAAAAAAGGAATTTAAATCAATTATTCCAGAAGAGCTAAGGTGGAGAAACTGGGCAGTTGATAATGCAGATGGGGAAGCACTTACTGGGGATGCTTTATTGGAATTTGTAAATGCAAGGCTTTTTCCTACCCTTAAGGCCTTACCAGTAAATGAAGATACTCCAAGAGGTAAAACTATAGTGAAAGAAATCTTTTCAGACCTTAACCAGTACATGAAGAATGGAATTTTGCTTCGTCAAGTGGTTAATGTCATAGATGAGATTGATTTTTCAGATGTTGAAGACCGGCATACATTCGGTGATATATATGAAGGCATTTTGAAGGATTTACAATCTGCGGGGAATGCCGGAGAGTTTTATACTCCTCGTGCACTGACCGATTTTATGGTGGAAATACTAAATCCTCAACTAGGAGAGTCTTTTGGAGATTTTACGTCAGGAACGGGAGGCTTTCTTACATCTGCATTAAATCATTTGTATAAGCAAGTTAAAACGACAAATGATGTTAAGTTATTCCAGACAGCCGTAATAGGGCAAGAATGGAAACCTTTGCCATATCTTTTATCAATCACTAATCTTTTAGTGCATGATATTGAAGCTCCTAATATTATTCATTGTGATTCTTTGGGTACAAGGGTTGGGGATTTTAAAGAATGCGACAAGGTTAATGTTATTGCAATGAATCCACCTTATGGTGGTAGTACTGAAGCGAGCGTTAAAAATAACTTTCCTTCGGATATGCGTAGTAGTGAAACTGCGGATTTATTTATGGTATTGATAATGTTCCGTTTGAAAGCCAATGGTCGTGCGGCAGTAATTGTACCTGATGGATTTTTGTTTGGTGTAGATGGTGCGAAGCTTGCAATTAAAACGAAGCTATTAAAAGACTTTAATTTGCATACTATTATTCGTTTGCCTGGAAGTATTTTTTCTCCTTATACAAGTATTGCTACAAATATTCTTTTTTTCAATAATGAAAGGGTTGAAGATGCTCCTGATGGGTATTCAACAAAAGAAACTTGGTTTTATCGTCTTGATATGCCTGATGGATATAAGCACTTCTCTAAGACAAAACCAATGAAGTTAGAGCATTGTCAACCAATTAAAGAGTGGTGGCACGATAGGAAAGAGATTGTAAGCCAAGATGGAAATGAGAAATCTCGTTGTTTTTCTGTTCAAGATTTGATTTCGCTTGATTGTAATTTTGATCAATGTAAATTTCCTAAAGATGAGGAAGAAATCTTGCCACCTGCAGAATTGCTTGCTAATTATTTTAAGAAGCGTGCAGCTCTTGATTATGAGATAGATAAAACATTGGCTGAAATACAGAAGCTACTGGGTATTGAAATCAAACTTGATTAATCCTTATGAATGGTAAGCAATTAAAGAATAGTATACTTCAGTGGGCTATACAGGGAAAACTTGTACCTCAAGACCCTAATGATGAACCTGCATCTGTTTTGTTAGAGAAGATTCGGACAGAGAAAGCTCGCCTTATTAAGGAGGGAAAAATTAAGAAGGATAAGAACGAGTCGTTTATTTTTAGAGGTGATGACAATTCCTATTATGAGAAGTTTATCGCTACAGGGGAAGTAAAGTGTATTGATGAGGAGATTCCGTTTGAGATACCGCAAGGGTGGGAATGGGAACGAGTTGGCAATATTTTTGAAACAACAAGTGGTGCTACACCATTAAGTAGAAATCCGGATTATTATAAAAATGGCAATATCAATTGGGTACGTACAACAGACTTGAACAATGGAATTTTGGATAAAACAGAAATACAAATAACTGCAAAAGCAACTACCGACTACAACCTTTCTGTTTTACCCCAAACCACAGTGTGTATTGCAATGTACGGTGGTGCTGGGACAATAGGCAAACACTGTATCTTGCATTTTGATACAACTATAAACCAATCTGTATGTGCCATCCAGCCTAATGGATTTTGTAATATGGATTACATCCATACTTTTATTGAATATCAAAGATCATATTGGATGAATTTTGCAGCAGGTTCAAGAAAGGATCCTAACATAAATCAACTCATTATTAAGCATTGCTTGTTACCTATTCCACCACAAGAAGAACAACTACGCATTGTTACAAAGCTAAATCAGTTATACCCATATATTAATCAATATGGAACTAGTCAAAATAAACTCAACCAAATAAATAAAGAAATATGGCATAGTTTTAAAAAATCCATTTTACAAGAAGCAATACAGGGTAAGTTAGTTCCTCAAATTGCAGAAGAAGATACAGCACAAAAGTTATTAGAGCTTATTAAAGCAGAGAAGCTGAAGTTTGTTAAGGAAGGCAAACTGAAGAAATCCGCCTTAACTGATTCTGTTATCTATAAAGGTGACGATAACAAGTACTTCGAGAAGAATGGTAAAACAGAACAGGATATTACTGATGAAATACCATTTGAAATACCAAATAATTGGGAGTGGTGTAGAATAGGGAGTGTCTTAAATATTTGGTCTGCTCGAAGAGTACACGAAAAAGATTGGCGTACTTCTGGAATCCCCTTTTATCGAGCAAGAGAAATTAGTAAAATGGCTGATTGTGGTCATGTTGATAACGATTTGTTTATAGAACAATCGCTATACGATGAATTTTCTAAAAGCGGAGTTCCGCAAATTGGCGACCTAATGATGACGGCTGTTGGGACACTTGGCAAGACCTATGTTGTTGAGACAAAGAATCCTTTCTACTATAAGGACGGTAGTGTTTTATGTATAGGTAATCCTTTTCGCTTGAATCCGTATTATTTGAAATTATTTTTTGAATCGTTTGCTTTTACAAACCAATATTTGTCAGAGTCTGATGGAACTACAGTGGCAACCTTGACAATGGTGCGATTGAACAGATACTTAATCCCTATTCCTCCTTTAATGGAACAAACTCGAATCGTTGAAAAAATTAAAGCTGTAACAAGTATTATGAGCAGGTAGGCAATGAGGACATTGATATAACAGAAGAAATACCTTTTGACTTACCTGATAACTGGACTTGGGTTAGATTTGGTCAATATATAAGAATGTCTATCGGAAAGACACCACCACGAGGGGAAACCAAGTATTGGACGAATGGGAAATATCCTTGGGTTTCTATTTCAGATATGTCTGATTATGGATTGGTTACAACGACAAAAGAGTCCGTCTCAGAATGTGCTAGAAACTTATTTGGAAAAATATCTCCTGCCGGAACTTTAATAATGAGTTTTAAGTTAACGGTAGGCAGAACTTCTCTTTTAAATGTTTCGGCATATCATAATGAAGCAATTATATCCATATACCCTTTTGTAGATAAAAATTACCAAGCAAGAAATTATCTGTTTCACATTTTGCCGATTATATCTAATCTTGGCGATTCCAAAGACGCAATAAAAGGCAAGACATTAAATTCTAAGAGCTTGAATAATCTTTTATTGCCACTTCCGCCTCTTAAAGAGCAAGGGCGAATAGTGGCAATGATAGAATTATTATTTGATAAGTTGAAATAAATTATTTATTTGGTGCGCTATACGTTGCTGTTCAAATAATGGTGGAATACCAATGAGCAGGTTGTAAAATAACTCTTTATTGAGGTGCGGAATTGCCGCACCTCTTTTTGAATTTCTCAACCCCTCTTTGTAGAATAGAATAAAAGCCGAGACATAAGGCTTCCACATGACTGAAGAAAGCCAGAGTTGTTTGAACGTACTCCCCATATATCCATCTTGTGGAACAGTAAAAACTTCTCCTGAATTTTCACCATCTACAAGAATGATGTTGTCTCCGGCATAGACAAATTTTCCTTTTTCTACAATGGTTGCAGATGATTTTCCACGTAGGTATTTTGCATCCAAACAAACGCCTTTTCCGTTCCTCTTTTCACCGTCTATTAGTTGGCATATATCTTTCAACCGTAATACAGCCCAGCTATTGGGATATTCAAAAGGAAGCTCAATTTCAACGATTTGCCCATTTATCCTCTCATAATACTTGTTATCGTCACCTTTATAGATAACAGAATCGGTTAAAGCGGATTTCTTTAGCTTACCCTCCTTGATGAGCTGTGACTTTTCTTGCTGTATCTGTTCAAGTAACTCTTGGGCAGTGCCTTCTTCTGCTATTTGAGGAACTAATTTACCCTGTATCGCTTCTTGTAAAATGCTCTTTTTGAGAATGTCATTGAGCGAAGAGTTTAAGAGGTTTAGTTCATCTTGCACCTTATTATATTTTTCGACTACAAGAAATACTTCTTTAAGTTTCTTTGTAATTCGATTCTGTTCTGCTATAGGTGGTAATGGTACTAATAAACGTTTAAGTCTATTGGCTGATAATCCAGGCATAGCTGTTCCTACGGAAGCTAGATTATTACTCTCCTTTTGTAGATATATGAAGTAATATACATACTCACAAGTTCCATCAACAAGTGGTCTCAATCTATGAACATGATTTTGAAGACAAATATCATAATCTTCATTCCAAATGGCAGAACGACCATAGCCTGCACCACCTTCACAAACAAGCAAATCGCCTTTTGTAGCAGAGCAGTTTTTGCTCTCTTCCTCAGTAAAATTCATAACTTTTACATTATCAAGGACAAAATATCCCCAATAGAGATTGGAGGTAGTAATAAACTTCTCTGGTGTTCCTCCATTCTTGTTGCTACTACTTTGCTGTTTGCCACTTGTATGATTGAATATGTTACCTATCCGTGTCCATTCCCAAGAAGAAGGTATCTCAAACGGAATCTCCTCATCAATACACTTTACTTCCCCTGTAGCGATAAACTTCTCATAATAGGAACTATTGCTATTTTATTATGCTTATCTTATGACTGATAGTTTAATTGTATTATTAATTAAAAACAATCATGGTAGAAAAATTTGAAACCTTTCTTCGTCAGGGTAATATGGCGGATAATACGATTTCTGCATATCAATATGCAGTAAATGATTTTTATTCTCGTCATAAAGATTTGAATAAGAGAAACTTGTTACTTTACAAAACGTATTTAATTGAAACCTTTAAGCCTAAAACTGTAAACTTACGAATTCAAGCTTTAAATAAATATCTTGATTTCGTTAATAAAACGCGGCTTCGCCTAAAGTCGGTGAAAGTACAACAACGTTCTTATTTGGAAAATGTGATTAGTAATGCTGATTATATATTTCTGAAAAACAAATTAAAGAAAGAAGAAAATCAGGAATGGTATTTTGTTGTGCGTTTTTTGGCTGCTACTGGTGCTCGCGTTAGTGAATTAATACAAATAAAAATAGAGCATGTGAATATTGGTTATTTTGATATTTATACTAAAGGTGGGAAAATTCGCCGTTTGTTTATTCCAAAGAAGCTTAGAGATGAAACTAAGGTTTGGCTAATTGCTATTAATCGTGAAAGTGGTTATCTCTTTCTTAATCGTTTTGGTGAACGAATTACAACAAGAGGGATTTCTCAACAATTAAAGAACTATGCCGAGAAGTATGAACTTAATACTAAAGTTGTTTATCCTCATTCATTTCGACATCGTTTTGCAAAGAATTTTTTAGAAAAATTTAATGATATTTCTTTGTTGGCTGATTTGATGGGGCATGAAAGTATTGAAACTACTCGTATATATTTAACGTGAGTTCGAAATAAAATCAAAAAATAGCAA
>UMES01012494.1_pt1 | contig 9795 bp, 5 predicted proteins | sample 1964791 | NCBI WGS metagenome assembly UMES01 (sample SAMEA4836024, study PRJEB28245) | human gut metagenome | biome: gut microbiome; material: fecal sample | place: Denmark | collected 2008
AATATGCCAGTTCATTACTGTCTGTTCCCTGTAATTTTGCCTCCACAATTTTCTGTACCAACAGTTCCGTATTTAGCATACAGTTTCTATCCATATCAGAATCCGCTCTTACCACTTTATTTATCGCATCATCTGACATATCTGATATCATCTCCGGTGTATCGTTACAGAACAGCCACGGGCCTTTCTGCATCAAATCTCTTTTTCCACATTCCGCTCTGCTGTTCTGCTGTTCATATTCCTCTGCCGCAAATTGAAGAGCCGTGGATGCCTCGCCTTCAAAACTCGACTGTCGTCGGATTCCAAGAATTGCACTGACAGCATCAAAAAGCCGGCCAGCACTGGTTGACATCACAGCATTAATTTTGCGGTCTGCCATGGTAAACTGCACCTTGCTTTCCTGTTCACTGCAAAGTCCCAGTTTTTCAATAATTTCCCATGCTTTTTCCCTGTCTTTGGTGTATCCGTAAATCATGGATACTGCGATACGCCAGCCTTCTTTCGCAGAAGCATCACCGCCAATCTGCAAAAACGGAGTAATACTGCCAAATCTGGTAAAATCCTGATAATCTGCCAGTAAAATTTCTCCGCCCCAGATAGTTCCGTCTGTTCCATATCCCGTTCCGTCAAAGGAAACTCCGATGACCGGATCCTGACAGTCATTTTCTGTCATGCAGGATAAAATGTGTGCATAATGGTGCTGCACCTGAATCATCGGATAACCAAGACTCTCTGCCACAACCGTGGAATTATATTTCGGATGCAGATCACAGACTACCACCTGCGGCTCCACTTCCAGCAACGTCTGAAACCGGTGAATCGTCTCCTGCAAAGCCTTTACCGTTCGCAGATCCTCCAGATCGCCCACATACGGAGACGGATAAAAACGACTGTCCACACCGATACAGAATGTGTTTTTCAATTCACCGCCAACCGCCAGCACCTGACCTTTCCAGTCCACCGATGTCATAAACGGAAGCGGTGCATAGCCTCTGGAACGCCGGATCATATACGGTTCATTTTTGTAGAAATCCATAACCGTGTCATCTGCACGAATCCTGATTTTCCGATTATGAGATAAAATCGCATCACACAGATGCGACAGCTCTGCAACGGCTTCCTCATCATCCCGACAAATCGGTGCGCCTGATGTATTTCCACTCGTCATTACAAGCAAATCCGGCATTTCAATTCCATCATCATACTCAAAAATCAGAAGCTGCACCGGTGCATAAGGAAGCATCACACCAACCTTCGGATTACCCGGTGCCACAGACGGAGCCAGTCGACTTTCAGTCATCTGTTTTTTATTTACCGGTTTTTCCGACTCCAGTTGTTTTTCTTTACACTCATTATGATGAATTGACTTATCCCATATGTTTTTTCTATCTAACAACAAAATCGGCTTCTGATGTCCCGTCAGAATCGCTTCCTGTTCCGGTGCGACGATACATTCCCGTTTCACCACATTTTCATCCTTTGCCATAATCGCAAAGGGCTTTGCCGGACGGCGTTTTAAGGTACGCAGACAGCTGACCGCATCCTCATTGGTCGCATCACAGCACAGATGAAAACCACCAATGCCTTTGATAGCCACGATTCCGCCATCGTGAATCACCTGTCTGGTATATGTGATTGCCTCCCGGCCACGTTCTGACCTGCCGATCAGATACATTTCCGGTCCACATTCGTTGCAGCAAACCGGCTGCGCATCATAACGTCTCGTCTCCGGATCATAATATTCCTTCGCACAATCCGGACACATCGGAAACTCCTTCATACTGGTACGTTCCCGGTCATAAGGCAGCGAATCCAGAATCGTCAGACGCGGTCCGCAACAGGTGCAATTGATAAAGGGATGCAGATACCGCCGGTCCTTTGGATCATACATCTCTGCCTTGCACTCATCGCAGATCGCAATATCCGGTGAAACAAAAATCTCACCCTTCGTTTTCTCACTTTCAATAATGTCAAATGTCTCAAAATAAGGTGCATCCTCTGCTGCAACATTCTCCACATTTATTTTTAAAATCGCCGCACGCTTCGGCGGTCGTTCTTCCAGATCCTTCAGAAATCCATCCACCTGCTGTTCCGTTCCCTGTGCATAAATCTCCACATAAGGTCCCTTATTACAGACCTTTCCCCGGATTCCGTTTGCCACTGCATGCCGACTTACCGTCGGTCGGAAGCCAACCCCCTGGACGATACCATACACTCGAATCCGTCTTGTAACTTCACTCATATACAATTCTCCCACAATCTATCTCACGGTTAGCCAGCCAGCCGCCCGGACACTGCGAAATGAACCGCATCCACGAAAGTTCCGGAAAATTTCGGTGTCATACGCTCCATACAATGATCCGCATAAATCACATCAAACTCACCGTTCTCAACCAGTTCTATATAATCGTCCTCATCCCGCAGATGCAGATCTCCTTCCTGGCGAAGTTCCGGTTTCATCATAAACCAGCTTGCCACTGTCACCTGTGCATCCGGCGCTTTTTTCCGGATGTCTTCACGAACCGCATTTCCGATTACCTGCTGACTCACAACCAGTACTTTTTTGCCTGTGTAATCCAGATCCGCAACCAGTTCATCCACCAGCGGATAGCCAATCTCATACGGTGTTCCAAACGTCCGTTCCAGATATTTTGCCGCTTCCAGTGCCGCCGGTGCGACCACGATATGTTTTTCTGCCGTTGAAACATGTTTCACATCATCCAAACCATTTCCCATACCATAGCAGACGGCTGTTTTTCCATCTGCTGCGAAACGTGCCCGAATGCGGTCAGCCGCCCGAAGATCACTGATATCCTGCGGCGTCATGCCAAGGATTCCGATGGTTCCCGGAATTACATCCTGCTGTTCTCCCACAAACACCCGAAACAGCTCCAGCCATGCTTTTTCCTCGCCTTTGTCGTATAACTCCATGCCATCCGTATCAACCGTCAGAATCGGCAGGTCCACTTTTTTCTCTGTCATACGCTTTAACGCATGATAATCCGTACCGATCACCGCCGGAACCGGCGTTCCGATAATCGCCGCAAAACGGGCATCCAGTTTGGTTACTGCATCTGCAAGCTTTGCCACCAGACGGTCATCCCGTCCTAAAATGGCATCCATATCACGAAGTCCCGCACTGAACAGGGCACTTTTGCTTTTGAACCAGCGTGGCTCATCGAAACCACAGATATTTCCGGTACAGCCACCGGCATCACAGATGACAATAATGCCGCCAAATTCATATAATACAGACACTGCGCCGGACTGATCCGGTGCAAAAGGTGTCAGATATTTTCTCAGTCCTCTCATTGCTCTATACCTCCGCCAGTGCCTCAAACAGTCTGCGTATACCGGCATAGCCATATGGCTGCCGTTCTTCGTTCCAGAGCACGTTTGGACAGTTTTTGTGATAATATCCCGCATCCTTTCCGATTGTGATATTCACACCGGAGTCGGTTCCGTCGTAACACAGCATCGTTGGTTCCAGATTGGAAAATACTTTTGTCTCCGGACTCAGTGTCGCCAGTTGTCTGACATAGACAAAATTTTCTCCGGATAAGGTTCCGTAAATCTCAGGCACTTTAAAACCGTATCGTACAAGCGCCAGTGCCAGTTCAAAAGGATCTCCGTTCATCCACTCGCCTACCGCAAAAGATGCGTCAGGATGTTTTTCTTTAAAATGTGCCACTGCCGCTTCTGCTGCTTTTTTGGGTTCTTCATCATCAAATGTTACCCCGAGAACTGAACCAAAAGCCCGATACTGACTGGCAATTTTATCAATTTGATATAACCGGCGAAGCTCAATATACGGGATTTTCAGTCTGTCGTGAAAATCTTCTGCCGCAAATCTCGCTTCCGGATGAAGTACCAGATTGAAATTTGCCTCTGACATTGTCTGATACTCTGCATAATCTTTGCATCGCGAAATTTCATGAATTGTTTTCACACCTGCTCCATGAAGCAGCTCGTATAATTCACAGTCATCCACCAGCGGGGAAAAATATCCCAGCAGGTTGACGACATTGCCTTTTTTCTTTTTCGGTTCCAACAGGGAATAAATGGACTGACGCACATGTACCATCGGTGGTTTTCTACCCTCTCTGGTCAATGCGTACATATAACACGGTTTTACCGGGAGTCCCGCATATTCCTCTGCCTTACGACAGACACGTTCCATATCTGTTCCGAGCAGCGCATCCACACAGGTGATACAGATCATGACAACGGAAGGTTTTTCCTCCAGTCCGTCACAGATTTCAGCCACAGCCTTTGGAATCTTTTTCAGATGGCGGCCGGTGACGATATCCGTCTCATCCATTAAAAGGTAGTAAAACCTGTCATGATAAGCCCTCATCGAACTCAGAACCGATGTGTTTCGTCCACAGCATCCCGGTGCCACGATCAGCATAATTGATCCCGGAACTGCCAGTCCTGCACGTTTTACGCCAAATCCTTCTGCTCCAGGAGAGTTAAAAGCCAATGTCGCCGGAGAGCTGTAAATTAAATGGGTATGAGAAATGAGCTGCTGTGGAATATTTTCTTTTCCCAGACTGTTCAGTTCTTTTACCGTACAAAAATATGCTTCCTGATTCATGCTTTTTCCTCTTCTTTCAATAATAATTCCGCCAGATCAAAGAAACATTTACTAATCTCTGAGTCCGGATCACCCTCGATCACCGTTTTACCCTGATCTTCCCAACGGATGATTTCGTCACTTCTTGGCACTTCGCCTACGATCGGCACACCGATTTTTTCGGAAAATGCCTGTACTTTTTCTGTCTCATTTTCCACATTTCTGTGATTCAGCACGATTCCAAATACACGCGCATAACTGCGATCCTCAAAATTACGCACCGCGCTGGAAATATTGTTGGCTGCGTACAATGCCATTTTTTCTCCGGAAGTAACGATCAGCACTTTTTCCGCATATCCTTCACGAATCGGTGCCGCAAAACCGCCACAGACGACATCACCCAGTACATCATACAAAACCACATCCGGCTTATACTGTTCAAACAGATCCATGTCTTCCAGAAGCTGAAAAGTCGCTATAATACCACGCCCTGCACAACCAAGTCCCGGTGTCGGTCCACCTGTTTCGATACAGAGGATTCCGCCGTATCCTTCCCTGGAAATCTGTGCCAGCTCATCCGGCTCTTCGTCTTCTTCCCTCATAAAATTCATTACCGGGCGAAGCGGCTCTCCCCCAAGTAAATTAATGGTCGAATCTGCTTTCGGATCACATCCGATCTGAATGACACGTTTCCCCATATTTGCAAAAGCGGCCGCCAGATTGGAAGTCACTGTCGACTTTCCGATACCGCCTTTTCCGTAAATTGCTACCTTTAACATCCTGTCCTCCTAAAATTAAAAAAGAACCATCTTCCCGGCAATCCGTCGGAAAAATGGTTCTGTAAATTCACATATTATAAAAGATATAGTAATCTTCAAATATAGTTCTGAAAAATACTATCATTCACAATTCATATATCAACCAACTATTCCCGCTCGGAAGTACCTCGCCGTCAGAGTCTTTTTATTATATTCTGTTTCACAATCCTCATTATGTCTTTTTCATCAAATGCGGTGCAGATGCATGAATCAGAGATAATGCCTGTCTTATTATCAGTGTACGTTTTAAGCAAGAGTTAGTCAATACAAATCAGTTGCTATATATTACAAATAAAACTGCAGCTCCACCGGATATTCCTGAAAATACACCGGTGAGGTAATACAATCTGCCTCAACCAGCGTAAACTTTTTATGTTCTTTAAAATACTCCGGATACAGTTCTTCCGCTTTCATAATGCTTTTGGGCGGGCAGCGCAGGCATTCATACATGCCCACTGGCATACTTTTATACTCCGGCAATTCCTGACAGTTCTCATATACTTCCACATATACAAAATACGTCACCTGATCACCATCCACATCTGCCATCATCCCGGAAGGATAATTGGCCGACAGCTGATGTTTTTCTGCCAGGTCAAAAAGTTCACTGATTTTTTTATGAAATTCCACAGAAGTGGTGTTCTGTCCGATTTCTTTTCTTAAAATATTCCGCTCCGGTATTTCTCTTTGATAAAATCCTTCACTGTTCTGGTATTTTTCCGTATCCTGAATGCCACGCTCTGCCAGCTGCAGCCGTTTCAGACAGATCTGCAGTTCACCGATTTTTTCATAAGCACGTACCTGTCCATCCTGCAATAACCCTCTGAGATTGAACTCCCCGTTCAGTTCCACATATCTGTTCCAGTTCTTCAACGGAATATCCAGAATCTGCAGAAATTTAATCATATCAATGGCCAGCATCTGCTCATTTTTATAATAACGATAACCGGTATTTGGATCGCAATAAGCCGGTTTCAAAATTCCTATTTTTTCATAATAGCGAAGTGCTTTGATCGATACCCGTTTTACTTTTGCCACTTCGCCGATCGTCATATAGCCATCCATGTTTTTCTCCCACCTTCCTGTAACATATCTTTTAGAAAAACTTATCTCGTCTCTTGACTCTGCCCCAGGGGCAAGGTTTATGATGATTGTATCAAACAGCTTTAGGTTTGGCAAGATGATACCTGTTCTTTGTCTGGTCAAAACTTATCTGAAATCGGATACGCATACATAACCATTCACAGACTTCAGAACATGTATTTTCCTGCAGGTTATGGTAAACAGGTATTATAATTTTTTTCAGGAGGTATTTATCAAATGGCAGTAATGAACAAAACACTGATCATTCACCACATCAACGACATCGACAATATCCCGGCTATGGAGCGTTGGTTTGTACACCATCATTGTCCGGAAGTAATGGCACAGGAGCCATGGCTGACACGCTACGTTATGTACCGCGTAATGCCACCTGCAAAAGGCATGGAAACCATGGGATTCTTCAACTATCGTGTACATGAAAATCTCGGACTGGACGTGGAAGGCAGAAGAAGCCTGCGCGGACTGCTTGGCATGACACCGGAACCGGTTGAAAATGCCATGACAGTTGCTATCGCAAACATCCCGGCTGAGCCGACAGAGGATTTCTTCGGCCAGACAATGAATCATGCCGGCAAAACATTTATCCGTTTTGTATACATGATGTCTTATCCGAAGGGTGTTTCCCGCGAAGAAGGCGAAGACTGGTTCTTAAATCACTTTGCACCGGAAGCATGCAAACTCCCGGGACTGCTTCGTTTCTTCTCACACAAAGCTTACGACAAACAGTATTCCCCAATTCCGCTTCCGGAAGGTGACGGTACACCGGAATTCGTAGATGTCAGCGAAGACAATATTTTCTTCCATCGCTGGGACCGTGTCTGTGAGCTGTGGTTTGAGAACAACTCCGCATGGACCAATGCATTTATCAACAATCCACCTGCATGGACCGTTCCGACCTGGGCTACACGCGATACCTTCCCATTTGTAGAGCCTATGAAAGACTTTGTATGCACAAGTCTTCTGGAGCGCCCGGATCAGAATATGCTGAAACATTACGACGGATGCATTTTCTAAAGTAGAATACTTTATTCAAATTCAAGAATGCCCTCGGTCTTCTTGCTGCGAGGTGCGGGAGTCAACTCACATCTGATGTGATATCCCAAATACAAATATCATGTCTCACTACCATTGAAACCTACAAAACAGAAAGAAAATCTTCTTATCTATTATGAATGATTTTCTTTCTGTTTTTTTTACCAGATATCACAATTTCTAACTACCAAATTCCGGATTTGCGCTTACAGCATTTTCTTAAGATTTTTATAATTTTGCTTTTTCAGCCTCCCAGAGGGTAGTTCTCCTGACAGGAACTTGCTACAATATAACTGTTCATCCTTATCTCATCATAAAGCTGAATATATACAACGATTTTTTATTACTGCTCTTATAGCAAATAATAAATTTACGCTTTATTAAATTTTACCAAGGAGGTTTTTTATGAAAAACAAACAAATTGCAGCTGTATTACTGGCTGCAGGACTCGCTGTCTCCGGAATGACAATCCCGGCTTCAGCGACACAGAACAATCATTTCACCGGCATCGCAACAGCAGGCACAGAGCAAACTGCAAATACATCCGAAGTAAGTGGATCCGACACCACCAGTCTGTCGGATGCAAATACAGAACTTCCCTCCACCGATCCGGACAGTTCCAGCGGAGATCTTTCTGATGAAGAGAATACCGATACTCCATCTGCAGAAGAAAAAATGGAATTTGTCTATGATGAAGGAACCAAAACCTGGGGGCTTTACAAAGATGACACACTTCAGACCGATTTTACCGGTTTTTTTGAAGGAACAATTAACGACATCAACGCATGGTATTATGTGGAAAACGGAATTGCCAGTCTGACACATACCGGTTTTACCGAAGGCACTATCAACAACATCAACGCATGGTATTATGTGGAAAATGGAACCGTTGATCTAACTCGCACCGGTTTTATGAAAACCACATTAGGTGATGATACCGAAGTTCATTGGTATTATGTAGCTTCTGGCTGTGCAGACCTTACCTTTACCGGTCTTGCAAAGGATCAGAACGGTGTCATCGACAGCAGCAAATCACTCTGGTACGTCAAAAATGGTAAGCTTTCCTATGACACAGCTGTGATCGATTATGATGATACATCCTGGATTGTTTCCAATGGTAAAATAGATACTTCCGTCAACAATTTTTATAAATGCAACGACACCTGGTATTTTGTAAAAAACGGTCAGGTTCAGACTGGTTACACAGATGTGGTAAAAGTCGGACATGAATGGTGGTATATCAAAAACGGTGTCGTACCGACTTCCGGAGAAACCGTAGCCCACAATTCCAACGGTTGGTGGTACGTCAAAAACGGTAAAGTTGACTTTAACTACACAGGTTTTGCAGAAAATGAAAACGGTTGGTGGTATCTGCAAAACGGCAAAGTAAACTTTAATAAAACAGATGTCATGAAAGCAACTGTCAAAGGTGAGTATGCATGGTGGCATGTGGTAAACAGTAAAGTTATATTTGATAACACAATTGCCAAAAACGCCAATGGCTGGTGGCGCATTGAAAATGGTAAAGTTAATTTCAACTGCAACTCTATCGAGAAAAATGAAAACGGCTGGTGGTATCTGCGCGGCGGCAAAGTTATTTTCAACTACACCGGCATTGCAAAAAACGAAAATGGCTGGTGGCGTATCGTCAATGGTAAAGTCGATTTTGGCTGCAACTCCGTTGAGAAAAACGAAAATGGATGGTGGTATCTGCGCGGCGGAAAAGTTGATTTTAACTACACAGGTATTGCCAAAAACCGAAACGGCTGGTGGCGTATTGTCAACGGTAAAGTTGATTTTGGCTGCAACTCTGTTGAGAAAAATGAAAAAGGCTGGTGGGTACTGCGTGGCGGAAAAGTTGATTTCGGCTACAATGACGTTGCAAAAAACGCCAACGGCTGGTGGGTCATCAATGGCGGTAGCGTAAACTTCGGCTTCAATGGAACGTTCCATGTTGGCTCCCGTGATTACTATGTAAGCGGTGGTAAAGTACACGGCTGCAATTATTACATGCCTCAGGATACCATCACATTGCCAAGTGGCGGTTACAACCTGTCTCAGGCAAATATTGGTCTGAAAGTCATCAAAGTAAACCAGGCAGTTTGTGGAAACAGCAGTGAACGTTATACTGCAGCTACAGAAAAAGCTGTTCGCCATTTCCAGACCACACATAATCTCCCGGTAACAGGATATGTTGATCTGGCCACCTGGAAAGCAATGGGATATTCTGAAAATGACTGGTACAATCTCGGAACTTACCGCACA
>UMES01052037.1_pt1 | contig 9781 bp, 7 predicted proteins | sample 1964791 | NCBI WGS metagenome assembly UMES01 (sample SAMEA4836024, study PRJEB28245) | human gut metagenome | biome: gut microbiome; material: fecal sample | place: Denmark | collected 2008
CAGGATTGCAGAAAGGACAGCGCTTGGAGAAAAGTGGAATGTGTATGTGAAGCAATTGTCAAGCGGTTCCTTTGCAGTAGTTGGAGCAGAGAAGCAAAAGGCGGCAAGTCTGATCAAATTGTACATTATGGGAGCTGTTTATGAGCAGTATGACAGTTTGGCAGCACAGTACGGAGCTGCAGAACTCGATCGGCTTCTCACGGCGATGATCACAGTCAGCGATAACGATGCAGCCAACGAATTGACAAGAATGCTCGGCGGTGGTGAGGAAACTGCGGGAATGGAACAGGTGAATGTTTATTGTCAGGAAAAAGGTTACAAAGATTCTTCTATGGGAAGAATGCTTCTGGCAGACAGTACGCTGGGAGAAAATTACACATCAGCAGAGGATTGTGGCAATTTTTTGTTTGATGTTTGCAAAGTGAGACATCCACACGCAGATCAGATGTTAAATTTATTAAAGCAGCAGCAGCGAATTGGAAAAATTCCAGCGGGTATTCCAGAAGGGGTAGAAACAGGAAATAAGACAGGAGAACTTGCCGATGTAGAGAACGATGCAGCAATCGTATGGGCTGATGAGACCCCATATATTTTATGTGTGATGGCAGATCAGCTTACAGACACACAGGCAGCCCGAGAGAAAATTGTGGCATTATCATCTGAAATTTACAGTCAGATAAAGGGAGGAGAATAGGTATGTACTGTAGGAAATGTGGAGCAGAAAATGCAGATCATGCAAAATTTTGCGGAAAGTGCGGGGCAGAATTGGTTCAGATTCCGCAGGAATCGACGCAGGAAGAAAAATCTGCAGAGAAAAAGGTGGAAGAAAATCTGCAGAAAGACTTTGAGGCAGAGGAGACAGAGAATTTTCAGGAGATAGAACAAGAGAGAAAACAGGAGGCAGAACAGCAGGAGACGAAGAGGCGCAAAAATTTTCGGATTGCTGCGGCAGTGGCAATCAGTGCAGTTCTGATCGCTGGAGTGACGACAGGTGTCTATTTCGGGATGAAAGATAAGCAGGAAAAGACATTTCAGACGAAGATAGCGATGGCAGACAAATATCTGGAAGATATGGAGTATGAAAAAGCGGAGGAACTCTATCTGGAGTCAATCAAGATCGATCCGAAGGAACGAAAATCTTACGATAAATTAGCAGAAATCTATACCGCACAGGGAAAAGAAAAAAAGGCAGAGGCAATCTTGAAGAAGGCAAAAGAGAATGGTGCTGTGGCAAAAGGGCAGGAAGTACCGAAAAAAGAAGCACAGAGTAATGAGAAACCGGCAGCAGAACCGGTACCAGATGAGAAACCTTCCCCAAATTCAAGCAGTCAGGAAGAGAATAAAGGGGAGGAAGAAAATAAAGGAGAGCATACGCAAGATCAGGATAAAATAGACGACACAAAAGCAGTCAGTCTGGAAACGTATGTGGACAAGGTTCTCGTACCGAAATATGGAAAATGTACTGCGGGTACTTATGAATCAAAATATGTGAAGAAAGATAGCGAGAAAAAGATAGTACAGCCTGAGCGGCTGGAGAAGCAAAAGGGGGTACTCGCATCCAAACTGAAAGATTTTGATGGCGATGGAGAAAAAGAGCTGCTTGTTCTGATGCTGAAGACCGGTGAGGAAGATAAGGCAAAAAAGGATGAAAAACACAACCATGTTTATCTTCAGATGTATGAGAAGAAAGAGAAAAGTATCAAGCTTGCAGCAGAATATCTTGCACTTCGAAATGTGATGGGAAATGCAGAGACAGAGCGTCAAGGTATTTTCTTAAAGGAGTCAGGTGGAAAGATCTATATCTGTGGAAGTACAGCAAATCAGTATTCTCTGACAGCACGTTCGCATGAGTATGGAATGTTTGCAGTGAACTATGATGGGACTTTCCGGGAATATGCATCGACCAAAGGACTTCTGACCGGGGAGGAGCATGAGAAAGAGATTACAGATATTTCTGCAAAACTGGAAAAAATCGGATTGAATGCCACTGCAAAACGGATGAGAGGGTATTCGGAATTATGGTTTGAATTCGATGAGAGCGGGGTGGAAATCTTAGCAGAGCTTACGACGACAGAGCAGAATGGAACAGAAGAACTAAGCGAGTTTTATGAAACATATGATTCATCTGTATTAAAGCCGGTACAGCGTAAGGTAACATTAAAATTTGACAAAAAAGAAATTGAGGCGGCAGCAAAAAGAACAGAAGAACGTCTTAAGAAAGAACAAAAAAAAGATGAAGCTTATCAGAAAATTTTAGATGAATATCAAGAAGCACTTCTCATGGGAGCATCAGAGGTGCAGAAAGATCCAGAGGGATATCCAAATATCAACCCATTATTAGTATTTTTAACTGAGACAGATAAGGGGAAAACAGAAATTATTTATACGATGTATGATATCGATGAGAGTGGAGAAAAGGAATTGCTGGTCGGAAGCAGGAGCAATGGTGGTGATGAGCGGGTAGTAGGAGTGTACTGCTTTGATGGAGTAGATGCCAAAAATATGTTTGAAGATCAGACATTGGCGGAGCGGTCTCTGCTTCAGATTTATGAGAATGGGACAATGTATATCTATGGTTCTGGCGGAGCTTCTTATGGAAATGCGAGTTTTTATCGGATGGATGGAGAACATACAGTGATTCAGACAGAACAATATACCTTTGATATGGAGGGACATCCAGAACAGCCATATTATAACGACAAGGAAGCTTTGTCAAAGGAAGCATTCCAGAAAAAACTGGACAGTATGGGAAAGACGGTATCAGGGCTGAAGTGGAAGACGCTTTCAGAGCGGATTACCGGTGAAGCAGATCCAGAAGCAGCAAAGAAGGCAGAGGAAGCAAAGAAAAAAGAAGAAGCGAAGAAAGCAGAGGAAAAGAAAGCACAGGAAGAAAAGGCGAAGAAAGACGAAGCGGCAAAAAAGAAAGCAGAAGAAGCAAAGAAGAAAGAAGCAGAAACGGAGAATGCCGGACAGAGTCAGGAAGGGATAAAGACATCAGAAAATCCAATACAACAGGAAGAAGAACAGACACCAGTGTATTCTGATTCAGAAATTCAGAAAAAGTTAGAAGAATATTATGCGAAGGGAACAGAGGATGCGAAAGGAGAAGAGATGACGGTGCTTGAACAGGAAAGTACGAAGAGTGAGTACCTTGTGAAAGTTACAACAAAAGTACCGGGAAATGAGACCGCTGAACAAGTGCTATATGAAGTAACTGTCAATAAAATAACCGGAGAGACCGTACAGAAACGAGTATTGACAGACGGAAAGACAGTGACATTTCTTCTCTGGGAAAATTAAGTGTGAGATTGTTTCTGATTTGTTTGCGGAAAGAAACAATGAATGATAAAGAAAGAAGGAAATAGGATGACATACGAGGAAATAGTAACAAATGCAAAACAAGATATTGGGAAATATTGTAAAGCGTGCATGGTGTGCAATGGAAGGGCATGCCGGAATCAAATGCCGGGACCGGGAGCGAAAGGGATGGGGGATACAGCCATCCGCAATTTTGATAAATGGCAGGAAATCCGTGTGCAGATGGATACCATTTCTGAGCATGAAGAAGTGGATACAAGCTTTGTACTGTGGGGACAGAGATTCCGTTATCCGTTTTTTGCAGGTCCGGTTGGGGCAGTGAATCTTCATTATGGAGAAAAATACAATGATCAGTCCTACAATGATGTGATGGTGGCTGCATGTGCAGAGGCAGGGATTGCCGCAATGACCGGAGACGGGGTAAATCCGGATGTAATGAAGTATGCGACCGATGCAATCAGACGAGTGGAAGGAAAAGGGATTCCGACGATCAAGCCGTGGAATATAGAGATCATTCGTGAAAAGATGAAGCAGGCAGAAGGTTCTGGTGCATTTGCGGTTGCTATGGATATTGATGCGGCAGGACTTCCATTCTTAAAAAATATGACACCGCCGGCAGGCAGAAAATCCGTGGAAGAATTACGCCAGGTGGCAGAGATGGCAAAAGTTCCATTTATCGCAAAAGGAATTATGACCGCAAGGGGCGCCATCAAAGCGGTGGAGGCAGGTGTCGATGCGATTGTTGTATCCAATCATGGAGGGCGTGTGCTCGACCAGTGCCCGGCCACTGCGGAGGTACTTCCTGCTATCGTGGAGGCAGTGCAGGGAAAAGTGAAAATATTTGTAGATGGTGGGATCCGTTCTGGTGTAGATGTCTTTAAGGCACTGGCACTCGGTGCAGATGGAGTGCTGATCTGCCGCCCATTTGTAACAGCAGTCTATGGCGGCGGAATGGAAGGTGTGAAGACTTACATTGAAAAAATCGGGGCGGAACTTGCAGATACGATGGCAATGTGTGGGGCCAATTCTTTAAAAGAAATTACAAAAGAAATGATCTATCTGCCAAGATAAAAGTTGTGAAAAATACACAAAAAAATCGAAGAAAATTAGTTAAAAACATAACTTAACGACAACTAGTAAGATGATATACAATCTATACAGATTCATGTATTAGGAAGCAAAAGTTGCAAAATAAGAACTTTGATAGCGTGTTACTGGTGATGCAGGCATAAACTATCCGGTTTTATTCAATATTAGTGAGTAGAACAGGTAGTTTATGCCTTTTTATGTATCTCGATGAAGGAGATGGACTCATATCCTGACGAAAGAAAAGGAGAGCGGATGGTGTACTGCATTTTAAGGATTTTAAATAATAATGCACTTCTTGCAGAAGAAAAGGGCGATGGCAGTGAAAGAATTTTATTAGGAAAAGGGATTGGATTTGGCAAGAGAGCGGGAGATGAGGTGACGATCGATGAGGGAGTTCAAGTGTACACACCGGTCGTGAGAGAAGAACAGCACTCAGCAATCCATGCAGTCAATGCGATTGATCCGGTTTACATTGAGACAGCGGGCAAGATCATTGAGGCGGCAGAGAAAGTATTTGACTCGATCAATGGAGATATTTTACTTCCGTTGGCAGATCACCTTGCATTTGCCGCGAGGAGGGAGAGAGAGAATATATTTCTTTCGAATCCGTTTATACCGGATATTAAGATTTTATTTGGAAAAGAGTATGCGGTAGCCTTAGAGAGCAGATCTATCATCGAGGAGATGACAGGATATCGGATTTCAGATGATGAGGCGGGATTTATCGCACTTCATATTCATTCCGGACTTTCTGATGAAGCGGTGTCAGAGACATTAAAGGCAACACAGCTTATTGATGAGAGTATGCAGATCATAGAAGAACATTTGGAAAAAGAAATGCAGAAAGAAGCTTTGAATTACATCCGGCTGATGAGTCATCTGTATTATATGGTTGTCCGGACAAAGACCGGTGAAGCGGTCAACATTGATCTCAATGAGTTTGTGCAGGAAAAATATCCGGAGGCAATGAAAATTGCCGCTTTAATCTGTGATAACATGGCAGAAAAACTGGAAAGGCAGATCATGCAGGAAGAGGTTGGATTTCTTGCCATTCATATCCAGAGGATGATCGCAGCCTGAGGAATCACTTGTTTGTGAAAAAAGAAGATGATAGAATATTTATGAATTACTCTATTTTTATAGAAAGAAATTTGTCAAGACGAAGGGAGATAGTAAAATGAAAAAGTTTGAGTACACAATCAAAGATGAGATGGGAATCCATGCAAGACCAGCGGGAATGCTTGCAAAAGAAGGAAAGAAGTATGAGAGTAAGATTACAATTACAAAAGAAGGAAGAACGGTGGAAGCGTCTAAGCTGATGGCGTTGATGTCTCTTGCAGTAAAATGTGGACAGACTGTAGAAGTACAGATTGAAGGAAGCGATGAAGAAGCTGCATATGAAGGCATGAAGTCATTTTTTGAAGCGAATTTGTAGGAAGTGTAAGGAGAAGTAGTATGGAATGTTTGAAAGGAAAATCAGTCTATAAAGGAGTTGCATTTGGAAAAATATCCGTGCTGAAAAAAGATGACTATGTGGTAAAGCGTGTAAAGATTGAAGATACACAGGCAGAGCTTCAGAGAGTGGAAGAAGCAGTAGAGGCTTCTAAACAACAGCTTCAAAAATTATATGAAAAGGCATTAAAGGAAGTTGGAGAAGCCAGCGCTGCGATTTTTGAAGTCCATCAGATGATGCTGGAGGATGAAGATTACAAAGAATCCATTGAAAATATCATCAGTACACAGCAGGTCAATGCAGAATACGCGGTAGCTTCTACAGGAGATAATTTTTCCCAGATGTTTGCAAGCATGGATGATGATTATATGAGAGCAAGAGCTGCAGATATTAAGGACATTTCGAATCGTTTGGTAAAAAATCTGTCTGGACAGTCGGCAGATGTAATGGATCTGGATGAGCCGGTCATTGTTGTGGCAGATGATCTTTCTCCGAGTGAGACGGTTCAGATGGATAAGGAGAAAATACTGGCATTCGTGACTGTACATGGTTCCGCGAATTCCCATACGGCAATTTTAGCCCGTATGATGAATATTCCGGCTTTGATCGGAGTAGATATGGATTTAGAAGCGCTGCATACCGGAACAGAGGCGGCGGTGGATGGATTTCATGGAGAGTTCTTTGTGGATCCGTCAGAGGAAGTTAAAGAGAGGATTCAGAGAAAAATTGAGGAGGAGAAGGAAAAACAGGAGCTTCTTCAGCAGTTAAGAGGAAAAGAAAATGTCACAAAAGGCGGAAGACATATCAATCTGTATGCAAACATTGGCAGTGTAGCAGATATGGGATATGTATTGGAAAACGATGCAGGAGGTATCGGGCTGTTTCGAAGTGAATTCTTGTATATCGGAAGGAATGAGCTTCCAGATGAAGAAGAACAATTTCAGGCATATAAACAAGCCGTGCAAAATATGGCAGGCAAAAAGGTGATCATCCGAACGCTGGATATCGGTGCCGATAAGCAGGCGGATTATCTGAACATTGAAAAAGAAGAAAATCCGGCGCTTGGATACCGGGCAATTCGGATCTGCCTTGCACAGCCGGAAATCTTTAAGACACAGTTGCGGGCACTGTTCCGTGCGTCTGCTTATGGGAATCTGTCGATCATGTATCCGATGATCACCTCCACAGAGGAAGTAGCACAGATACAGGCAATTGTGCAGGAAGTCAAAGAAGAGTTGAAAACAGATGGAATCCCATATAACGATGTTGAGGAAGGAATCATGATTGAGACTCCGGCAGCAGTTATGATCAGTGATGAGCTGGCGAAGATGGTAGATTTCTTCAGCATTGGGACAAATGACCTGACACAATACACATTGGCAATTGACAGGCAGAATGAGAAACTTGACCGTTTCTACAATCCACACCATAAAGCAATTTTGAAAATGATTCAAATGGTTGTGGACAGCGCACATCAGGAAGGAAAATGGGCTGGTATCTGTGGAGAGTTAGGAGCAGATCCGGAATTGACAGAGACTTTTGTACGCATGGGTGTAGATGAGCTTTCTGTAGCTCCGTCTATGATCTTGAAATTAAGAAAGATCATTCGTGAGATGGAATAGGAGAAAGGCACAGATGGAGTATGTTCGCAGGCATAAAAAGATTGTTCTGATCGGTCTTATCCTACTGGCAGTATTTACAGTTATTTTTGGTTTCATGGATCATGACAACGACATTACTTTCCACAGATGTTGTGGCAATGCTCACAAACACAGCAGTGGAAAAAGTAGACCCGGCATTTGGAAAAGTTCAGACACAGTTCATCGGTATTCTCTGTGGTCTGATCGCAGCTGCCTGCTACAACAAATTTAAAAATACAAAATTGCCAGATGCATTTTCATTCTTCAGTGGAAAGAGATGTGTTGCGATCGTTACCGCAGGTGCATCTTTAATTTCCAGCTTAGTACTGTTCTTTGTATGGCCAATCATTTACAATGTACTGGTAGCTGTTGGTAAATTTATCATGGATTTAGGTCCGATCGGAGCAGGTCTTTACGGTTTCTTCAACCGACTGCTGATTCCATTCGGTCTGCACCACGCACTGAATTCTGTATTCTGGTTTGACGTTGCGGGAATTAACGATATCGCAAAATTCTGGGGAAATGCAGAAGGCGGTGTAATGGGAACAACTGGTATGTACATGGCAGGATTCTTCCCTGTAATGATGTTCGGTCTTCCGGCAGCAGCTTTAGCAATGTATCACACAGCAAAAGATACAAAGAAGAAAGCGGCAGCAGGTCTCCTGATGTCAGTAGCAGTTGCTTCCTTCTTCAATGGTGTTACAGAACCTCTGGAATTCTCCTTCATGTTCCTTGCACCGGCGCTCTATGGTGTACACGCAGTATTGACAGGTATCTCTATGGCAGTTGTTGCAGCACTTCCGGTAAGAGCTGGTTTCAACTTCAGTGCAGGCTTGGTTGACTGGATCCTGAGCTTTAAAGCTCCATTTGCACAGAATCCACTGCTTCTGATCCCAATCGGGCTTGTAGTTGGTGCGGTTTACTATGTAGTATTCCGTTTCGTGATTGTGAAATTTAACATGAAGACACCGGGACGTGAAGATGACAATATTGATGAGACAAAAGTAGAACTGGCAAACAATGACTTCACAGGAATTGCAAAAATTGTTCTCGAAGGTGTCGGCGGACCGGCAAACGTAACTTCTATTGACAACTGTATTACAAGACTTCGTCTGGAAATCAAAGATTATACATTAATCGATGAGCATAAGATCAAATCTGCCGGTGTAGCAGGAGTGATCCGTCCAAGCAAAACAGCTGTACAGGTTATTATTGGAACAAAAGTTCAGTTTGTAGCTGATGAATTTAAAAAGCTTTGTAAATAAGCATGAGATAGTTTAATCCCTTTTAAAACAGAACCGCTGTCGGGTAGCTGGAAGCAGTTACAAGGCGACGGTTTTATGATATAGTGGAAACAGTATCATACAGATGAAATCAGGTTCAGGAGAGGAGAAAAAAATGGCAGGTATTTTAGAAGTGTGTGCAGACAGCATGGAGTCTGCTCTGGCAGCAGAAAGAGGAGGGGCAGATCGGATTGAATTGTGCGGAAATCTTGTGATTGGAGGAACAACACCGTCTCAGGCATTGTTTGAGAAGATCCGCAAAGAGACAAGCCTTAAAATCAGAGTGCTTTTAAGACCGAGATTCGGAGACTTCTGTTACAGTCAGAATGAGTATGAGATTTTGAAAGAAGAGGTAAAGTTGTTTCGGCGGCTGGGGGCAGACGGGATTGTGATCGGCTGCCTGAATCCGGATGGTTCCCTGAACATGGAGCAGATGCAGGGGTTGATCGCGGAGGCAGGAGATATGGATGTGGCTCTGCATCGCGCTTTTGACGTAAGCAGGGATGCCCTGGAAGCGCTGGAGCAGGCAATCTCATTAGGATGCCGGACAATTCTCACAAGCGGACAGAAAAACTCTGCGTGGGAAGGAAGAGAATTTCTTGCAAAGCTGCAGCAAGAGAGCAGAGGAAGGATAGAGATTTTGGCAGGAAGCGGGATCAAGCCGGAAATCATCGATCAGCTGCATGAGGAGACTGGAATTGCATCCTATCATATGTCGGGGAAAGTTGTTGTGGAAAGTAAAATGACTTTCCGGAGAGAAGGTGTCAATATGGGACTTCCAGGATTCAGCGAATATGAAATCTGGCAGAGCAGTGTCGAGAAAATCAAAGAGGCAAGAAAGATTGTAGATCAGTTTTAAAAGGATGTGAGGTGTACCCTTCCGTGTAGATAGAAAAAGAACATCTGTCTGTATGGAAGGGCTTTTGAGTTTTTGGTTAAGGGGAGAAAATACTTTTACCTTTAAATTGACAAAAAGAAGTAGAAAGGGTATACTAAAA